>Ga0315556_1000078_pt1 | contig 48889 bp, 45 predicted proteins | sample SalMarSW160310MG_FD_202112 | JGI IMG/M metagenome (GOLD analysis project Ga0315556, IMG submission 202112) | Salt marsh sediment microbial communities from the Plum Island Ecosystem LTER, Massachusetts, United States - Salt Marsh Sediment SW1603-10 ...
GAGTATGTCTACAATCACATTCGACCGCACTATTCGCTTGACCTGCAGACCCCGGCGGAGTATCTTGCTCGGCATCATCCGGCGATGGCTCCACCCCACAATTCGTCTCATATGTCCTGAACAGATACACCGCGTTGACGCTCTCTTAGCACGGGTGTAGAGTAAGACATCCACATTCATAGGAGCCATTATGAAACGAGCGGTAAGCGTCAGCATCGGATCCTCGACACGCGACAAATCGGTTGAGGTGGAGCTGCTGGGCGAACAGGTGCACATCGAGCGAATTGGCACCGACGGCGACATGGAAGCAGCTGCAGACCTCTACGCCGAGCTCGACGGCAAGGTCGACGCATTCGGCGTCGGCGGAGCCGACCTAGGCCTGGAAGTCGACGGCAGATGGTATCCGCTGCACTCCGTCAAACCGATGGTGCGCAAGATCAAAATCACTCCGGTCGTCGATGGGACCGGGCTCAAGAATACCTTGGAAGCTGAGGTGGCACGCGTGTTGGAGGAGAAGCTACCCCAGCCGCCGCATCCCAAACGCGCCCTGGTGACCGTCGGCGCCGACCGCTGGGGAATGACGGTTTCATTCCTGAACGCAGGCTACGCTTGCGTTTTCGGCGATCTGATGTTCGGCCTCGGTATCCCCATCCCCCTGCGCTCGCGGGGCGCTCTGACTTCGATGGCCCGAGTGTTGATGCCCATCGCCGGCCGTCTCCCCTTCAGCTGGGTCTACCCGACCGGCGAGAAGCAAGAGGTCCGCACCCCCAAGTGGACTAAGTACTACGATTGGGCGACAGTCATCGCCGGGGACTGCCATTACATCAAGCGCTACATGCCCGACGATATGTCGGGCAAGATCATCGTCACCAACACCACCACAACCGATGACGTTGCCCTGTTCAAGGACGCCGGAGTCAGCTATCTTGTCACCACCACCCCGGTACTCGAAGGTCGCTCGTTTGGGACCAACATGATGGAGGCGGCGCTGGTCGCCGTCGCCGGCAAAGGCCGGCCCCTGAGCCGGGACGAACTTCGTGAAATGCTTCACAAACTCGATCTAGAGCCGCAGGTCCACCCACTCAACCCATGACCCCTCCAGGTTCGTCGCAAGCCCGCTTGGCCGAGCCCGCCGATCGCCAAGCATTCAACGAGTTGGTATTTGACATCGTTCGCACCATTCCCAGCGGCCGGGTGATGACCTACGGGGCGATCGGGGCCCTGATTCCAGCCCCAAAGAGTCTTGATCCGCTGGCCTACCGCCGAGTCCGCGCCCGCTGGGTCGGGTATGCCATGGCAGCTTGCCCAGAGGACGTGCCTTGGCAGCGGGTGGTCAATGCCAAAGGTCAGGTCAGCCCCCGGCCGGGCCACGGCCCGCCTGTACAAAAGGTCCTGCTCGAAGAAGAAGGCGTCGTCTTCGGGCGGGGCGACAAACTCTATCTGGCAGCCCTGGCCTGGTCACCGAGCCGAACCTGGCTCAAGCGCCGGGGGTTGATCGTCGAGGGCCACGCTTCCCCGTCTCAGGTTTGAATTGCGAGGTTGACATGAACGCCTTTGTTGCCGCCGGGGGCGTCCCGGGTCCGGACGAACCGCTCTACGACCAGTGCCAGGGTCAACCCAAGGCCATGCTTTCGATTGCAGGCAAGCCGATGGTCCAGTGGGTTGTTGACGCATTGGATGGGGCACATAGCATCGAGAACATCGTGGTAGTCGGCCTGGACGACTCCGTCGGGCTGTCATCACGCAAGCGGTTGGAGTTCGTCCCCAACCAGGGCGGACTGCTCCACAACATGATGGCCGGACTCGAGCGGGTGCATCAGATCGACCCCCAGGCAGAGTTGGCCTTGTACACGGCAGCTGACATCCCGGCGGTAACGTCCGAGATGGTGGATTGGCGCGCTGAGCTGGCGCTTCAGTCACCAGGTGACATTGACTACGTGGCCGTTGAACGAAAGGTCATGGAGGCTCGGTTCCCTGGCTCCAATCGCTCATATGTCAAATTCAAGGACGTGGAAGTCTGCGGTGGAGACATGAACGTCGTGAGCGTGTCTCTGGTTGTGCGTGAGGCTTTTTGGGATCGGCTGATTGACGCTCGCAAATCCCCAATGCGCCAGGCGGCGATGGTAGGCTACGACACCCTGATCTTGCTGCTCCTGCGCCGGCTGACTTTGCACGCCGCCGAGCGTCGGATCTGCAAGCGGCTGAAACTCGATGGCCACGCCCATCTCTCCCCATACGCCGAACTGGCCATGGACGTGGACAAACCACATCAGTTTGAGATCATCAGGGCGGCACTTGAATCTCGGCAAGAGTCTGCTCGCAAATGATGGCGCGCTTCCTCGCCTGGGATCACCGTTGGACTCAGCGTTTGTCGATAGCCGAAAGGCCGGGGCCGCTCCGCTCGGCAGCGGCCTTTCTGGCTCACTCTGGGGACTCGTGGTTCTGGCTGATCGGCCTGGCTGTCGTATATTTCGCCGGTTCGGCAGACTGGCAGCCCCTAACCCTGCGCTTGGCCATTGCAATCGTCGTGACGGCCGCCTTCGTCCTTGGGCTCAAGCTGCTCTTTCGGCGCCGGCGCCCTGAGGGGAATTGGGGCGCCATCTACCGAATCACTGATCCGCATTCCTTCCCTTCGGGACACGCTGCCCGCGCCGCTCTGCTTGCCACGCTGAGCGTCGTCTGGGGACCGGCGTGGTTGGGTATCGTCTTGCTCATTTGGGCCCCCTTGGTCATCCTCGCCAGGGTATCGATGGGCGTCCACTTCCTGGCGGATGTCATCGCCGGGGCCGCGCTAGGGCTGGTGGCTGGACTGGTCTTCCTGATCCTGGTTCCCCTCTAGTCGATCCCTTCCAGATTCGATACAACAAAAAAGGCGGCCGTGGCCGCCTTTCATGGTCGACTCTGCACATCGCCGGTCAGCGCGGGACTTGCCAGTCGGCCCCCAGAATCACCGCTACATCGACGTCGCTGTCGGGATTGGATTGGCTCAGGATCTGGCTATCCGATAGCCCCATCAGGTTCATTAGATACCTGGATGTGTACGGTTTCCCAGTGTAATCGATGACAATCGATTTGGCATAATCGAGCCGGTCGGCGTTGCCTACGGTGGTGACGTTCAGCCCTTGCGCCCGCAGGTAGTCGGCGGTCAGTCCCGCCAGCCCCTCAACCCCAGCCCCGTTCAAGACTGAAACCTTGGCATTCTCGACCTTGGCGGCAGCCGCCGGATCATCGGTGGGGATCGACGGCCCGATGGCGCCCGTGGTGGTGAAGATATCATCACGGAGCACCCGAATCTGATCAGGGATGGGACGCAGCACCTGCGCACCGTCGGGCAGGGTTTCAAACTGGACCATATCCGGCGGGCTGATGATGCCCTTCTTGATGTTGTCTTTGGGGATATCTAACGCAAGAAGTGCCAGCCTCAACATTTGATCGAATGTCAGGTTGGTGTGGATGCCGTCCGACAGCTCCTGATACAGCTTCGGGGCCTTGGTAATCAGGGTCGGTATCATGTTGAAGCCCAACACCCGATCGCGGATGGCGAGCGCCACCTGCTGTTGTCGCTGGGCCCGATCGAAATCGCCGCCTTCGGTCTTTCGGGCTCGCGCATAGGCGAGAGCCTTTGGCCCATCTAGATGGTAGGCCTTGGCATCGAGCCACCGGCTAGGCTGCCCAATGGGGGCAATCCTCATCCTCTCCGGCACAAGGACGTCGACGCCACCAATTTCATCAATCATCTGCTCAAAGGCGTGAAAGTCGATCACGGCATAATACTGGATCGGCACACCGATGAAGTTTTCCACGGTCTTCATCGCCAGCGCCGGTCCCCCGCCCGGGAGCTTGTAAGTTTCGCCCAAGAAATATGCCGTGTTGATGCGATTGTGCTCAAACCCGGGGATTTCCACCCATAGATCGCGGGGGATGGACAGCATCCCGGCCGTCCGTGTGACCGGGTCGATAGTGATCAGCATCATTGAGTCGGTGCGGGGTGGCCCGTCCCCTGTAAGCCAGTCGCGGTAGTCTAAGCCCATTATCAGGATCGTGATCCGCTCCGTACCGTCCCATGCCTTGGGTGCGTCGCCCAACGGGGCCACGGTGGGCGTGGTGCCAGGTTCGGGCGTCGGACCGGAGTTGGACGACAGTCCGCCAAAAGAAGGAAGACCGGTCCCCGACCAGGCAGCTGCCAAACCCTTAACGGTGGAGAAGACAAGCAAACCGGACAGCAGCGCTGCCAGCGCGAAAGCAACCCCGAGACCCCAGATCAGGCGGTCGGGCAAGCTTGTTCGGCGTCGGTGGGATCGGTCAGGTCGCATAGGTGTGGGTTCGCCCGTGTCTTTCTCAGTCCAGCGAGCAAACGAGGCGGATTATATCACGCACCCTAATCCGCCCGCACCAGGCGCTCCCAGGCGGCCAACTCGGCGTCCAATGCCTCTTTGAGCTGTGAGTAGATCTCCCCCAGCCGAGCTACCTCAGTGCGGTCAGTGCCGGCTTGTTCTATGGCCTGGGCCAATTCCGATAGCTTGGACTCCAAGCTGTCCACCCTGGATTCAACCTCCTCCAGTTTCCGAGGTTGTCCTTGGGCCGGCTTCTTTCGTCTCTTGTCCCTCTTTTCATCTTCCGAATGGCTTTTCACCAGATCGGCCTGGGCTTCGGCTGCCCTTCGGCTTTCAAGGTAGCTCTGGTAGTGCCCGCGATGGACCGTCAAACGGCTTGTCCCCGGCGACACGGTCCACACTTGGGTAGCCAAGGCATCGATCAGGTAGCGATCATGGGAGACGAGCAGAACGGTGCCAGGAAAAGCATCCAAGGCGTCCTGGAGCACCTCTTGCGAAGGCAGATCCAGGTGATTGGTCGGCTCGTCCAGGAGCAGCAGATTGGCCTCTTGCATCGCCAGGCGGGCGAGCACCAATCGACCGCGCTCTCCCCCGGAGAGACTGCGTACCGGCATATCCACCATATCCCCGGTGAACAGGAATTGCGCCAGCCGGTCGCGCGCTTGAGGCGTGGTAAGGCCCTGTGTCGCTTCCCGAAAGGATTCCAGGACCGTTTGATCCAGGTCCAGCCCCTCATGAGCCTGAGCAAAATAGGCGACGTCGACCGATTCCCCCAATATGGCCTCACCCTGCCAGGCAGGCAGATCCCCCAATAGGGTTTTTAGGAAAGTCGTCTTCCCAGCGCCGTTGGGGCCGATCAAGGCGGCGCATTCACCCCTATGCAGAATTAGATCGGGCACCTCGAACAGCGGGCGATCTCCATCCGGATGCCTGATAACCAGGTGGCTTGTGCGGACAACCAGATCCCCCGAACGATCTACGCCCTCGAACCCCATATGCATCTTCCGCTGGTCGCGTGGTCGATCAATGACGTCATCCCTCAGGAATCGCTCAAGGCGCTTGCGCCGGCCCTGAGCCTGGCGTGTGTTCTGGCCAGCAATGTTCTTCCGAATGTAGGCCTGTTCACGGGCGATGAACTCCTGCTGGGATTCATACTCGGCCGCCTGAAAAGCGCGGCGCTCTTCGCGCTGCGCAGCATAGGCAGAGTAGTTACCCCGGTAGATATCCGTCCTCGACGCCGACAGTTCGACCACGTGATCCACCACGCGATCGAGGAAATAGCGGTCGTGGGAGACCACCAACACAGCACCGGGCCAGTCACCAATCCAGCTCTCCAGCCAGGCAATCGCATCCAGGTCCAGATGGTTGGTCGGCTCATCCAGCAGAAGGAGATCGGGGTCCTGGAGAAGGAGGCGAGCCAGCAGGGCGCGTGTGCGTTCTCCGCCGGAAAGCTCCAACAGCGGACGCTGGAACTCTTGGCGGCTGAAACCAAGACCGGATAGCACTCGCTTCACTTCGGCTCTAAAAGAGTAGCCACCTTGGCGCTCAAAAGCCTCCTGCAGAGGGCCGTAGCGGGCCATGGCCGACTCAGCCTGGCGCGGATCTGCCATAGCGCCCTCCAGAGCTGATAGTCGGTTTTCCATATCGAGCAGGCCGGAGAAGGCTTCCAGGGTTGAATCCCACAGCGAGTTTTCAAGCTCATGTTTGAGCCGCGCCGACGGGCTGGATTCTTGAGGCAAGTATCCAATGTCCAGCCCGCGTGATCTGTGAAGAGTCCCTTCGTCCGCGCGCTCGATGCCTGCCAAAAGCCGCAGCAATGTCGTCTTCCCCACGCCGTTTGGGCCCACCAGCCCCATTCGGGCCTGGTGGGCGATACTCAACGAGACACCTTGAAAGATGTCGTGGGCGCCATAGGATTTGGCGAGGTTTCGGGCATCGAGAAGCGACATGGGATCTCGCGGCGGATTATACACGAGCCGAGGGTGCAACCGCCCAACGCCCGCGTTTCTACGCAATAGAGGCTGGACTATAATGTCGACCACGCCCTGGAGGGCATAGAAAAGTGCCAGATCAGCCATCATCTCACCACCCCGAAGTCCTGCTATCGGCCATCGTGCTGGCGGCGATCGGCTGGCCGGGCTTGTATCTGCTCATGCAGGCCACACAACCGACGGTTGGACCACGCTGGCTCTTCTTCTTCTTGTTGACCGCCGCCGTCACCGGCACGGCCCTGCCCTTCGTTTGGCTGCTTCGCCGCCGCTTTGCACCCAACACGCATGTCCCAGCCGGGGTGCTCCTGAGGCAGGCCATCTGGGTCGGGCTGTACGTCGGCCTGCTGGTGTGGCTGCAGGTCAACCGAAGCCTCGAGATCTCGCTGGCGATATTGCTCGGCCTGGCACTGATCGTTTTCGAGTGGCTGTTGAGGCTCATCGAGCGCAGCACATGGAGGCCCGAAGGATGAGCCTGCGCTCGCTCCCGTCGGTCGACAGCCTGCTCCAACTCGACACCACACAATCCCTGATCGATCACTTCGGCCGCGACTTGACGCTGCAGGCTCTTCGAGCCTGTCTTGACGATGCCCGACAGGGGATTCGAGAGGGCGAAGCCGACCGGACATCGGATCATATTTTGAGCTGCGCTGAGGCGAAGCTTCTGGAATGGATGGCCCCCTCTTTGCGAGCTGTGATCAACGCCACCGGCGTCATACTGCACACCAATCTCGGCCGGGCGCCCTTGAGCCAAGACGCCCAGGCAGCCATAAGTCACCTGTCGACCAGCTACATCAACCTTGAGTACGACCTTGAGAGCGGTGAGCGCGGGCACCGCGAAACCCACATCGAATCCCTGATAACCCGCCTCACAGGAGCCGAGACCGCCCTGGTGGTCAACAACAATGCGGCTGCCGTTCTGCTGGGCCTGACAGCGCTGGCGAAAGGAAGACAGGCGCTGATTTCCCGGTCCCAACTGGTCGAGATCGGCGGCGGGTTCCGAATTCCTGATGTCATGACGCAATCTGGGGCAACGGTTGTCGAGGTAGGCACGACCAACCGCACTCACCTCGAGGATTTTGAAAGCGCTATCGGAGACCAGACGGCGCTTATCGTCCGGGCGCATCATTCCAACTTTCTCCTCCTGGGCTACACCACCGAGCCCAAGCTGGAGGACCTCGTATCCATCGGCGATCAACACGACATCCCCATCCTTGACGACCTGGGGTCTGGCGCGCTGTTGGACACGGCCAACTTTGGGCTCGGCCATGAGCCAATGGTGCAAGAATCGGTCCGCGCCGGGGCTGCACTGGTGACCTTTTCGGGGGACAAGTTGCTCGGCGGGCCACAAGCCGGGCTGATCGTCGGTGCGGCCGCCAGCGTCGAGAGGCTTCGCAAGCACCCGATGGCTCGCGCCCTCCGGCCGGATAAGCTCTGCCTGGCTGCCCTCGAAGTGACTCTGGGCCATTACCTGCGGGGTGAAGCGACAGCCAAACTCCCGGTTTGGCGCATGATCGCCTCACCCGCCGACGCAGTCCGAGAGGTGGCACGGGCCTGGCGTCAGGCCCTGGCGACCGGCGAAGTTATCGATGGCGAGTCGACTGTCGGCGGAGGAAGCCTGCCAGGGGAAACCCTGCCGACTTCGCTCCTCGCCATAGATGTCGACCACCCGCAAGCCTTCTTGAAGGAGCTGCGAAATCAGAATCCCCCGATCATCGCCAGGATCGAGACAAACAGGGTCGTGCTCGACCCTAGAACGGTTCTGCCCGAGCAGTACCAGAGCTTGTTAGAAGGTCTTCAGTCGGCACTTTCCCACGCTGTCAGCTAGCCCGAATCCAATCGAAGAGGTGCTTGAGTGAAAACGGACATTGACCGTTTGATGGTAGAGGCCGGCCTGGATGGGTTGGTGCTCTTCGGCGGTTCCCAACACAATCCCTACATGGCCTACTTCGTTGGCCGGGTCCACCTCACGGATGGGCTGCTCGTCAAGCTGCGCAACGCCGAACCGGTGCTTTTCCATCGAAGCATGGAGCGGGGTGAGGCAGAGAGGACTGGCTTCTCGCGACAGGTCATCGAGTCTTTCGATTGGGCGACCTGCCTGGAGCGTGCCCAGGGAGACTCAGCCAAAGCCAAGGCCCTACGAACGGCGGATATGCTCCAGGCATGTCAGCTGGATGAGGGGCGGGTGGCGATCTACGGCCAGCTCGATTTGGCATTCAGCTACCCGATGATGGAGCATCTTCGCCAGGCGCTGCCAGGCATCCAATGGGTCATGGAGCCAGAAGGTGAAACGGTGCTCGATAAGGCACGCGTGACCAAGGATCAAGAGGAGATCGACTCTATCCGTCGCATGGGTCAGGTGACCACCGAAGTCGTCGGCGAGATCGCCGAGTTTCTCACGCGCCAACGCGCAGCCAATGCAATCTTGGTCGACAATGATGGCCAGCCGATCACCATCGGTCAGGTGAAATCCCGCATCCGACGCATGCTCGCAGAGCGGGCTGCCGAACTCCCCAGCGGTCTCATCTTCTCTGCCGGCCGAGACGCCGGCCTTCCCCACAGCGTCGGCGACGACGGCCAGCCACTGCCCATTGGCCAGACGATTGTCTTCGATATCTATCCGGCCCAAGCGGGAGGCGGCTACTACTACGACTTCACCCGTACTTGGTGCTTGGGCCACGCCAGCGATGAGATCCAGACCGTCTACCGGGATGTCCTGCAGATCTACGAGAGCTTTGTATCAGCCTTCCGGGTTGGCGAACCGAGCCACGGCTACCAGATCCAGGTTTGTCAGGCCTTTGAGGCACTGGGCCATCCCAGCCAACTCAGCGACACCAAGACACAATCCGGCTATGTCCATGGGCTCGGGCACGGCCTCGGTCTTTCGGTTCATGAGGCACCGTCATTCAGCCTGAACACCATGGGGTCTTTTACGCTGACCCCGGGGATGGTGTTTACCTTCGAGCCTGGCCTATACTATCCAGACAGGGGGATCGGAGTTCGGATCGAAGACACGTTAGTCGTGGACGATGATGGATCGATCCACACGCTCGTTGACTACCCAAAGGACCTGGTCATTCCGGTTCCGGGGTCATAGTTGACAGGATACTCACACATGAGTTCGCCCACTCGCATGCTCGGCATTGAAACCTCTTGTGACGAAACGGCAGCTGCCGTGGTCGAAAACGGGGTGCAGATCGTGAGCAGTGCTGTGGCCTCGCAGGCCGAGCTTCACGCTGAGTTCGGCGGCATCTTCCCGGAGGTCGCTTCGCGGGTCCATATTGAGACCATCTACCCCATTGTTGACAGCGTTCTGGCCCAGGCCCACGTGGGCTTGGAGTCGATCGACGCCATCGCCGTCACGCGGGGGCCGGGATTGGCGGGATCGCTGGTGGTCGGGATGAACATGGCCAAGGGCATGGCGCTTGCTTCCGGCCTGCCACTGCTGGGGATCAACCATCTAGAGGGCCATATCTACTCGATATGGCTGGCCGAGGAAGACGCCGAGCCAGAATTCCCTTTGCTGGCGCTGGTGGTTTCCGGCGGACACACCGAGCTGGTTCTCATGACGGACCACCTTGTATACCAGCGCCTGGGCGGCACGCTGGATGATGCGGCGGGCGAGGCATTCGACAAGGTCTCGCGCCTGCTGGGTCTGGGATATCCCGGCGGCCCTGCGATCCAGGCTGCGGCCGATGCCGGTGACCCAGAAGCCTTCACCTTCCCTCGCGCATGGCTGGAAGGGACCTGGGATTTCTCGTTCAGCGGCTTGAAGACGGCCGTGCTTCGAGAAGTTCGCAAGTTGGAGCCGGATCTGAAAGCCGGCGTTGAGGCGCCCCGCCCCGGCCTGCCGATCAGCGATTTGGCGGCCTCGTTCCAAGCGGCCGTGGTCGACGTGCTGGTGGGAAAGACCCTGGCGGCGGCCAAGCAGTTCAAAGCCGCCCATATCCTGATCGCCGGGGGCGTGTCCGCCAATCAGTCCCTTCGCCAGAGCATGCGGGAAAATCCGGACTTCCCGGTGCACGTCCCTCCACTGAGCCTGTGCACCGACAACGCCGCTATGATCGCCGCCGTTGGTCATCGCCGCTACTTGGCTGGACAGCGTGACGCGCTCGACATGGACGTCCTGCCCACCTGGCCGCTGACGGAGTAGTGTCCCTCGCCTCCGCGGCTGGTCACCCGGCGCACCCCAACTGCTACACGCCATTTGTGATTTTCATCACAATCCGTATGGCGGGAGTGTAAGCCCGCCGGATCAAGGCAAGCCGGCATCGTACAGACGATCAAACTCAGCTTCAAAGGCATGGGCTGCTTCCGGCGAGTGGGTGATAGTCACGTTCTCGTCGTTGGTGGTCTCGGCGCTGCGGCTGAAGTTGTACGAACCGGTGATGACGGCGGCGCCATCGATGACGATCACCTTGTGATGCAGCAAGCCCGGGTTGCCATCCAGCCTGAGGTCCATGCCTGACCCCTTCAGATCCTCGAACTGGCTTCCCAGCCCAGCCGCCAGATCCGCTTCCAGGACGCCTCTGACCCGCACGCCTGCTCGCATGCGGTCCAGCAGCGCGGCTGCGATGTCCTCCGATGTATGCGAAAACGCCAGAACATCGACTCGAGATGATGCGCCCTCGATCTCGGTCACGATCCTATCGGCGGGATGATCATCCGGCGAGAAGAGGATCTCCACCGGTGCGCCGCCAACGTCTACCGTGTTTGGCTCTCCGGCGGCCAGCGAAAGCGCGCTGAACCGATCCTCGAGGAACATCTCATCGAATTCCTGTGTGAAGAGCCGGGCCGCGTCGGCTGAACGCAGTCGGACCAGGTTGTTGTTGTTGCGGTCGACACCGTTGGAGGTGTAGTTCATCGAACCGGTCCACACTTCGCGCCCGTCGATTACTGTGAACTTGTCGTGCATCAGCGATGGGCGGCGATCGAGCACGACCGGGATGCCGGAGGCCTGAATGCGCGGCAGCTGGCCGCGGTCAGACTCGTCACTCTCGGCGACAATGCGCACGCGAACCCCCTTGCCGGCGACCTTGATCAGCGCGTCAGACACTGGCTCCAGGTCGAGTCCGTAAACGGCCATGTCGATCGTGAGGTTAGCTTCGAGCAGAGCCTGATCGAGTGCTTCGATTGGCCCAGTGGAAGAGGATCGTGGAATTCCTGGCTGGCAGAAGTAGACCGAGATAGCGCTTGTCGAAACACCAGCAGGGCGGGGATCGGAGGACGGCGTGTTGCGCGAGCGAAACCAGAAGAGCAGCCCGATCAGGCCGGCAAGCACCAGCAGACCGCCCAGGTCCGCGGCTCTGTGGCGCCAATGCTGGTCGCCTCCCCCCTCGGCATGCATGTTGCCCCCTAGACGCGTTTGTTGTCCGAGACGCTGCAACCCTCTGGCTACCCCGGCGCTCTGATGACCTTGGGTGATGTGCGCTTCCAGCGCGTTGAGAATGGAAGCCGGCAGTCCGGGGCCTTCGTAGATCAGTCCCATATATATCTGGATCAAATCCGCTCCGGAGTCAAGCATTCGGCGCGCCCGCTCGGGTGAGTCGATACCGCACACGCCAATCGCGTTGATTGCTTCTCCGGCCCGGGCTCGGATGCGTCTAGCCGCCTCGAGCGCCGCGGGCCACTGCGGGATTCCGCTCCGGTGGCGCATACGATGGACTGGTCACTGAAACTTCGCGGACAAGTGGCTCAGGGGTGCGCAGGGGTCGCCTCTGCCAGTTTAGGCCTTCGCAGCTGCACGATCAGCGTGCCGGCTCCGGCCAGGGCCAAGCCGACGATCTCCAACCAAGTAAGACGTTCGCCGAGGAAGATCACCGCCAGGATTGGAATCTGGATCAGCATCGTGTTGTTGATTACCGACGATTCGACGGCCGTCAGGGTTTGCAGCGTGCGGTTCCAAAGGGTGAAGGCCAGGGCAGTGTTAACAACCGCCAACCAGGCGATGATCAGCCATCCGGTCAGGCTCAGGCGAGGCAGGCCCTGAAAGGCCAACCCGACGCCCAGCAAGAGAATCGCCCCAAATCCCATGCTGATCGTTGTCACCAGAAGAGGAGGCAGGTCCTTGCGCCGGTTAACGTCCCGGCCCATCACACCCGAGCCGCCATTGGCCAGCACGCAGACCCCAGCCACAATCAGCCCGATGGCCTGCCCACCGGCGACTCCCCCTGGCAAGAAGTAGACCAGCGCGCCCATCAGCGCCAGGCCGATTCCGCCCCACTGCACCGGTCCGGGCCTTTCGGCCAGGAAGAGAACTCCCATGAAGGCCACCGCGATTGTGGTCAGGCTGAGAATCAGATTGACCGTCACGGCAGGGAGGTATGCCAGGGCGAGGAACTGGGCACCCTGCGTCACAGCGATGAATAGAACGCCTAGGACGGCCAGCCGCGACCAGGTCTTCCGTGGCAGCTGGCGGACCTGATTGAGATGCCCTCGGTAGGCGAGCACCGGTACCAGTACCAGAAACGCCAGCGCGTAGCGCAGTCCGGCGAAGGTCAGCGCTGGCACCTCGCGCAGCCCAATCTTGATCAGCACCCAGGAAGTGGACCAAAGAAGGGTGACAAACAAGGCCTGGGCGATTGCGACTACTCGCGAATCGCTCTTCATGGGCCGTCGATCTCCTGTGGGTTCTGGATCACAAACAGCAGGCCATTCTAATCCATCACCCCGGCCAGCCCAGCAAGCCGGATCAGTGCCATCTGCCCTCCGCCCGTCGATACCACTCTACAAGAGAAGAGAGCCTCATCGGCTCTCTTATGGAGGACAAAGAAGCGCCCCACTTAGAGGCACATGCACAGCAGCGGGAGTTCCGTGTCAACACTTGTCTGAACAATCTTCCCATGCACCACCCTGCGGCTTTGGACCCTTGGCGGAGAAGGCGAAGTCCCAATCTTCATCTTGGTCACAATCTGACGGTCGATGCGATCTGATCGACTTCGCGAATCGGATCGTAGTGGCGATCTTCAACAGCCACAAACCGCGCCACCGGGGTCGCGGCCAAGGCCTGCTCACCTTCACCATCCGTGTGCATATTCAGCAGCAGGTGTCTCAGCTCGGCACGAAGCTCTTGGGGGGCCGAGCGCCGTACGACGAGGGGCGGTATCGGGCTTGGCCCGAGAATCTCCAGGCTGCGCAGCTCGGAAGCATTTCGCGGATGCTCCGCCAAGAAGAGTTCCAAAACAATGCTGTCTATCGCCGACCCGTCGAACCGTCCATCGAGGATTCCTTCAAGAGACACCTCATGCGAGCCGGACATGACTGTCTGCTTGAAGAACGTCTCCGGCGATTCTTGCGCTGCCAGGCGAAAGCGCGCGATGTTGTAGCCGGAGTGCGAGCCAGGCTCATTGAATGCCCAGATGCCGCCGCGCAGATCTTCGAAGCGCCGATAGGGGCTGTCAGCCCGAACCACCACCTCGGAGAAATAGACTGGCATTCCGCGATAGCGTTCGTCCCGCATGACGGGTGCCGCCAGCAGCTCGATTGGCGATGGCTCTTGATCGGCCTTCCAAACATAAGGCAGGCCGCAGATCCAGCACACCTGGATCCGGTCTTCGTCGAAGCGAGACTCGCGTTCCGGCCAACTGGAATCATCCACCAGAACCACTTCCAGAGGCAGGTTCTTCGACAGATAGCCAGTTACGGCCTCAAGGATGAAATCCTCGTTGGGCGCCATGCACGACGTGAACGCCAAGGCATCCATCATGTCGGTTCGGATCCTCCCATCTGGATCGTCAGGCTGTTTTGTGAAACATTTCACAAATTCCAGGTTTTGGGCGTCGTCACTTCAAGGCTGTTGCCGGCCGGATCCCGGAAGTAGAGCGAATACCCCCCACTTGGCCAGACCACCTCGGTCTCGATTTCCACGCCTTTGCCCTCCAGGTGTGAACGCCAGGCATCGACCTCGGACTCGTCCATGGCGAAGGCAGCGTGTCCCTGCCCATGCGCACCATGAACGGGGGCCCTGCCGGTTTTGATTCGCGTCTGTTCCGGATTGAAGAGCAGAAACATGCTTTGTCCACAGCGAAAGATGACGTGGCGGCCTTCAGATTTGGTCACTCGTTCAAGCCCGATGATATCCTGGTAGAAGGTCTCGGCTGCATCCAGATCATCGACGTAGAGGCAGGTCTCCAGAATTCGATCGGCGCGCATGATTCTCTCCTTCGCCGTTTGCGATCCATTCCTCAGGGCCAATCTCGCCGACCGATCAGGCCCCCGAGTATTTGAAGCAGGTCACCAGATGATCATCGATCATACCCACGGCCTGCATGAACGCATAACATACCGTTGGACCCACAAACTTGAACCCCCGCTCGCGCAGGGCAAGCGACATCGCTTGCGACTCTGCGCTCTGCGTTGGTTTATCCTGCCAGCGGGCAACGGCAAGACCCTTGATCGTTTTGCCGCCTGTGAAGGACCACAAGTATCCATCCAGTGAGCCCTCGGACTTCTGGATGGCGAGGCTGGCTTGGGCATTGGTAATGGCGGCCTCGATCTTGGCCCGGTTGCGAACGATCCCTTCGTTTCCCAGGAGGCGCTCGACATCCTCAGGCCCGTAGGCGGCCACGACCTCCGGGGCAAAACCCGAAAATGCCACCTGAAAGGCATCTCGCTTGTGCAAGATTACCCTCCAGGACAAGCCGGCCTGAAAGGCATCAAGCATCAGCTTCTCAAAGAGGGCCCTGTCATCGTGGACGGGGACCCCCCACTCTTGATCATGGTAGGCGCTCATCAACGGATCCCGGTCGCCAAAGCAGCGGATCACATCAACTTGGGATGTCACGTCGTTACTCCCGCCTCGGAGCGCGCCTGGCACTCATCAGATCGCGTTAGACTGGTTACAGACATTGGCAGCCCCTGGCAAATCGTATTGGGAAAGGAAGGGCCATGAAAGCCTACCTTGTGCAGCACGCCAAGGCCCTGGCCAAGCAGCAGGACCCGGACCGATCATTGACCGAAGAGGGCCGGGCAGAACTGGGCCGAGTGGCTGATTTCGCGGCCCATTCGGGGCAGGTCAATATCGGGCGGATCTGGAACAGTGGAAAGACCCGCGCTGCCCAATCGGCCCAGATCCTGGCCGATGCGCTGATGCCCCCATTGGGAGTGCGCTCGGCGGAGGAGATGAACCCTGGGGACCCACCCCAGGTGTGGGGTGAACGGCTGCAGGAAATGTCCCAGGATGTGATGCTGGTGGGCCATATGCCACATCTCTCCCGGCTGGCGTCGCTCCTGCTCACCGGTGATCCCGAACGGGAAGTTGTGCGCTTCGAGAATGGGGGCATTGTGTGCCTTGAATACGACGGTCAGCGCTGGTCACTCGACTGGGCTATCACCCCAAGCTTGATCCCGGCCGACGGCTGATACCTGGGGCTATTCGACTGCAAGCCGGGCCACCGTCACCCCGTCACCACCTTCGCTGGGCGTGCCCGCCTCGAAACCCTTGACGTAGGCATTGTCCTTCAGCGCTCTTCGGACAACGTCACGCAGCTTTCCCGTCCCCTTGCCATGAATCACCCGGACGAAGGGCATCCCAGCCAAATAGGCCGCATCCAGTCGCCGGTCGAGCTCAATCAGGGCTTCGTCGGCGGTTCGCCCTCTCAGGTCAAGTTCCAGCGGCGGCGCTTGCGCGGCCGCCTTCCCGCCGGAAAACCCGGTGGACCAGCGAGCCTTGTGCTCTGGCTGCTTGGGCTGCGAACCTTCCGCCGCCGGGGAAAGCTCGTCCCGTTGGGCGCGGATACGCAGCCGCCCAATCTGAACTTCGGCCACCGTCTCTCCCAGATCCACGAGCACGCCTTCGGCATCGATGCTGCGCACCAGGACGCGGTCACCTAACCGCAGCGCCACCGGAGGCCGCGAGTCAGGGGTGTCCTCACGCACGTGTGGCTCAGCGACCTGATCTTCCAGCGCCCGGATATCGTCATCTACCGACTGCAGGACCTCCAAAGGCTGCGCGGCTGCGGCCAGGTCCTTCCTCAGTCGATCAAGCTCTTTGCGGACTTGGGCTACTTCAGTTTCAGCCTCCAACCGGGCGGTCTCCAGCAGCTCGCGGCGTTCGTCTTCGATGGCAGTCAGCCGCTCGGCGAGATCCGATCGATGCGCCTCCGCAGCGGCCTGCGCTTGGCGCGCGGCTTCGCGCGCCTGGCGCGCCCGTTCCCGCTCATGGTGTATCTCATTCAGCAGGGTTTCCGCTGCAGCTTCTTCCGGCGCGATCATGCTCCGGGCCGCCTCGACAACCTCATCCAGCAACCCGAGCCGGCTGGCAATCGCCAGGGCATTCGAGCGCCCTGGAAGGCCTATCGTCAGATGGTACGTGGGCTGCAGACTCTCCGTATCGAATTCCACACTGGCATTGCGCAGACTGTCGGAGGCGTGCGCGTGAGCCTTGAGTTCAGGATAGTGCGTAGCGACCAACACGATCGCTGCTCTCGCCAGGAACGCTTCGAGCAGCGCTCGCGCGAGCGCTGCTCCTTCTTGCGGATCGGTGCCGGCGCCCAACTCATCCAATACCACCAGAGATCCGGGACCCGCCTGTTCGAGGATGCGGATAATGGTCGTCAGGTGGGAAGAAAACGTCGACAGGGATTGCTCGATCGATTGCTCGTCGCCGATGTCGGCGAAGATGCCATCAAATAGAGGCAGCTCGGAACCCGATTCGGCGGGCAGATGCAGCCCACACTGGGCCATCAGGGCCAACAGGCCGGCTGTCTTCAGGGCAACAGTTTTGCCGCCTGTGTTGGGGCCCGTGATCACCAGGCCGCGGATTCCATCATCCAAGACCAGGTCAATTGGAACCACCGTCTCAGGATCCAGTAGCGGATGACGAGCTCGGATGAGTTGCAACCGGCCCTTCGACGCGGGATGGAGGATAGGTTCGCTGGCGCGCATCGCGTCGGCAAAGCGCCCTTTGGCCAAGGCCAAGTCGAGGGTCGCCAGAGCATAAACCGTGGAGGCGATCGCCTGGCGTTCCTGGCCGACTATGGTCGAAAGCTCAGCCAGGACGCGGCGGATTTCATCTCGCTCGGCCAGCTCCAATTCGCGTACCTGGTTGTTTAGGTCCACCACGTCCAGCGGTTCCACGAACAACGTCGCTCCGGAGGCCGATTGGTCATGCACCACGGCCTTCATCCGACCCTTGTTCTCCGCCCGAAGTGGCAGCACGTAGCGGCCTTCACGCTGCGTGATGAGAGAGTCCTGGAGCAGCGAAGAGACTCCGGGGTCATTGACCATCCGCTGAAGCTTGCTCATAAGGCGGTCTTTGGCCACGCCGAGTTCGCGCCGGATCTTTGCCAGGTCGGGCGATGCATCATCCCGAATCTCCCCCTGGTCGTTGAACACTTGGCTGATCGAATCGATCAAGCCTTCCGGAGAGTTCAGTTTCACAGACAGGTCGAACAGAATAGGTGTCTGTTCTTCGCGCTTCTCGAAGAAACGACGCAGCGTTCTGGCCGAGATCAGCGTGGCCTTGATATCCAGAAAATCCGACGCCTCCAGAACCGAGCCGCGCTCAGCCGCCTCAGCCGCGGGGCGTACATCGTGCGCCCCGCCCACCGACAACTCCGGGGTATGGCTCAACAGGAGCCGGGCTTCACTCGTCTCCAGTTGACGACGGCGAGCTTCATCCAAGTTGGCTGCCGGAGCCAGGCTCAACGCCAGCTCTTTCGATGCAGAAAAGGCCGCCCTTTGGGCCAGCCGTTCGAGCACCTTCGGCAGCTCCAGTACCTGTTGTGATTTTGAATCCATGGCTGAGAAAGTCTATCATGGCCGCCGCTTCGAGCGGGCCGGAGATCGGCTGGCTGCCGTCGGTCAGAAGGCGAGCAGGTCCGCCACCGCGGCCCTGATCTTGTCTTCGTCCGGCATAACCTTGGCCATTAGTTTGGCACTGTATGGCACGGGGGAATCGGGCATCGTGAGCCGGCGCAGCGGCGCATCAAGGAAAGGAAAGCACGTCTCAGAAACCGTCCCCAAGATCTCCCCTGCGAAACCGGCCGTCCAGAAATCTTCGTGGACGACCAACAGCCGGCCGGTCTTGCGGACCGAGGCTTCGACGGATTGGCGGTCCCAAGGGACGATGGTGCGCAGGTCGATGACTTCCACTCGCCCAGCAAAGCCTTCGGCCACGTCCAGGGATGGCTGGACCATGGCTCCCCATGTCACCAGGGTCAGCTCGTCACCCTGGCAGCGGATGGCCGCCTGGCCAAAAGGCAGATAGAAGTCCGGCCCCGGATCGGGGCGACGAGCTTGAGGCCCATCGAGCAGGGCCCGATGCTCCAGGAAGAACGTGGGATCTTCGCCATGCAGCGCTGTCTGCAGCAGTCCCACGGCGTCAGCCGCGTTGGATGGAAATGCGATGCGCCAGCCCAGCGAGTGGGCATATACGGCTTCAGCGGTGACCGAGTGCCAGGGGTCTCCGATCCGCTTGCTGTAGCCGACTGGGATGCGGACCACAACGGGGGCGCCAAATTTGCCGGCCGTTCGCCAGCGAAGCGTTCCCAGATCGTTAAGCTGCTCCGTCGCCGGATCGGCATATTTGCGGAACTGGATCTCGGGGATCGGGCTCAAGCCGGCCAGCGCCATACCGACAGAGCGGCCAATGATGCCCTCTTCGGAAAGCGATGTATCGAAAACACGGGCATCGCCGTGCTTGGACTGCAAATCCAGGGTGGCGCCGTGCACACCACCCTTGGCGCCCACATCTTCGCCAAAGACAAGCGCGCGCTGGTTTTGACCCAACTCGGTATCCAGGACCCGCCGCACGGCGTCCAGCAGATTGACGCGCGGCCCGGACACCTCACTCGGATCAGTGAAAGCGACCGGGCGCAAACCCAGTTCGGGAGACGGTCCGCCAACCTGCTGCAACTGGCCTTCGTAGAACAGATTTGACGTCGGCTCTTCTTCAGGCGCGCCGCGCGCCCGGGCTGCCTTCAGCGCTTCGGCCAGTTCGGATTCGGCCTCCTTCGTGATGGCAGCCAAACGCTCCGCGCCCAGCATCTGCTCTAGACCCAGCACCGGATCCGAGGCGGCTTCAACCGCCCGTTCCTGTTCCGTCTTGTAGGCCTGATTATCGATGAATGTGTGGCCGCTCAGTCGAGGGACGGTCAGGTGAAGCAGACAGGGACCCTGCCGGCGGGCGTGTTCGACTCCCCGGTGCACCAACTCTGCCGTCTGCTCGGGCAAGGTACCGGGGCCATCCAGCACAAGTAGATTCTGGAACGAGTCGAGATTGGCGGCGATGTTGCCGCCCGGTGTCTGCAGCTCGCTTCGTACGGAGAGGCCGAAGCGATTGTCCTCGACCACAATCAGCATCGGGAGGTTGAGCGTGGTGGCGATGGTCAGGGCGGACCAGAAACCGCCGGTGGCCACCGATCCGTCTCCGCCGAAAGCGACGCCGATGGCACCCTCCCAATCGCTATCACCGAGCACATCGGTTCGATAGCGGATGGCTTGAGCCCAGCCGGCGATGGGCGTGTACTGTGCACCGACGTCGCCAGAGGCTGGCAGCACAGTCGGCCCATGGCGGGGGACCAACGAAAACACGACCCCCACGTCCCGGCCCTCGGATGGATTGCCCGCCAGACCCATCCCGGCTGCAAGGGCTTCGTCCAGGCGTAGGCCGGCCGCCAGCATGAAGGGTCGCGAACGATAATACACGCCGGCGGCGTCGTGGGGGTGATCAAGTTGCTGAGCCACCAAGACTTGAACCAACTCGTGCCCCTTGGCCGAAAACTGATAGGGGACCTCAGCCGACGGGGCGAGCTCGCCTTCCTCCAGCTCGTCCAGCAATCTGGAACGCATCACCCATTCGGCAATGCGCTCCCAATCACCATCCCTGGCGTTGCTGCCGCGAAGCCCAGCCCGGCCCTTCTTGGTCCTTTCTCCGCTCATCTTTCCATTATAGTCATATGCCAGCTTGCGTCGGCGGTACGGGGGATGGGTGCAGCTCCTCTTCATATTCATTGAATCAAACACCGGCGCTCAATCTCGAGACGCCGGTGCAGGTGGTCCAAATGGCCGAGGGGTGGGTTATCCTTGGGAGTCGTTCTGCTCGACTTCCTCTAACACCTGCAGATCCTGGCGCAGGTTTCGGAAGCGTACCGCCAGGCTGCCGACGAACAACAGCATGCTCCCAACGATAACGCTCAACCCCAAGATCATATAGTTTGTGGTTTGTGCAGGTTCCAGCAGCATGGGCAACTCTCCGTGCCTCGGTTGGCGTCCTATCGCCATCCGGGCGAAAGCGTCATTCGTGATCTTGCCTAGGACGCGAACACCTTCATCTTCATCTGTTCGACACGCTCCATGAGGTTCTGAAGCCGGAGTCGATGCCAAAGCAGCGTCGCGTAGACAAAGGTGAAGGTCAACAGGCTGAACATGAAGGTCTGCAACATGGCGGGCGTCATGTCGAAAGCGCCCTGTGCACTCGGGTCATTCGAGCCGATCACCACCGGATGGATTGTCCGCAGCAGCCGGATGGAAAGGAAGGTGATCGGCACGCTGATGAAGCCCACGATTCCGTAGACCGAGCCAAAACGGGCGCGGCGTTCCGGATCCTCGATTCCTTGGCGGAGCATGACGTAGGCCAAATAGATCAGCTCCATCACCGTGGCTGTCACAAGCCGAGGATCCCAGGTCCACCACGTGTTCCAGATCGGTCGCGCCCAGATCGATCCACTGACGATATTGATAAAAGTGAATACTATGCCGACTTCCACTGACGCCTGAGCCACGCGGTCCCATTTGGGGTCCCTGCGGGCCAAGAATGCGATTCCCGCCAGAGCGGTCACCAAGAACGCCAATCCACCCACCCAACCGGCGGCTACGTGAAAGTAGAACACACGCTGCACGTTCCCCATGACGGCTTCTTCGGGTGCGTAGAACAGCACCATTCCCAATGCGATCAGGAAAAGAACGCCTGTGACTGCGCTCAACCATTTCAAAGCTCTCGGTGTGCCTTCCATCGCCACCTCCTACAAGGGTCCCCGGCCGCAGCCGGGCGTTCGCTATTCTTGGACAATATACTCGAAACTCATGAATGATACGGCCACGAAGATCACATCGTAGACAAGCAGCAGATTGATCCAGGGCATGATTTCGGCCATATCCCAGCCCTGGAGAAAGCCATTGCTCGCTTTCACCGCAGCTACCAGCACCGGCAGCACGACGGGAAAGAGCAGGATCGGCAGCAAAATATCGCGCGTGCGCGTCTGAACGGACATGGCCGAAAGCAGTGTACCCACAGCCACGTAGCCAACCACTCCTAACACGATGACTCCCACCAGTCCGGCGTTGAATAGGCTTACACCGTACAGCGCACTGTAGACCGGCAGGACGATGACTGCCACCAGCAGGAGAAAGACCAGATTGGCGAGTGCCTTCCCGAAATAGATTGCGCTTCGGTCCACGGGCGCCAGCAGCAGCGCGTCCAGGCAGCCTCGCTCACGCTCCATGCCCATCGATCGATTCAAGCCCAGCGTTCCGGCAAAGGCGAACGTGGTCCACAACACACCGGATGTGATCGCCTTGCGCGTCGCCACTTGAAGCTCCAGCGCGAAGTTGAAGATCAGGATCACGAGCAGAGCGAAGACCAGCATCGCCCCTAGCAACTCACGGCTCCGCAGCTCGGCGGCCAAATCCTTCCAAACCAACCCGCCGACCGCCGAGAGGTAATCTTTCAGCCGCTTGCTTCCCCGTTCGCGGTTCCGGACAGCCTCCTCATTCACCGCTCCCAAGGCATCAGGCATGGGTCACCGCCCGATACAGCTCCGGCAGAGATCCGGGACCCAGCTCTGACCCTCCAACCGAGGCGGCAATCTTACCCTTGGAAAGGATGTCAACCCTGCTAGCTAAGCGGGCGGAACGTTCCAAATCGTGGGAGGTCATCACCACCGTGCGGCCCTGAGAGGCGATCTCGCTCAAAAGGCCATCCAGCATGGCCGACGCGTCTTGATCAAGCCCGGTAAACGGCTCATCGAACAGGAGCAGGCTGGGATCATGCAGAAGTGCGCGTGCGATGGATAGTCTCTGCTGCATACCGCGCGAGAAAGTGCGCACAAGTTCCCGCCGCGCCGCCGTCAGCCCCACAATCTCCAGGACCTCTGCCACCCGCACGGGAACACTTCCCAGCCCATACATGCGGGAAAAGAAGCGAAGGTTCTCCTCGGCCGTCAGATCGCCGTACAAGAGGGATTGATGGGCAACGACACCCAGCCGCCGCCTGATGGCGCCCGCCTCATCCGGCAGATGCAGCCCATCGATGATGACCTCCCCGCTGGAGGGGCGGGAGAGGCAAGCCAGGATACGGATGAAGGTTGTCTTGCCGGCGCCGTTGGGCCCCAGAAGGGCGACGAATTCCCCCTCGTCGACACTGAAATTCAAGCCCCGCAGGACAGCCTTCAATCCAAAGGCCTTGACCAGGCCCTGAACCTCAATCATCTTCGGCCTGCAACGCCTCTAGGGCGCGCTGTTTCAGATCGGCCCTGCGCCGCCTGTATGCATCTTCGTCGATTTCGCCCGCATCGAATTCATCGTCCAGTTGGGCGATCATCGCCATGAGAGTCTGAGGGTCGTCCTCGTCCTCCTCGTCGTCTTCATCGTATTCGTCATCTTCGTCATCGTCAGCTGAGCGGCCGAAGCCAATCAGGGACGGGCGGTACCAGGCAATCACTCCAGCCAGCACCAATACAAGTGCCGCCGCCCCGAGCACCAGGCTTTGCCAGTTGCTTCCCAGCGAGACCAAAGGCGTTGTGCGGCCGGCAACCTGCATATCGATCGCCCCGCCTGCGTCGAAGGACTTCAGGTTGTATTGGTGATACGACTGGCCGCCGAGGTCCTGCACGCCCTGATCCTCGACCGAGCTGCCCTGAACCGTCGGGCCGCCGTCAGGCAGCAGCACCGTGACTCCGTCTACAGAGTACGGAAGTGGTTGGTGAAAATCCGCCCCATCTTGATAAGGCAAATTGAAACTGAACACGAGCTGGGCTGATTCCTGCCCCGGTCGGAGCGGCATCGCCAGACTGAAACCATCGCTGGTGCGTGTCGCCATTTGGGCGATGCTGTTGTCTTCAAAAGAGATATTGTTGGCGCCCGAGGGCAAGGAAAAGACCAGCCCGCCTGAGCCAGACGGCATGACCGTGCGATCGCCGGTGTTTGAGAGCACCCACACCTCGATCACCTGCATCACACCGTCGGAGGGGAAATTGAGCAGCACGTGCAGCCTGGAAGCGCGCACGTTGCTCATGTCGCTGGTCGAATCATACAGCGTCAAGGGCAGTTGAAGCGTCTGGCCCGCCTCTGTTAGATGAGAAACGTCCGAGACGTAGCGTACGCCTTGATACTCGGTGCTGAGAATGAAGAGTCGGCCGGATACGATCTCGAGGTCGGGGAAATTCACCGTTCCACTCGGGCCCAAGGTCTCGGTCTGGGTCACGACTTCCTGCTGACCGTCGAAACCGTGCAGCGTCACGTCAAGGCCTGCCTGCGGGCTGTCTTCGCTCGAACCCGACCCCATCGATACGGTGGCGACAATGGAGGCCGTCTGCGAACTGGATGGGGTTGCCGTCTCACTCCCCGAGCTGGCCACAGGCGGCGTTTCGGCCGCAGAAGAAAAGGCCAATTGGCGAACATATGCGCTCATGGCCCACAGTTGTGTCTCGCTCAAACTGTCGGAGAAGCCCGGCATTTGCCCGGAGCCCTGGCTGATAGCCGCCACCATCGACGCCTGCGACTGCTTCGCCATCCAACTCGGATCGGAGAGCGTCACGCCGCCGGTGGGTGTGCTCCCATCATCTCCATGGCAGCTGGCGCATGACCCTTGATAGGACTGTTTGGCTTGGTCGAGGTCAGCTGAAGACACGCTCAAGTTGAACGCATAAGCGACGACATCCCAGCGCTGTGAATCGGTCAGGCTGGCGAAGGGCGGCATCATTTGGTCGAGCCGGCCCTGCGTGACCACCTGGTACCAATCCGCCGGGAGAGCTTCGCGCGCCACCGAAGGATCGCCCAGGTGCGTGGGCTCGTTCGGAAGCTGCGCTGCCTGCGGCCCGTCTCCTCGCCCGAGGTCGCCATGGCATGGGGCGCACCTTTCAGCGTAGAGTGTCTCACCGGCGGCCGGATTCGGCGGAGCAGCTGGCACGGAGCTGATCGGCTGAATTGGCGGGCTGGTCGGCTGCGCCGCCTGGGTGACCTGGTATCCAGGTGGCGGGGTGACGTCTTCAGCCAGAGTGCAGGCGGAGAGCACCACGGCCAGCGGGAAGAGGAAAATCCACGCTTTCTTCATGCGCGGGTGCCTTCCGCCGTGAGTTCCGTCCCGCAGTGACTGCAGAAGCGATCGTTGGCCACAACCGGCTTGCCGCACTGCGGGCAGAACTTCCCGGAAGGCTTCTCGCCGGGGGAGCGCAGCCGGGCTACCGCCGCTTCCAGTGCGGCTTCGGTGTCAGGTGGATCGGTCTGGGCATCGATGACGGCGGCCGCCTCGGAGATGCCCTCGCCCGCCAATACGTCGATTTCCCGCAAAATGTCGGCGCCCTCTTGGAGCAGTTCTGCACGCTCGACGTCATAGTCTTCGGGAGGAATCTTTTCCAGCAGCTTATCCATCTCCAGATCGGCCAAACTTGACAGCGTGTGATCCCGGGCAGCCAAGAGCTCCGAGAGATGACGTTCGGCCTCCGTCACATGCAGACCAGCCCCTGTGGTCAGAGGACGGGCGACGAAGGCGACCACGAATAGAAAGAGAGCGATGATCAGGAAAGCCGATCCAAGAGTCATGAGTTAAAGCCTGGTTGAAAGGAGTTGGCGGCGGAAATAGAAGGCACCCATCTTCGGCACACTCTGGCGACGACAAGGGTCATTCGGTCGTAGAAGCCAGCGCTCGATCGAGGCTGGCCTGGATTTCAGCCAGAGAAGCATACGGCCCGATCTTGGCTTCGACCAGATTCCCATTGGCGCCCATGATGTACGTCTCAGGAACCCCCCGAATGCGATATGCCTGGGAAATGCGCGTGCCCAGGTCGGGACCATTGGGGTAGGTGATGTCAAAGCGGGCCATGTAATCTCGGGCCTCTGGTTCGGTGTCGACGTAGTTCACACCCACAAACACCACCCCTTTGTCCTTGTAGTTCTCATAGGCCTGCTGCAGTTCGGCGGCTTCCTGCTCGCATGGGACACACCACGATGCCCAGAAGTTGACCAGAATCACCTGACCTCGCATCTGTGTCGTGTCGAGGTTCTGGCCATCGAAGGTGGTCAGGCTGAATTGAGGTGCTGGTGCCCCCGGCTGGACCGGGCCTTGTTGCGTACGGCGCAGGCCAAAGAACAGGAGCAACAAAAAGGCCAGGAGCAGGAGCCAGATCGCTCCCGTCCCCCAGGTGAAGGGACGGCGGCTTTGGATCTCCTCCGACTTCGGCTCACTGCCTTGCGTTTGTTGGATTGCAGTCTCGTCTACCATAGTCATCGTCCCGCGCCCGGAGTCACTCGCCTCGCTCCCGGCGCTGCAGTTCCTCTTCCATTTGACGGACATAGGGATTTTCTGTGATCGATGGAGGTTCTGGCTCTGGAACCGGGGACCGCCGCCAGCTCCTGAGCACGCCTGCCAAAACACCCACGCCGATGAGAATTGCGACCGGTGGGAGGACATACACCAGCCAGTTTAGGCCGTGGGCCGGAGGTGTGGCCAACACCCGATCACCATACTGCGTCACGAAGTATTGTTTGATCTGGTCGTCGGACCAACCGGCAGCCAGCTTCTCGCGGATCAACTCGCGCCACTGCGCGCAGGCTTGGGTCGGGCAAACGTCCAGGGGAACGTTCTCGCACACCGGGCAGTACAGCTGAGACGCAACCTGGTTTACCTGGTTGTCCGACGGAGTCGGCGGTTGCGCCTGTGCCGGACGACTGACCGCCAAGGAGAATCCGACGGCGACCGTCGTCGCCAAGAGTACCAGAGCCAAGGACCGTCGTGCGGTCATGCTCACGTCCGGGCCAGGGCGTGGCGCCCGGACTTCACTCGGCGCCGCACGACCTGCGGATCAGGATCGGGCCAGGCGGCGATGATGGTGCCGAAGATGAACACGAAACCACCCAGCCAAACAAAGTTAATTAGCGGGTTGAGGTAGACCTTGAAGGTGGCGCCTTGGCTGGCGATCGGTTCCCAGCCCACCAGAATCACATAGAAGTCATCCTGAAGGGATGAACGCACGCCCGGGATCGTCATCGGCTGCTGGGCGGCAAAGTAGTAGTCACGCCGCGGATGCAGCTCGCCAACCGGCTTTCCATCTCGAAACACTGACACTACAGCTCGATCGACCTGCCGGCCATCAGCTGTGTTGAATTCGGCCAGCGAATTGTAGGTCATGGTGTAGGGGCCAAGTGTGAGCTGCTCACCCTCGGCCAGCGTGGCCTGGGTTTGCTGCTGGAACATTTGGCTGCCGATGATCCCCAATGCCATCACGATCACACCCAAGTGGATGATGTACCCGCCGTAGCGGCGCCGGTTGCGACCGATCAGGCGATTGAGGGCGCGGAAGAAGTTCTCCCCGTGACGCTGATGCCGCGCCCAGGCCCCGCGCCAAAATTCAAACAACGTCACACAAGCCACGAAGGCGACCAGCCAATAACCCAGCAGAGCCGCTGGATTTGTGACAGACTTCACAATCAGAACCGGAAGAATAATGAGAGACACGGCCAGTGGTTTCCAGATAGACCGGCCGAGCGTCTTCCAGGTCGAGTGGCCGTAGGCCGACAAGGGGGCGATGCCCATCAACAGGAGCAGGCCGATCCACAGCGGGGCCGTGGCCTGGGTGTAGAAGGGCGGGCCGACGGTCACCTTCTGGCCGGTAAAGAGCTCCGAGATGATCGGAAACAGCACGCCCCACAAGCAGATGATGGCGATGCCCATGAACAGCAGATTGTTCACCAAGAAGAATGACTCGCGTGAGGCGAACGATTGCAGCTCATTGTCGCCGCCGAGCTGGCGCCAGCGGCGGATAAGCAGCGACACCGACACGACCAGCATCAGGCTGATGAAACCGAAGAACATCGGCCCGATTGAGGATTGCGCAAAGGCGTGCACTGACGACAGAACGCCGGACCTTGTCAGGAAGGTGCCGAAGATCACCAGCGAGTAGGTCATGATGATCAACGTCATGTTCCAGTGCTTGAGCATGCCGCGCTTTTCCTGAACCATGACCGAATGCAGAAAAGCCGTGCCCGTGAGCCAAGGCATGAAAGCGGCAATTTCCACCGGGTCCCACCCCCAGTATCCGCCCCAGCCGAGCACGTCATAGGCCCAGCGGCCCCCGAGGATCAACCCCAGAGAAAGGAACAGCCAGGCGACCAGCGCCCAACGACGGGTCAAGCGGATCCAGCGGTCGTCCGAACGGCCGGTGACCAGCGCCGCCATGGCGAAGGCGTAGGGGATAACCGAGGAGACGAAACCCAGATAGAGCATCGGCGGGTGGATGATCATCCCAGGGTGGCGGAGGAGCGGGTTGAGCCCGTTGCCGTCCGTGGGATGGAGAGCCACTGCCCCGGCCGGCTGGAACAATGCCGTCACTTGTTGGCCATCGATGGTCTGCCAGAGGCGGGCGAAGGGGTTTTCGAAGAACAGGATAAGGCTCAGGAAGAAGGCCAGCGTGATCATCGTGATCACGATCACCCAGGGCAAGAACTCTCGATCCCGGTCCCATTTGCGCAGGCTGGCGGCGGTGGTAAAGCCGGCCATGAGCCACGACCAGAATAGCAGCGACCCCTGCTGTCCGCCCCACCAAGATGTGATCTTTAAGTAGGTCGGCATGCTGTCGCTGGTGACGGATGCGACATAGGCAACCTGGTATTGGCGGGTCAGCAGCAGACCGATCAGGGAGAGGGCGGCCACGGTAATCAGCGGCCATGTGAGCAACATCGCCCGACGGCCGCTCTCAACGAACGCCGGCCGCCTTCGGATGGCGCCGTAGGCCGCAGCCCCAGCGCCATAAAGCGCCGCGGCGAAGGTGATCGCCACGGCGAAATAACCTAAGTCAGCTAGCATCACACAACCCTCCCAAGACCGGTCCGCACCGTTTGTCGATCGATTGCCGGCTTACCTCGGCCGGAAAACCAGGTTCACTCCTATGCCATTGCGAAAAGGGGCCGAACCACAGGAATCTCGTATGGCGGATCCTGATGCTTCTCAGCCGCTCTGAGCTGGGACCTCATCAGAGTATCGAGACGGGCACTTCAACAGCAGTTCGTCAGCATGGAAGACGCCGTCGGGGCCCATCTGCCCGGTCATAATCGCCTGTGCTTCATTGCGCAATAAGTCGGGCTTCGGGCCTTCATAGATAACCTGCATCCGGGTGGCATTCGGGTCGCTCACGGCCTCGTGCAGCACCTTTGCCAGGCCACCGCGGGCGTCGATTTCATTCATGTCACCGGTGACATCGGCAACCGTGAATTGAAGCGTTAGCGACTTAGCGTCATACTGAATAGTGCTGCCGTCAACGGCGCCAGAAACGCGCACGTCCCGGTCGCTTACGGTCTGGCCCTTGGCCACCAACTCGTCTACCGTCATATAGTACTGAGCTGCCGCCTGTGTCGCCGACGTGATCAGATAAATGATCGCGGCCGCAATGAGCAAGCCGCCAATCAGAAACTTAGTCTTCCCTGGTGAACGCCGCTTGGGCTGAGGAACTGAACCATCCATAGTCTGCCCCTCCTTCAGGGCTTCCGGAAAACTAGGGGCATTCTATCATCTTCACTACCCCGTAGGGGGGACGAATGTCATCGGGCCGGGTTCCATTCGACCCCCTCGCCATCGGAAGGGGGCTGCGCCTTTCTCCGATCCCCAGTCAGGACACCCGGCCCGAAGCGGCCAAACCCCCTGTTTTCGTACCTGCGTACATGCGGATAGGTGACATTTATCGCCTGGCCCGAGGACAGCCCTCACATGCACGAGCAGGCGCTTGCCTTGAGAATTCAATCGGACTAGAGTCGGATCGACCCGCCTGTTGGAAGGTCGGCGTGCCGACTCATCTCCGCTAGGACCTGCCAATGACGAGCCATGTTAGCGCACCCAGCCAGGCACCCGCTCCGGCCCCACAGCGTCGCCCCGCGCGGCGCTGGCTATGGGGCCTCGCAGGAGTCGCCATACTCGCCGTGCTCGTCGGCGCCGTCGTCGTGGAAATGGCGCCAGCCAGCGCGGCACCCGCCGAACCCGCACCAGCCGCACAGACCCCATCCAACGACGCCTGCTTTGCCTGCCACGCTACACCGGGCATGCAGACAAAGTTGCCCTCCGGCGAGGCGCTCTACCTGACGGTGGATCCTCAAGTCTACAACGACTCGGTGCACGGCAAGATGGGCTATGCCTGCGTCCAATGCCACACGGACATCACGGGGTACCCACATCCGGCGATCCAAGCACACACCCACCGCGAGCTGACCTTGGCATTGTATCGGTCATGCCAGGCCTGCCACCCATCCATGTTCCAAGAAGTTCTGGACAGTGTTCACCAAAAGGCTCTGGCCGCCGGGAACACGGACGCTGCTGTATGCACCGACTGTCACGGTGCGCACGATATTCAGCCGCCAGATGAGCCTCGCAGCCGCATTCCCAAGACGTGTGAAAAGTGCCATTCCCAAATCTATGATCAGTACAAAGACAGCGTCCACGGGGCAGCGCTGATAGGCGACGGCAACCCGGACGTCCCAAGCTGCATTGACTGCCATGAAGTTCACTCGGTCCAGGGGCCATCCAACAGCCCCTTCCGATTGTTTTCGCCTGAAATCTGTGCCAAGTGTCACGCAGACAAGAACTTGATGGACAAGTACGGCATAAGCACCGACGTCTTTCAGACCTACGTGGCAGACTTCCACGGCACTACGGTCACTCTGTTCCAAGCAGTCACCCCGGGCCAGGAACCCAACACACCGGTTTGTGTCGACTGTCACGGCGTGCATGACATTCAGAATGTAAGCAATCCGGACAGCCCGGTGATCAAGCATAATCTGCTTCGGACATGCGAAAAGTGCCACCCTAACGCCACCACCAACTTCCCGGCATCCTGGTTGAGCCATTACCGGCCGACGCCGGAACACGCAGCACTGGTCTACTACGTCAACCTTTTCTACAAGACCCTGATTCCCACCCTGATCGGGGGCATGGCCTTGTTTGTGGTGTTGGACGGCATCAAGCGGATTCGTCGACACAGGCGAGGTCACAACAATGACTGAGCAACGATACCTGCGATTTCCTCTCGCCTATCGAATTGAGCATTGGGTCTTGACCATCAGCTTCACCACGTTGGCCATCACGGGCTTGGTTCAGAAGTACCCGCTGTACAACGTATCTCAATCGGTCGTCGGGCTGCTGGGCGGGATCGTCAACACGCGCTCGATCCATCACATCGCAGCCATCGTGCTGATGCTGGAGGTCGTCTACCACATCGGCGTTGTTGGCTACCGCGTCTTTGTGCTCCGGGTGCGCCCAACCATGGTCCCCACATTGACCGATGTGCTGGTCGCGTGGAACACACTTCTCTTCAACCTCGGCCTCGCCAAAGAACATCCAGACCAGGGTCGTTATGGCTTTGAGGAAAAAGCCGAGTATTGGGCGGTTGTCTGGGGTGTGGTGGTGATGGCCATCACCGGATTCTTGATGTGGAATCCGATTGCTTCGGCCAAGTTCCTTCCCGGCGTGATCATCCCGGCCGCCAAGTCCGCCCATGGGTACGAAGCGCTGCTGGCCGTGCTGGCCATCATTGTCTGGCACATCTACCACGTGCATATCCGCAATTTCAACAAGAGCATGTTCACCGGCTACCTCAGCGAAGAGGAAATGCTCGACGAACACGGTCTCGAGCTGGCCGACATGAAAGCCGGCCGAGTGGCCACGCCGCCCGAACCCTCCGTGCGCCGGTCCCGGATGCGGGTGTTCATCCCAATCTACAGTGTGGTTGCGGTGGCGCTTGTCATCGGAATCTATTGGTTCGCCACTTTCGAGCAGACCGCTATCACCACCATCCCGCCGGCTGAGGACGTCGTCATCTACGCCCCGCTGACAGCCACACCCTTCCCGACAGCCCTACCAAGCCAAACCCCATCGGCGACGCAACCCACAACTTGGGACGATGGCATCGGCCAGATCTTCCAGTCTCAGTGCAACGCTTGCCACGGATCTGCGACCAGCATGGGCGGCCTTGATTTGGGGACCTACGCCGGTGCGATGAAGGGCGGATCATCTGGACCAATAATCGTTCCTAGCGAACCGGACAACAGCGAACTCGTCCGCCTTCAGGCAGCCGGGGGTCACCCCGGCCAGCTGAGCGGAGATGAACTTCAGTACATTCGTGAGTGGATCAGCAACGGTGCCCCGGAAAAGTGATTGAGGTGGATCGGGAATGAAACGGATACTCAAGCGACTGGGAAGGTTCTTTTTCCCGCCCGAAGGCACCCCGACCTGGCTGCGCGTCTTACCCTACGCTGTCTTGGGTGTCCTTACCGTCCTCCTTCTGACCGGTGCGATCTACGGCTGGGATTACACCAATTCGTCTGAGTTCTGCGGCACGGCCTGCCACTCCATGCCACCTGAATACACAGCCTACCTCGTGTCGCCTCATGCGCGCGTCCAGTGCGTTGAATGCCACATTGGTCGCGGATTCTTCGCCACCCGCTTCACGCGTAAGGCAGGCGATGTCAAGCACATCGTGGACACGATTTCACAGAACTACGAGTATCCCATCGTCGCAGCTGATCTCCGCCCAGCCCGGGAGACTTGTGAGCGATGCCATTCGCCAGAGAAGTTTTCCGACGACACCTTCAAGCAGATCCAGCATTTCGAGACGGATGCCAGCAACACCCCCTACACGATCTACCTGACGCTTAAGACGGGCGGCGGGACAGAGCGAGAGGGTTTGGGCAAGGGGATTCATTGGCACATTGAGAATCAGGTCTACTATCTGCCCACCGATTCCGAGGAACAGGACATACCGTACGTCAAGGTCGTGGCCGATGATGGCACAGTGACGACGTACAAGGAAATTGGCCTGGATATCACTCCTGCCGATATCGACACTTCGTCCATGAAGCAGATGGACTGCATCACCTGTCACAATCGCATCACCCACCTGGTGTACACGCCAGAAGAGAGCGTGGATCAGCTGATGTCGCGCGGCCTCCTCTCGCCTACCATCCCCGAAATCCGCCAGCGCGCAGTCGAGGCCATCGACCAGACCTATCAGCACGTCGACCTGGCCATGGACAGCATCGCCTCGCTTGACCACTTCTACCAGGTGGCCTATCCGGATTTCTATGCCAAGAACAAAGCGCTCATCCAGCAGGCGATTGACCAGCTTCGCCAGACTTACGAGCAGAGCGTTTTCCCGGATCAGAAGACCGACTGGACCAGCCATCCCAACAACATCGGCCACGATGACTCGGCCGGATGCTTCCGCTGCCACGACGGCAAACATCTCGACGACCAAGGACAGGCAATTCGCCTCGAATGCAATCTTTGCCACTCTATCCCTGTCGTGGCCGGACCCAGCGACCTGACAGCCGATATTGAGGTCTACCGCGGTCCGGAGCCGGAAACCCACAAGAACACCAACTGGATCACCCTTCACCGCGACGCCTTCGACGGCACCTGCGCCAATTGCCACTCGACGGATGACCCCGGTGGAACCAGCAACACGTCCTTCTGCTCCAACAGCGCCTGCCACGGCCAGAGCTGGAACTACGCCGGCTTCAACGCCCCAGAACTGAGAAAGATCCTGTTGCCCCAGCTGCCTACACCGGCGCCCGCTGCCCCCACACTGGCGCCCGACGCGCCCATCACATGGGACGCAGCTGTCGGGCCGATGTTGACCGACCGCTGCGGCACCTGTCATGGTGTGGACGGCGTAATGGGTTTGAATCTGACCACCTATGCCACTGCCATGACCGGGGGTTCCAACGGGCCGGTCATTATCCCCGGCGATCCAGACGGCAGCCTGCTGATCGTCAAGCAGACAGCTGACCAGCCGCACTACGCGCAGCTTCAACCAGACGAAGTCGATCTTGTTAGGCAGTGGATACAAGCTGGCGCACCCGAGAACTAACCGCCAGTTTGGTTGATCAGGTCGGCGTGTCTACAGCTCAGATCATCCGATTTGCCATTCATCACACCAAATCCGGGACATCTGCCACTGACGACCTACTCGAACGAACAGGTATGTTAGGGTGGCTCGGGAGGTCTTCCATTTGCGTGTAGGCAATGGGCAGCGCTTCTGAGTAGGCGATCCGGCCACAGGCATCCCACCCCCACACTACTGCCACTGTGTGCCAGACCAAAACCAATTTTTTAGACCCTAGGTTCGCTCGACCGGCCACGCCGGATTTCGGTCATTTCATTGTGCATTGGGAGGCATGGATGGGTTTTCCGCCAAGCGAAAAGAGCATGCCACGGCGACAGTTTCTCAGCCTGGCAACCTGGGCCATAGGTGGGTTGATCGGTCTGGCGTATGCCATACCCGGCGTCGCATACCTCATCTCACCCGCACTCCAGAAGGCAAGCGAGAAGAACTGGATACCTCTCGGTTCGACCTCCAAAGTCGAGCTCGGTACACCGACTCTCTTCCGCGCAAACATCGAGCGCCGGTCTGGTTGGATTGTGAACCAGGAAGAAATCAGCGTCTATGTCCTGACCGAGGACGGCCGGGATTTCATCGCTATGTCCAATGTGTGCACGCATCTAGGCTGCCGTGTTCGTTGGATCGCTGATGAAGATCGCTTCTTCTGCCCGTGCCACAATGGCCAATTTGACCGGCAAGGCAATGTCATCTCTGGGCCCCCGCCCCACGCTCTCGACAGATATGAGGTGAGGGTCGAAGGCGACGAGATGCAGGTCCTGGGAGGCTGAGATGACAACCAACGTCATGGATTGGCTTGACGAACGCGTCGGCTGGCGGGCCATATGGACGATGATCTTCCTGCGCAAAATCCCCAAGGTTAACTGGCTCTACACCCTTGGCAGCGCCACATTGTTCGTCGCTGTGAATCAGATCGTCACCGGCATCCTTCTCACGATCTATTACGTTCCCACACCCGACCACGCTTATGACAGCGTGCAGTACATCACCACCCAGCTCCCAGCCGGGTGGCTCATACGAGGGCTTCATCACTGGGGGGCCAGCGCCATGGTGGTTCTGGCTGTAATCCACATGCTCCGTGTCATCTTCTATGGTTCTTACAAGTTCCCACGCGAAATGACATGGTTTACCGGAGTCGGTCTGCTGCTGGTCGTTCTCGGTTTCGGATTCACCGGCTACCTGTTGCCCTGGGATCAAAAAGCCTTTTGGGCAACCACTGTTGGAACCCGAATCGCTCAGGTCACCCCCCTCATCGGAGACAGCATCCTGAAGCTCCTTCGGGGAGGCAGCGATCTCTCTGCCGTCACGCTGGCCCGGTTCTACGGCGGGCATGTGTGGTTCCTGCCTGTAGCTCTGATGGGGTTGGTTTCCATTCACCTCTATCTGATCATCCGAATCGGCATTAGCGCAGTACCGCATCGTGGAGAGTAGAGCGTGAACGAACAAGAGAAGCAAGAGTACCTAGAGAACTATCACGATGCCAAGGATAAGGGCTCGCCCTTCTTCCCCGATATCATATTCAAGGACGCCCTCGTCTCCTTGCTCATCCTGGGCGTGCTTATCGCTCTGGCCTATTTCTTCGGCGCCCCGCTTGAGGCCCGCGCTAATCCGGCCGATACGACCTATACGCCACGGCCAGAATGGTACTTCCTGTTTCTGTTTCAACTCCTGAAGTACTTCCCGGGCAAGCTCGAAGTACTTGGGGTGATCGCCCTCCCGACCATCGTCATCCTAGCTCTGTTCGCCCTACCGTTTATCGATCGTTCGAAGGAACGGCATTTCTTCAGCCGGCCGATCATCACCGGGGCCACAGGTCTTCTCGTGGTCGGTGTAGCGTTTCTGACCGTCCGGGCCGTTCAGGAAGCGCCTCCGCCAGCCGAGACTTCGCAAGGCGACCCTGTGGCGGCGCTCTATACCGCCAATTGCGCCCCATGCCACGGAGCCAAGATCGATGTGCCACCTGGCACCAACCTGCATTCCGTAATCGCTCAGGGCGTGCACGGTCAAGGGATGCCCGCCTGGAGCGGCGATCTAAGCACGGACGAGATAGACGCCCTGGCTGGTTTCATCCTTTCGCCCAAGGGCAGCCAACTGTTCACAGACAACTGCGCCGACTGCCACAATGTCTCCGACCTTGTGGCCGGGGACCCAACACAGCTCAAGAGCGCACTCGAGTCGAGCACTTCGTTTGCTCCCCACGATGGTCAAGATGTTCCCGACTTCAGTCAAACTTTGAATGCCGAAGACCGGACGTCTCTACTCAACTTCCTGATCGCCCCAGACGGGCAGCGTCTTTTCAGCGTGGACTGCTCAGGATGCCATGGCCGCTCCGTCGCCTTCGCTGGCTCCGAATCGGACCTGCGGAACATCATCGCCAAGGGCGGGATGCATCTTGAGATGCCCCCTTGGAAGGGGCGGCTGCCTGACTCGGATGTCGACCAGCTGGCCAAATTCGTGATCGACCCGCTCGGCAACCCCGAGGCCGAAGGGCTGTTCCGACAGTATTGTTCGGACTGCCACGGTGGACTCGTTCCGCTCGCCAAGAACGAAGAAGAGGCGCGCGAGGTTATTCTGCAAGGCGGCCCACACCAGACCATGCCGGTATGGGGTGCGGTGCTCACCAGCCAGCAGCTCGACGCGCTGGTTTCGTATACCCTCGAGGCGGCCCAAGGCACAGGTCCCGAGCTAGGCCAGCAGCTCTTCGCTGAGAACTGCTCACCGTGCCACGGGGACTTCGGCGAGGGCGGACCAAACCCAACTCGCGCCGGAGACATCATCGCCCCCATCAGTTCTGCTGAGTACCTCAAGACGCGCGACGACACGACTCTCAAATCGATCGTTTCACAAGGCCAACCCAACTTTGGGATGTCGCCTTTTGGCTCGGCCTACGGCGGTCCGCTTGACGACGATCAGATCAACTCAATCGTCGCATACATCCGCTCATGGGAGGCCAACCCGCCCGTGGAACTCGCACCCGATGTGGCTTCAGGCGCCGTCGCGCTCAGTGGCTCGGAGGTGTACACCGACCTGTGTGCACAGTGCCACGGGAGCCAGGGCCAGGGCGGTGTAGGTACCGCTCTTGCCGACCCGTCCTTCCAACAAAGCCAAACGGATCAGCAGATTTTCGACTCGATCAATCTTGGCCACAAGCAGACTGCGATGATCGGTTGGGGCGAAATCCTGACCTCGGACCAGATCCAGCAGTTGGTCACCTATATCCGCTCGCTGACTCCGACCACACCCGGCGCTTCCACCGAGCCGTCCTTTGCCCGCGACGTGCTGCCCGTATTCCAGCAGCGCTGCGTCTTCTGCCACGGCGCCGACGGAGGATGGGACTCGAGCAGCTACGAGAGCGTCATGAGCACCGGTGACAACGGACCGGTAGTTGTTCCCGGGGATGTGGCCAACAGCCTCCTGGCACAGAAGCTCCAGGGGCTTCAACCGGACGGGAAAGTGATGCCCCCTACGGGCAAGCTATCGGACGCCGTCATCCAGCCGATCCTGGATTGGATCGCCGCCGGGGCGCCCGACAACTAGGGACAGCCAGGATCAAGGATTGGGAGGCCGGGGAAAGCAAGAAACATGACAACGGCAGCCGAAAACCCTTCGACAAGAATGCGCACGTCACTGCGACTAAAAGTCGCCGTGGGCGTTGCCCTGCCTGTTCTGGTGATTCTGACTGGGCTGTCGCTTCTGAGCTACTGGCGCGCCAACGTCCTAATGGAAGAGCAGATCGGGGCAGGGGTGGAAGAGTTGGGGCAGGTCACCTTGGGAAGCCTACGGCACGCCATGGTCCGCAATGAGCCCGCTCGCTTGCTGGAAATCCTGGCCGACGTGCGTCAAAGCCAAAACGTGCAGCGGGTGGAAATCATCGGTCTGGACGGCGAAGTGGCTGCCTCCAGCGATCCCAACATGGTGGGACAAATCCTGCCTCAATCCGCCACGGGCTGTGTCGACTGCCATCGGATCGCTCCAGAACAGCGACCGCTGACCGCCCAATTGGCCGAAGAGCCGGGCGTGCTGCGCGTCTCATCCCCGATAGTCAATGGGGCCGAGTGCACCACATGTCACAGCAGCCAACTCAATCACCTGGGCATGCTGCTCATCGACATCTCGGTCGCCGACACGCAAACCAGGCTGCTGGGCGATCTCAAGCTCAATCTGGGTGTTTCCGTCCTGGCCACTCTCATCGTCAGCCTTGGCGTGTTCGCTCTCACCCATCGCCTGGTTGTTGGGCGAATCGAACGATTCGAGCCGACTCTCAAGAAGTTTGCTGCCGGTGATTTTGGGGCCCGGCTGCCCGAAAGTTCGGCTCCGGCGGATGAGCTGGACCACCTGGCCGGCGCGTTCAATACCATGGCGCACAATCTTGAGCGGCTTACGCGTGAGAACGAACAGCGCAGCCAGGTACGCCAGCAAGCCATCGCCGACGAACGCGAGCGGATCGCCAGGGAATTGCACGACGGGTTGGCCCAACTGTTGGGCTATGTCAACACGAAGGTCATGGCTGTCAGTTTACTGGTCAAGAACAACCAAACATTGGCGGCCCAGACGCAGTTGGAGCAGCTCGGCGAAGCCGCCCGCGCCCTTTTTACCGACGTGCGCGAGGCGATTGTGGGGCTCAAGCTGGCCAGCCAAACTGGTGAAGGTCTTGGATCCGCTATCGAGAGCTACGTCGAACAATTCCAGCGGTGGACAGACCTCGACGTCCTGGTCGACATCGATCCTCAATCCAAGAAGATCAAACTGCCCCCGGAATCCGAGCTACAGTTGATAAGAATCCTTCAAGAGGCTCTTTCCAACATTCGCCGGCATGCCGACGCCACCCATGTGGAAATCGACCTTGGCCTTGAGAATGGGGATCTCATATTGACCATCGCTGACAACGGTGAAGGCTTCGATGAGAACAGAGTCCCCATGCTCGAGCCATCCCATTTCGGCCTAGGCACGATGCGGGAGCGAGCCGAGGAAATCGGGGGACATCTGGATTTGTCCAGCCACCTGGGCCAAGGAACCAAAGTAACGGTCACGTTGAACATGAAGTCGCAACCAGAGGAGTTTTGATATGAGCCGCGTGATGGTCGCCGATGATCATTCCCTTTTCCGTGACGGCATTGTCAGTCTGCTGGAGGCGGCCGGCTTCGATGTCGTGGCCGAGGCCGGCACAGGCAAGGAAATCCTGGAAGCGATCCGGATTTCGCCCCCGGATCTCGTCTTGCTTGATCTCACCATGCCGGGAATGACTGGGCTGGAAGCCCTCAAGCAGATCAGGCTCAACCATCCCGAGGTCAAAGTAGTCATCCTGACTGTTTCGGACGACGACGATGACCTCATGGCCGCTATTCAGGCAGGAGCCAGCGGCTACTTACTGAAGGACCTCGACTCACAGGAGTTCCTCGAATTGTTGAGCGGGCTTGAGCGAGGCGAGGCGCCAATGACCCGCAAGACCGCCAGCCGCCTGATGTCCCGCCTGGCCGCTCCGCAGCACGATTCGAGCAAGACCCTGCCTCGCCTGTCCGATCGCGAACTCGAAGTGCTCGGGCTTGTGTCGCACGGCATGGCCAACAGGGCCATCGCAGACCGACTCTCTATAAGCGAGAACACGGTCAAGTACCACATGAAGAACATCCTGCAGAAGCTGGATGTCCAGAATCGCACCGAAGCTGTCAGCCATGCCCTCCAGAATGGGCTGGTTGAAGCATCCATCGAAGCCACGCAAGGCTCGGCTTCATCATAGCGAATTGCCGCTTACCCACTCACAGGGGTAGGGTTCGTGGCGTGGAAAACCACCCGATGGTTCAGGTGGGAATAGCGCACATGAGTGTGGCCAGCGTAGGCTGTTCCAACCTATCCTTAGGACAGGAGGCCCTTCGCCTTGCCGCGGGGGGATTGCGTATGCAGCCCAAGCGCGTTGTGATCGTCGCCGGCCACTCCCTGTTTGCAGACGGAACTGCGAATCGCCTTCGCCTGTACCCTGAGCAAGTTGAGGTCTTGAGATTGAGCCCGGCAGAAGGAGACTTGCTAGAGCGGGTGATTGCGGCGCGGCCATCTGTCATCATTATGGATCAGCGCGACCCGGAAATCGGCCATTCCCTGTTGCTGCAGCGCGTACTGGGTTCGCTGCCATCGGTTCACGTCTTGCTTCTCGACCCCAAGAAGGCCCAAATCCAGGTGGTGTCGAGCCAGACACAAGAGCCGGTCGAGGTGGAGGATCTCATCGAATTGATCTCAAATTCGACCTAGCACAAGATCTTGGTTCGGGAGAGAGGCACTTGAGGCACGGCAGTCTGCCACCCGAGTGCTCAACATGTTCTACGTCTCATAAGGAGCTCTTATATGGTTCGAAAGCGAAATCTCCTCGTGATCATCGGATTGTCCGCAGGCGTCCTGCTCGCTCTGTCGGCATGTGGCGCCGGAAAGACACCTACCCCAATTGTGATTCGCGAGACCGTCGAGGCCCCAACGACTTCCCAGGCCCCGGTTGAAATCCCCTTCCTCGACAAGTGGACGGCGTCAGCCCATGCCGACTCATCGGCTGAAGCCTTCAACCACTGGAATGAGGATGACCCTGCGGAAATCCCTACCACGTGTGCCAAGTGCCACAGCACACCTGGCTATCAAGACTTCCTTGGGATCGACGGCACGGCAGCAGGCACGGTTGACAATGCCGCGTCCATCGGAACGGTGATCACGTGTGTCGCCTGCCACAATGATGCCACCAGAGCCATGACCAGCGTCACCATGCCCTCCGGCCTGGAGATCACCAACCTCGGGCCTGAAGCGCGCTGCATACAGTGTCACCAAGGACGGGAGTCAACAGTCAGCGTTAACGCCGCACTGGACAAGGTCGGCGTGGGCGAGGACACGGTCAGTGCGGACTTGGGCTTCATCAACGTCCACTACCTCGCGGCCGGCGCCACCAAGTACGGCGCCATGGCCGAAGGGGGCTATCAATACGCAGGCAAGTCATACGACGTCAATTTCGCCCATGTTGACGGTGTGAACAGCTGCGTCACATGCCACGACATGCACTCCCTCGAGCTCCGTATCGGCACGTGCAGCACCTGCCACACCAATGTCGCAACAGCCGAAGACACCAAGAACATCCGCATGAATGGTTCTCTCGAGGACTATGATGGCGACGGCAATGTGACGGAAGGCATTGCCATGGAGCTCCAAGGATTGCAGGAGAAGCTCTACGCTGCGATCCAGGACTATGCCAGTCAGGTGGCCGAGAGCCCCATCGCGTACGACGGCAACAGCTACCCGTACTTCTTCATCGACACCAACAACAACGGGAACGTGGACACGGACGAGGGACAGGTTCCAAATGCCTTCAAATCTTGGACCCCGAGACTGGTCAAGGCCACCTACAACTACCAGTTTTCCCTTAAAGATCCGGGCGCCTTTGCACATAATGGAAAGTACGTGATCGAGCTTCTGACCGACTCGATCGATGATTTGAACAGCGCCTTGAAGGACCCCGTCGATATGGCCGGCACGCACCGCATCGACGCCGGACACTTTGCTGGTTCCGAAGAAGCGTTCCGACACTGGGATGCCGACGGCGAAGTCCCAGGCTCATGCAGCCGCTGCCACAGCGGCGAAGGGCTTCCGCTGTTCCTCGAACAAGGAGTGAGCATCAACCAGCCGGTGTCCAACGGCATGCAGTGTGCCAACTGCCACAACGCAATGCCTGAGTTCACCCGTTACGCGCCGGAAACCATCTCCTTCCCCAGCGGTGCGCAGCTCGGCTTCGAAAACACCGACGCCAACTTGTGCATTGCCTGCCACCAGGGGCGCGAATCGACGGTGAGCGTCAATCGGGCCATCACCAATTCGGGGGCCAGTGACGATCAGGTCTCCGACCAGCTTCGCTTCATCAACAGCCACTACTTCCCCGCCGGGGCAACGCTCTTCGGCGATGATGCCAAGGGGGCCTATGAGTACGCGGGGAAGACCTATAACGGCCGGTTCCAGCACGTGCCGGCACTCAACAACTGCGTGGCCTGTCACGACGCACATACCCTCGAGGTCCAGGTCGACAAGTGCGCCGCCTGCCACACGGGCGTGACCGATGTTGAGTCGACCATGACCATTCGGGCCAGCAAGTCGGAAGGCATTGACTACGACGGAGACGGCAATGCGACTGAAGGCATCGGGCAGGAAGTCGCCACGATGAAGGATGCGTTGTACGCAGCCATCCAGACCTATGCCAAATCTCGCCTCAATGCACCCATCGCTTACAACCCGGATGCCTATCCCTACTTCTTCGCCGACACCAACGGCAACGGCACGGTCGACACCGACGAAGCCAATGCTGGCAACAGCTATGCCAACTGGTCGCCACGACTGCTGCGGGCGGCCTACAACCTGCAGTGGGTCCAAAAGGACCCCGGCGCATTTGCCCACAACGGCAAATACATCATGCAGGTTCTCTATGACTCCATCAAGGACGTCGGCGGGAGCACGGCCGGTATGACCCGACCCTAAGAAAGCTCACTAACGCCCCCGCACGGGGGGTGAGAGGACCTGGGCCTCCTGGATGACCGCTCCATCCGGGGGGCCCAGTCTTTTATCGCCCTCGACCCGAACCTTGGCCGCGACCGAGTCGATCATCGTGCTAGAATCTCCTCTTGATGGTCGAATTCCTGCGAACGCTGTTCGCCCTCAACCAAGACCTCATCTACTTTGTGTATGGCCTGACCTTCTTCATCCTTGGCCTGGCTATCGCCCTCCAGTCGCGCCATGCATCACGCCTGGATCTAGCACGTAATCTGAACTGGCTGGCAGCCTTTGGCTTCACACATGGCCTGCATGAATGGGGCGAGTATTTCATCCCCATTCAGGCGGCTTATCTCTCACCCGACATCGTCCAATGGCTGCACGCCCTGCGCCTGCTGCTCTTGGCGATCTCATTCGCCTGCTTGTTCGAGTTTGCGGTGAGTCTTTTGTCTTCCCTGGGGCTGGCGAAACGACTTCGCTACGTTCCATTTGGCTTGTGCACGGTCTGGATCGTCCTCACCTTTTTCCCACTTCGGACCCTTCTGGGCGACATGGCTACCTGGCAGAACGTCGTCGACGCCATAGCCCGTTACTTCATTGGCCTACCAGGCGGGTTGCTGGCGGCAATCGCGCTCCGCAGGTACGCACACGAGCGGATCGCACCCCTTAATGTCCCAAGAATATTCCGGACTTTTCGAGGCGCCGGCATCGCCTTGGTGCTGTATGGTCTCTTCGGCGGACTGCTTCCGCCCCCGGTTCCCTTTTTCCCCGGCAGCGTGCTCAACAGCGTCACATTCGAAAGCGCCCTCATTATCCCTGTACCGCTTGTTCGCTCACTGATCGGCGTGGGCCTGGCAGTGACCATTATTCGGGGCCTAGAAATCTTCGATGTCGAAGTCGCCCGCACGATTGAATCCATGGAACAGCAGCAGATCCTCAGCGCCGAGCACGACCGCCTAGCACGAGAACTCCACGATGGTGCAATCCAGAAAGTCTACAGCGCCGGCCTGCTCCTGGAATCGGCCCGCAACCAAGTGCATGAGCCCGGGCCCCTGGCTGAACGCCTCGACCGTGCAGTCAACGTCTTGGAGGACGCGATCCATGATCTGCGGCAGAACCTGATGGCGCTCACCGATACCCCTGATGACACGCCTCTGCCAGATCGAATTCGACAGGCCGCCGAAGCTCCGAGCATCCAGTCGATGGTTTCCGTCAACATCAATCTTGAGTTGGCGCCGGACGACACGCTGGATCCCATTCGGACGGAGCACATCGTGGCGATCGTTGGGGAAGCGTTGGCCAATGTCGTGCGCCATGCGAGGGCCAGCCGTGTCGAACTGTACGCTGCCCGGCCCAGTGGCCGCCTGGATATACGTATACGCGACAATGGCGTAGGCATAGCCGACGATGTCGATGCGGGATTCGGATTGCGCAACATGCGTGATCGTGCCCGCATTATCAACGGGGAGCTATCGATTGAACACCTCGATCACGGGACCGAAGTGCGCTTGAGCGTGCCCTGGAGGGAAGCTGAATGACTCGTACTCGCGTGCTGCTGGTAGATGATCACGAAGTCGTCCGCCTGGGTCTGATGACCTTGATCGATGACCAGGATGACTTGGAAGTTGTCGGTGAAGCCGGCACGGCGGCCGACGCAGTCCGACAGGTCGAGCAGCTTCGCCCCAACGTGGTGCTGATGGACATACGGATACCTGGAGAAGGGGGCATCGAGGCCACCCGCCAAGTCACCAGCAAGTTCCCCGAAACTAAGGTTGTGATGCTCACATCCTTCGCCGATGATGAGCTTGTGTTCCGCGCCATCCGCGCCGGCGCCGCAGGTTATGTACTTAAGCAGATCGGCAACGAAGAACTCCTGCGGGCGATCCGGGCAGCCGCTGCCGGAGAGGCTCTGCTGGACAGTTCGACCACCGCTCGCCTTCTTGCGCATGTCCGTGATCTCGAGCAGAAAGCGGACGATGATGCCTTTAGAGACTTGTCGGAGAGGGAATTAGACGTCCTTGCGGAAGTCTCACGTGGCAAGAGCAATGCCGAGATCGGGGCCAGCCTGAACCTGAGTGAGAAGACCGTTCGCAACTACATCAGCACCGTGTTGGGCAAGCTCAACCTGAGTAATCGGGTGGAACTGGCAACCTATGCCGTCCAGCATCACCTGTCAGACAGACGGCAGCGCGATTGAGATTCACCCCAGCCAGTTGATGAGACATAACCTGAACGGGCGGCGAGACCATCTCGCCGCCCGTTCTGTTTTCTACCCGTCTTCGATGTAAGCCGACGTCAGTCGCCTGCCGCCGGAGAAGGCAGAGGAGCCTGGCGATAACCCTGCTCTTGCTCCTCCGAAGAGTGCCACGGGGTTCCGATTGCGGGGAGCAGGAAGTAGTCGGCGCCGATCCGTCCGGCTACCTTCCAGGCCAAAATGAGGCCCACCGAAATCACAAACAGCATCGGATTGGTGCTTGCCGATCCGGCCATCATATAGTTCCAGTTCATCAAGCCACCAAAGAACGCTGCCACCCCGGTGAATGCGCCGAGGATCAGGGCGATTCCCACCAGGAACTCGCCGTAGGCAATAAGCTTGGCAAACCACGTGTAGGCCCCAGTGCTCAGGAGCATGGTCAGGAAATCACGATACCAGCCGAAAGCGATCGCCGGCCGACCCGTGTCGGGAATGGCGATCGCGTGCTGCCAATAACCCTGCAAGGCCGAGCCACCGCCAACCCAGGCTGCATCGGTCACCTTGTGCCAACCTGCTTCCAGCCACTGGTAGCCAACCCAAACTCTCAGGACCAACCACACCCAGCCCATGCGCGGGTCGTTGAGTACAGTCTTTACAGCTTCGGGATCCGTTACCAATCGACCTCTACGTGTCCTAATTGCGTTCACAACTGCCTCCTGTTCTATCCCCTCCCGGCTAGCACCGCCGGAGGTCGGACGTATCTGCAGTTGGAATTATCTCTTCCCCCCACTCCCCTTTGTAGGGGCACATGACCCCAACTGGGTAGGGACACACGACCCTCTCGGTATTGGGGGCAACGGAAAATGGAATCGCCCAGTACTTAGCGAAAGAGAATGTTAGGGGCTTGTCAGAATCGGAGATCCCAGCCGGTTTTCGATCATTAGTCCCAATGTGTGCAGGAAGACGACCAGATCAGGCTCAGCGTCGCAAGCGAGTCCCACACGACCTACAGAACTTATCCTGCGGGCCTGCAGGAGTACCACATTCGTGACAGAAGAGCGACGCCGAATCTCCGACCTTCTCGTTCGGAGGCGGCATAGGCGTTTCGGGCGAGCTTGACCTGGATCGGTGACGTCTGCGTGGCGATCGCTCCTTGGGGGGATTCCGCCAGACCCTGAGGTAGAGCGCGCCTATGACGACGACCAAGATCACGACCAGTCCGATAGCGACCCACTTGACAACCTGGCTTGGTTCGGGGGCGCCGCCCGCGATTGGCTCCGTTGGGCTGGGAAGCGGTGTTTGTTGGAGAGAGTCGACGGTCAACCCTTCCCCGACCTTAGTGTAGCTGACCTGGATGTTGGGCTGGTCGGACACACCCACCGATCCCAAGGTGAGCTGCTTGTAGGTCAGGCCGTACTCTCCAACAACTTCATCCGTCGATGGCGGGCGAAGCGTCAGATTGGTGATTCCCGGCGGATCTTGGACTGCGATCGAAAACGATGAGACCACCAAGCCTCCGGGCCACTGGAAATCAAATGTGCGCTTGGGGCCGTTGAGCTGAAGATCTTGGTAAAACTCGAGCCAGACCAACTGGCTGCTCACCTGCAGATTGACCATCGTCCGACCAGTTTGCTGCTCAAGTGTGTAGTCAACATCCACCAACCGACCATCGGCGTCTCCCTGTGCCACCGCGTTCGGTTGGACGCCAGCCGGAATTGGCAGGCTCACACTCGCCGGGAACTGGACGTTGGCGGGCAAGTTGGCGCGGTAAATGACGAGCATCGCCGGCTTGTCGAACTCGGGCCATAGGGCGATATCCAAACTGTCGAAGGTTGAAAGCGACTGGGCATGCGCCCGCATCATAGGCAAGGACAGCCATCCGCACCCCGCCACAAGAAAGCACACCGCCATCCATCTGATGGACCGCTTGACTGAGCTTGATTTGATCAAAGGAAACCTCGCCCGATGGGCTGGTAGACACCGTGAGGCCAAACATCTATCTCGATTGGCTATTCTACTTTCGATGGGCGCCATCAGCAACGGCGAAGGCAATTGCATCTTGTGGCCGGGCTGTATAATGAGTCCTCTTATGACCACGCCATCCCTACCCCCACCCCGTCTCATCCAGTCTTCCGAGGAATTGATCAACTTGGTCCGGCGGTTGGAGGCTTGCGAGCGCATTGCCGTAGATACCGAGTCCAACAGTCTGTTCGCCTACCAAGAACAAGTGTGCCTGATCCAATTCTCGATCCCGGGCCATGACGCGCTGCTCGATCCCCTGGCTGTCGATGACCTGAGTTCTCTCGCCCCTATCTTCTCCAACCCTCGGATCGAAAAGATTCTCCATGCCGCAGAATACGACGTAATGTGCCTCAAGCGTGATTTCGGCTTCGAGTTCGATGCCTTGTTCGACACATATCATGCCGCCCGAATCTTGGGCTGGAAAAAGCCCGGATTGGGCAACATTCTTGAAGATGCGTTCGACGTCAAACTCAACAAGCGCTATCAACGCGCCAATTGGGGGAAGCGTCCCCTCGAATCCGAAATGCTCGACTACGCCCGGTTTGACACACACTACCTGATACCCCTCCGAGATCGTCTGGCGGAAGAACTCCAAACTGGTGGACATTGGGAAGAAGCCCAAGAGCTGTTCAAACTGCTCAATCAGACGCCCCCAGCGACGTCCAGCTTCGACCCCCAAGGATTCTGGAGCGTCGGCAATGCCCACCGACTCGACGGGAAGAGCGCCGCAGTACTGAGAGAGCTCTACCTTTGGAGGGAAGAGGAGGCGGCTCGCCAGGATCGCCCGCCCTTCAAAATCCTGGGAGGCAAGGGCCTATTGGCTGTGCTCGAAGCCAACCCGGTCAGTCTGGACCAGGTCGAAGCAATCGACAAACTCACCAAACACCAGGTTCAACGCTACGGGCAGGCGCTGCTCGAAGCCACAGCGCGCGGCCGTCACGCCCCCACTCCGCGTCGGGCCAAGACACAGCGCATTGACCAGGCAACACGCGATCGCTACGAACGCTTGCGAAAGTGGCGCAAGGAAACAGCCAAGCAGCGAGAAATCGAATCGGACGTGGTTCTTCCGCGCGATTACCTATGGGAGATCGCCCGCAAGAAGCCTTCTACCCTTCCTGCCCTGCGCGAAATCCTGGCACCGCTTCCTTGGCGGTTCAAGACCTACGGCGAAGCGATCCTTGAGACTCTGCATCCCTAACCTAAACGCGAGGTGAACGTGAAGATTGGCTTCCACGGTGCCGCACAGACTGTCACTGGCTCCCGTCACCTGCTCCACGTCAACGGGCACCAGCTCTTGCTCGATTGCGGTCTCTACCAGGGACACCGGAAAGACACATACAGCCGCAATCGCGACTTCCCCTTCGACCCTGCCGGCGTTGATGCTGTGATCCTCTCGCATGCCCACATTGACCACTCTGGAAACCTGCCAAACCTGGCGGGCCAAGGCTACGGCGGGCCGATCCATGCCACATACGCCACCCGCGGCATGACCGACATGATGACAAGAGACGCTGGCCACATTCAAGAAGAAGATGCCGCCTATCTCAACAAGAAGCGGCGCCGCAAGGGGCAGGAGCCGATCGAACCTTTGTACACAGCTGCCGACGCCGAAAGAGCCACAAGGCAGCTTGCGGGTCACCCCTACGACGAGACTTTCGAGCCGATTCCAGGCGTGCAGGCACGCCTCGTTGAAGCGGGGCATATCCTCGGCTCAGCCGGGGTCGTGCTCGACATTGATGATTCAGGACACAAGATTCGACTGATGTTCTCGGGCGATATCGGCCGGGTGGGACTGCCGCTGCTGAGAGATCCCGTTCTTCCTGACGAGGTCGATTATCTGATTATGGAGTGCACATACGGCAATCGCCTGCATGACGCCCCCGACAAAGCCTACGAGGCGCTGCATGAGGTCGCCAGCGAGACCTTTAAGAAGGGCGGCAAGCTGATCATCCCGGCCTTTGCCGTCGGGCGAACCCAGAGTTTGGTCTTCTACCTGCATCAGATGATCGAGCGCAACGAGCTACCCAGCATCCCAGTCTTCGTCGACAGTCCCTTGGCCATCAACGTGACCGCGCTGTACCGGGAACATCCGGAATGTTTCGATAAGGAAACACGTGAGTTCATCCTTCAGGATCCTCACGGCGCTGCACTTGGATTCGATCGCCTCAAGTACACCCTCAGCGTTGAGGACAGCAAAGCCATCAACGATACCAAAGGGCCAGCAGTTATCATCTCCGCTTCCGGCATGGCCGAGGTTGGTCGGATCCTCCATCATTTGAAGAACAACATCGAGAATCCCAGAAACACCATACTGATCACTTCCTGGATGGCTCCCAATACTCTCGGCAGGCGGCTAGCAGAAGGAGCCTCCGAAGTCCGCATCTTCGGGGAGAACCACAAAGTCAAGGCCCGCATCGCCTCGATCGATGGATTGTCCGCCCATGCCGATCAGACGGCTCTGCTGAAATACGCCCTGGCGACGGCCGACAGTCTCAAGCATGTCTTCCTTGTCCACGGAGAATCCGAACCAGCTGCAGTTCTAACCGAGAAGATGGCGGCTTCCGGAATCGATCAAGTCACCTATCCAGAACTCAATCAGGAAGTTGAGATCTGATACCAGTTGTTCTCAAGACCTGATCAGTATTTGATGCCCCAGCCTCGCCGGGTATAATCTTCGCTTGGAGAGGTGCCGGAGTGGTTGAACGGGGCGGTCTCGAAAACCGTTGTGGTCCTTTGGGCCACCGTGGGTTC
>Ga0315556_1000079_pt1 | contig 48446 bp, 39 predicted proteins | sample SalMarSW160310MG_FD_202112 | JGI IMG/M metagenome (GOLD analysis project Ga0315556, IMG submission 202112) | Salt marsh sediment microbial communities from the Plum Island Ecosystem LTER, Massachusetts, United States - Salt Marsh Sediment SW1603-10 ...
TTGAAGGGGCCTTCGGGAGAGCGCTCCGAACCGACGAGGAGCTATGACAGCGCGACGGACCTCTGAGGCGGTTCTTCCTCATCTTTGTTCATGCTTGGCTGTATGGCGTCGCTAGTGCTGTCGATGACTTCACCGAACAAGCCTGTTGCAAGGAAGGACTTCACGATGTGTGGATCAAACTGGGAACCCGTGCACTTGAGTAGTTCCGCCCGGACCACAGCAACTGGCAGCGCATCTCGGTAAGGGCGCGCCGTGAGCATAGCGTCGATCGTGTCCGAAACCATAATGATACGGGCTCCAAGAGGGATCTCCTCTCCGGCGAGGCCCGCAGGATACCCGGTGCCATCGAAGCGCTCGTGGTGGTGCCGGACGCAAGCAAGCACCTTGGGGTCCAGTGCGCGAACGGACTGGATGATTTCAACGCCGCGTTCCGGGTGAGACCGAATGAGCTGTCGTTGGTCGGGTGTCAGCGGACCCTTCTGACGAAGAATGCGACTGAACTCGTTCCCGATCTTCCCAATGTCATGCAGAAGTGCCGCGGTTTCGATGATTCGAACATGCTTTGCCCGTAGGCCAAGCTGTTCAGCAACGATCTTGGCACGCTCCGCAACCCTGATTGAGTGGCCCGACGTATATGGGTCTTGGGCTTCAAGTGTCTTGACGAGGACCCGTAGAAGATCCCGGTTCAGTTGCTGCAGCTGAATGTTTACGCCGTAGCTGTATCGCAGTCCGATAATCGGAACAACAGCAAGAATAAGCGCTAGGACGCCCCACCTTACGTATAGATAGGCTACCGCATACGCAAATGGGCTTACGACGATATCAAAGAGTACAGTCTTTCCATAGAGCCGTATCCAAATGTCTGTGAATGGCTCTCCTTCGGAAAGCGACATTATGGAACTGACAGCAACGGAGTTAGTGGCAAAGTAGGTCACCGCTGCGGCAACAAAGGCTGGAAAGGCCTGCGAGAATGTCAGGACGGAAAGGCTTGGCTCGCCTCCCAGCGCGATATAGACGAAGCCTGCTACGCCAATGGACAGTACCGATTGCGCAACATTAAAGGCGACCTTGCGCGGCTGGTTGCGAAAGATAAAGTGCTGAGTGACTAGGCCTGAAACGACGCTCTCGACGAGGGCGCCTGCCGGACCCAGGAGAATCAGACAGCCGAGTTCCGGCAGGAACTCGAGAGACGCGACCGAACCCGTAGACGTGACCCTAAAAGAAAGGTGAGAGGCCAGAACGGAAAGGAGGATGAAGAGTGCTAGGGCCAGCATCCAGGAAGCACCAGCATAAGGCTGGAATACCACCAGTATAACGGCTGACATGAGGAAGGCCGCTAGAACGGTGGTTCCAATGAAGACGCTAATGCGATTGTCGCCAGACATAGCCCCGCGCAAGTTGAGAAGGCCTCCCAGCCTTCAAGCGCTTACCAGAGGATCTTACCGGTCCAGAGAATCTTGCCGGTGAATAAAGCCATTGCCCAAGCAAGCATAATAGCTACACCTCCTTTATTGAGAAGTCGTAGCCTTTCGCTATCGGCTACGCTTCAGCTTCGCTCGGAGGTTTCGCTCAGCTCAGCTTTGGCAAGTCACCGAGACTGGGAGGCCCGAAAGAATCTCAGCTTTTGGTGTTAGCGTCTCCCTAGTTGCCAGGGATGTTATCGAATGAAGAGACAGATCACAGCGTTGTCGTAGCACCGGATGCTAGGTGCGAGTTGACTGTGCCCGGAGCCACCTCACGGCGATGCCCACCGATTCGTTGCCTGGAGGCACGCAAGCACGGAGGCCTCCTCGGCGGAGTCGGTGATCAGGCTGATTCCAGTCAAGATGATCGTATTACGACGCTCCTGGCCCTGTATGAGAGCCACGAGCAGATCTCGGCCGAATGCCTCCATTCGCGCCACGCCTTCGAGTCGTAGCTGGACGTTGTCCAGGGCGGCCTGATTCAGGGCACTCAATACGGCGCGGGCCGCGACTTCGAGACGCGAGTGCGAGAAATCGGGTCCTTCCGCGGTACCCCGGAACGACTCCTCGGAGCCCTTGAGCGTCACGTGGCACGCGACCTTGTGTCCCGCGGTCCGCTCGAGCTCGAGACTCTCGAGGAGAAGACGACGGGAGACATCTCGCGCTGGCTCGACCTCGGGGGCCGTGATCGGAGTGGCGACATCCGGCGCCCGGGCCCCGGTGTGCGGGATGTCCGGTCTTCGGATCTGGGCCACGGAGATCTTCCGGTGGTCGATCTGAAGTCCGAATTCGGCCAGCAGGGCGGACTCGATGTTTCGGACGATCTGTTTGGCGCCGACGGATGAGTTGCTGACGACGTGTACCTCGTCGATCCCGCCATGACCGTCGGGGACGATCTTGAGTGAGCCGACTCCCTCGAGACCGGAGAGGAGCTGTTCGACCTGGCGCAGGCCCCAGGGGTCCATGCCCTCCACTTCGGTGCGCGAATCCTGGGTATCAGGGTTCATGCTGGGTCAGCTCCTCGGTGAGGTGAGGATGCACGGTGGCGCCGCCCTGCGCCTTCGCGATGTACAGTGATGAGTCCGCGTCCGCAAAGAGCGCATCGGCCGTGGCGGCCTTTCCCTCGGCCCCAGAATAATAGGCCAGACCGATGCTCGCTGTCACTCTGATTGTCCCGTTCCGCGTCTCGAGGCTGAGGTGGTCCAGCTCGGTCTGGATCTTCCGGGCCACTTCGTAAGACCCCTCCATGTCGGTGTCCACCAGAATGATGGCCAACTCGTCGCCACCGAATCGCGCGGCGAAGTCGCTCTGTCGCACCACGCTCTGCAGCGTGCCGGCTACCGCCCGGAGGACATCGTTACCAGCGGCGTGACCGAAGGTGTCGTTGACGCTCTTGAAGTCGTCGAGATCCACCAGAAGGAGCCCCAAACCTTCATGATAGCGGTTCGCGCGCGAAAACTCCTCCTGGAGGCGCTCTCGATACGCTCCGTAGCTGTAGAGTCCGGTGAGGGCATCGTGGCGAGCATCCCTCAGCGCGCGCTCGTACCGCTGCCCCATCTGGAACGGACAGGTGGCGAGCCGATCTCCCGGGAAGGGGCCTTTGCCGTTTGCGGCGTCGATGAACGCATCGGACGAAGCGAACAGGTCCTGGATGTCCACGCGTGGGAGTCGCGACGGGCCGGGCTCGTGCTCCAGGGACAGATCGAAGTCAGCGGGCGGTTCGATCACGGGGTGCTCTGAGCGCGGCAGGTCGACCAACTCGGCGATCGAGCGCCTCCAGTGCAACTCGACCCTGGGGCCCAGGCCCGGGTGGTCCAGCGTGCCTTCAAACGGCAGGACATCCAGGAAGCCCAGCCCCGGGTCTCCTTCGCGGAGCAGGCGATCCACGGCGGACAGCTGTTTGAGATCGCGGATCTTTCGGAAGCGCCGAGATGACAACCGCTGGCTGTCGAGAAGGTCCCGCGGCAGCCCGCCCGGCACCGAGAGATGACGCCGGCGCTCGGCCGGGATCCGGCTGAGCGTCACGGGCAAGCTCGTCGGGTCGATCCCATGCCGGCGGAACAGCTCCCTGAGTCCGGCGAGCGTCACGAACGGCAGGCGGTCCCGGTCCAGTCGGTTCCCGCCCTGAGAATCCAGGCCGACGTAAACCTGCGGCACATCGTCAAAAACTGCGGACAGGTATCGCGAGAGAGCCACGGCCGGCGTGACCACCGGAGCAAGGAGCTCGAGGAGGGCAGGGTGGCGGAGCCGGACGTATTCGACGACGACGGGGCTCGTGGATCGAATCCAGGTCCGGCCGTCGTCCCGCTCCTCCCACAGACGCAGGTACTCGTATGCCACCAGCTCGTCGCCCAGGAGCTCCATGAACACCTGATCGAATCCCAGCTCGAAGCAAGCGTTGAGAAGCTGCTCGGGCGTGGCGGGATAGAAGAAGATGACGGCTTCGGGCGGGAGAATCAGGAACACCCGCCCGCTTCGCAGACGCTTGTCGGCGGCTTCCACCGAACCGTAGAGATCCGCCGGGCTTCGTTGAGTGATCGGGACGGAAAAGCCGCACTCGAGGCACGTGCTCCACATGGTCGCGTCGCGACCCTGGGACGTACCCCGGGATCTGTCGCCTGCGGCGGGCTCGACGCCCGGCGCAGAGGCGGTGCAGAACAGGCAGCGCTCGTCCGCTGAAATGCGTAGGCTCACAGGGCCTCGACGGCATTCGGCGGAAGGCGGAACGCCTGCAAGCTACGTCGGCGTTGCTCGTCCGCCAAGGATTCCCTCGGGATCACGGGCATCCTCGTAAGGTCAAGAAGCATACCGATCACCGATTCAGAGCCGCGTCCGCGAGACGGGGCGTGAGCCGGCCCGTTACAATTTATCTAACGCCCTATGGACACTTGCGTTGCAAACATAGATCGGTGACCGGGAATGCGTCCCCGATGTGCCGACGAGCGAACCCTGGAGGGTGCTCGAGTCGCGCTCGACGAGATTCCTTGCACATCGCCACGTCGACCGCCGATCCCGGCCACGGAACGGGAACGTGCCCTGGGGGGCCGGAATTCGCCGCTCCGAGGTTGTCAGGCCGGGCCCGCCCCGCCTAGGTTGCGAGCCGTGGGCGGCCCGCCGGGTGAAGGCGGAACGATCTGGCCAGACACGAGCACCAGGGCATACGGACCCGATATGCGCAGCGCACAGCAGCTGAAGAAGCTCATCTTCCGGATGGACGGTGCGGCCGACAGTCGGAAGGTGGAATTCACCAGCGAGGCGGGGCGACGCTGGGAGGCCGAATTCTGCCTGTATGTGGGCACGGACCCGCAGGCGGGCCGGCTCAAGGTCCTGTTTCGGTGCCTGTCCGACCCCGGCGAACCACAACGCTACAACGAGGCGCCGCCGGGACTCTCGAAGGTGCCGGACGAGGCCGTCCGGCAGGTGGGGGAGGCGGACCTGTGGGAGCTCCTGGCCACCTCGGTCAAGGTCTGATCGCGATGCGCAGGACCTTTCACGACGACAGCCTCCGGGAGTGGGAGGCGTACGTGTCGGGCGGGCAGCCCGAGAGTGACACGACCGCGAGGATCCTCTTTCTGTGCCTCACCGAACCGCGTGAGCGGGCCCGGGTCGTGTCCCACGAGAGCCGCGACGTGGCCTCCGCTGAGCGTGATCTGCACCGGATGGCGGACGTGGAGCTCCTCGAGCTCCTCGGCACGGCGCGCCCACTCGACTGACGTCATCTCCGCTCGACTGAGGTGGCCGAACCGGACGATCACCTCTTCGCGAGGGTGAGCCGGTAGGCGACGATCGTCGTCTGATCGAGCGACCCCTGCACAAACGCCCATACCCGATCCCCGCTGGCGGCCACCAGGCGCGCCCCGTCGGGAGCGTGCAGGTCGCCCAGGTAACGGCCCTGGGGGCCGAACACGTCGAAGGTCCCTCCAGGCCGTCCGAAGGTCCCATCCGTGCCGTCCAGCGCTCGGGGCCGATCGCGTTCGACCCAGATCCTTCCCTGCGCTCCCACGAAGAGTCGGCCCACGCTGGCCGGGGACGTCGGTGCGGGGCTCTTCGCGAGCGCCTCGGACAGATCTGCGTTCGGCGCGGGCCCGGGGCCACCCCGCTCGGCGTCCGTGAACGGAACGGGCGGCGCATCTCGGCACACGATGCGTGTGAGGGAGCCGTCGGCCCCGAACTCGGCCAGCCGGTAGCCCGCACCCCACCCGGCCGCGACGACACCTCCGCGCGGACCGGCGGCGGCCACCAGCCGGGGCCAGCCGGGCGCCGGCCACGTAGAGAAGTGGCCGCCGAGCACGCGCTCGCTGGCAGCGAGGAGCGTGTCTGCAGAGGATGCTCCTGGCGCCACGCGCAGGAGGACGGCTCGCACGGAGGGTCCGCTCACCGCGCTCCCCCCAGCGGTGGTCGGCCCGCCACCGGTCGAGACCGCGGCCGGCGGGATGAGGAAGAGCGTCCCATCGGGACCGAGGCCCTGCCAGCGCAGTCGGCCGCCGGCCACCAGGCGCGCCAGGAGTCGGGGGGCGGCGCGAAGGGGCTTGCCCGTGGCCTTCCCCTTCCGGAAGAACACCACCCGGCCGCCTCCGACGTCGAGCACGGCCAGCCTTCCAGTTCGGCTCCACGCCGCGGCCAGGGGATAGCGGTATTCGCCCGGACCCTGGCCCGGTCCGCCCCACGCGCCGGACCACGTGCCGTCCGCGCGCAGCACGAGCACCTGCTGGAGCTGGAAGTCGGGGATCGCGAGGCGGTCGTGCAGGCCGGGAGCCGCACCGGTGGGCATGGCGAGCTCCTGGCCCTTTCGGAGGCCGCCCGCGCGCCACGCCTCTTTCAGGGCCGGCCTGAGTTGGTGGGCGGCCCACTCCCCGGGTCCGCGACTGGACGCGACCGGGACTCCCGCCGAGTCCGACGGGCACACGGGGCCGCTCCCGCGACGTCCACAGGCGGCGAGGAGCAGCGACAGCAGGATACAGCTGGGAACGAGGCGCGCGGCGGCGTCGGGGCGAGACCGGGCCGGCCGGGCAACGGGCCGCGTCACCTCACCCGTAGCGTAGCCAGCGAATCATCTCCGGGAGGGTGGGACGTTTCCCCTTCATGAGGATGCCGACCCGGTAGATGCGCCCCGCTACCCACGACACGCCCCAGATGGTGAGCACGAGGAGGATCAGCGACGTGACGATCTGCCAGGTCGCGGCGACGCCGGTCACGATGCGCACCAGCATGAGGATGGGGCTGAAGAACGGGAACAGGGACGCCGCGGCGAGCCAGCCGGCATCGGGCGTGTTGATGCCGGAGAACGCCAGCACGAAGGGGACGATGATGAGGAGCATCACGGGGAAGTTCATCTGCTGGGCCTGCTGGTCGTCACCGACCAGGGCCCCGACGGCGGCGAACGCCGACGCGTACAGGAGGAAGCCCAGCACGTAGTAGGCGAGGAAGGCGAGTCCGATTCCCACGTAGGGGAGAGAGACGCCCGAGAGGTCCACGCCCGCCTGGGAGAGGGCCACCATGGCCCCCGACAGCCCGTAAAGGGCCAGGAGGCCGACCGTCACGGCCCAGATGCCGATCTGCGTGAGTCCGACCGCCCCGATCCCCAGCACCTTGCCCAGCATGAGCTCGGAGGGACGCACCGAGGATATGAGGACTTCCACGATGTCGGAGTTCTTCTCCTCGAGCACGCCGCGGACGATGACCTGGCCGTAGACGATGAACATCATGTACAGCACGAAGCACAGGACCATGGCCAGGACGGCGAGGACGTCCTGGTGGGCGACCCCCTCCTGGCCCACCCGTTCGATGGACAGTCCGACCTGGGGTCTCTGCAGCGCCGTCGTCACCTCGGCGGCCGGGATGCCCGCCTGCTGCAGGCCGGCGGCCACGAGACTCGAGCGCACCGCACGTCGAATGGCGGCCTTACGTCGATCCGGGACCACGCTCTTCGAGAGAAGGACCGCCGACCCGCCCCGGGCGACGGTGTCCCCGATCACGAGGAAGGCGTCGAAGTCGGAGTCCCGCAGCTCCGTGGCCAGGCGATCGGTCGTCTGGGACGGCGGACGGTCCGTCATGTCCGCTGCGATGCCGTCGTCCTCGGCGTGGAGCAGGGCCGGAACGTCCACCGCCCGCATGGGGGCCGTGGCCACCACGCCCACGTAGAGCGGGCTGGCCTTGCCCCCTCCTCGCGAGGCCAGCCAGGCGGGTGCCGTCGACAGGCCGATCATCAGGAGGGGAAGGCCGAAGGTGGTGATCAGGAACCACTTGTTCTTGACGCGAAACACGTACTCCCGGCGAATGATCGCGCCGATGCGCGCCAGCGACAGGCTGTTCATCGGATCCCCCCGGCCGCCAGCTGAACGGATCCTTCCGTAGCGTCCAGGCCCCGCTTGCCGGCCCGCTCGAGGAAGATCTCTCTCAACGTGGGCTCGCGCACCTCGAAGTGGTCGATCTGCACGCCCGCTCCCACGGCCCGCCGCAAGAGCTCCGCGGGATCGACCCCGTCGGCCACCTTGAGCTCGTAGGCGTCTCCGTGCCGTTCCACCTTCCCATCCACGCCGGCCTGGCTCAGGAAGGAGGGTTCGCCGTGGAAGCGCAGGATGATGTCCCTGCGCCCCGTCGAGGCGCGCACTTCGCTCACGGAACCGTCCAGCACCTTCCGGGCGCCGGCGATCATGCACACCCGGTCACACAGCTGCTCGGCGTCCTCGATCATGTGCGTGGAGAACAGGATGGTCGTGCCGGCCTCGTGCCGCTCGAGCACCATGCGCTTCAGGAGATCGACGTTGATGGGGTCGAGGCCGCTGAACGGCTCGTCGAGGATGAGGATCTCCGGACGGTGCAGGATCGTGCCGATGAACTGGACCTTCTGCTGCATGCCCTTGGAGAGCTCCTCGAGCATCGAGTCGGCCCGGTCGCCCAACTCGAAGCGCTCGAGCCACTTCATGGCCTCGCTGCGGGCCTCCGAGCGGGCCATTCCCTTGAGCACGGCCAGGAAGACCAGCTGGTCGATGACGGTCATGCGCTGGTAGAGACCCCGCTCCTCGGGCAGGTACCCGATCCGGCAGCGCAGGGCATCGTCGATCCGCCGGCCCAGGACCTCGACCGTTCCCTCGTCGGGTCCCAGGATGTCCAGGATGATGCGGATCGTGGTGGTCTTGCCGGCTCCGTTGGGGCCCAGGAGCCCATAGATGCTCCCCGCCGGAACGGCGAGGTCGAGAGACTGGACGGCGGTGGTGGAGCCGAAGCTCTTGGTGACTCCCGTCAAACGGATTGCGGCATCCTCCACGGGCTCGATCTCCTGGAATTCGTGTGGGGCGACGTCAGCGAACGGGGCCAGTCGATTCGCCCGAAGGGCGGCACGCCGCGACGCGCCGAGGGGGCGGCGGCCGGAAATGTGAACATGGAACGGTGCATGGGCAAGAGCGCGGCTGCGCTTTCACGCGGCCGCCGCACGCGTCTATATTGTGAGGATGCGGGTGGCCGCGGAGCGCGGCGAGCGAGCCCCCGCCCGGCCGGGACCACCGGTCGGTCCCGCCCGCGGCGGCACTCGTCTGGTCTCCTGGAGGAAGGAACAGCGATATGGGCATCTATCGGGTCAAGTACCGGACTTCGATCCCCGTGGGGAGCGGTGGACGGATCACGATTCCCCAGGAGATGCGCGAAGACCTGGGCATCGACGATGGGGACACGCTCGCCGCCCGCCTGGAGGAGAGCGAAACGGGCCGGCGCCAGATCACGTTCTGGAAGTCCGAGAACGGCTGACCCCCGCTCGCAGGCCGGGGAGGCTTCAGGTACGGTCCGCCACGTGGAGGGCCATCGCGCCGAGCAGGAGATCGACCCACACGCAGCGCTCGAAGCCCACGCGGTGCATGAGCTCGGCGACCTCCGGCTGTGATGGATAGGCCCTGAGAGACTCGGGAATGTAGAGATACGCCTCCGGGTCGCGGTGGAGCGCCCAACCCACGACGGCCGTCGACAGGTCCAGGTAGCGTAGATAGAGTTCGCGCAGAAGCGCGGCTTCCGGCTTCCCGAAGTCCAGGCTCACCAGGCGGCCTCCGGGTCGCAGGCACCGGTGGATCTCGGCGAGAGAGCGCTCCAGGTCCGGGAAGTTCCTGAGACCGTAGCCGATCACGACCCGGTCGAAGCTCCCGGAGGCGAAAGGAAGCTCGAGCGCGTCGGCGGCCAGCCACCGGACCGATTCTCCTCCTGGCCTGGCGGCGCCTACCTCCATCATCTCCGGCGTGAGGTCGGCGGCCACCACATGTCCCTCGGCACCCACACGCCGCCCGGCTTCGATGGCCAGGTCGCCGGTGCCCGCCGCCAGATCCAGCACCGCGTGGCCGGGACGAATCTCCGCCAGATCCATTAGCCGGCGCTTCCAACGTCGATGGAGCCCCAGCGACATGACATCGTTGGTGAGGTCGTAGCGGTGGGCGATGCGGCCGAAGAGGTCCCGGACATAACGCCGCTTATCGAACGGACGCTCCAGGTGGTCCTGGATGCGGTGCTTGAGGCTCACGGCACCCCCCCGGAGTCGGGGGGCCATCGTCCGGAGCCGGCAGGAGGAGAGAGAGGCCGCCCGCCCGAGGAGGCGGGCGACCGCAGGATCAGCGGGCCACGGCGCGGGCCCGCCTGGCGGGAATGCGGTCGACGACCTTCGTCTCCGTGACGGAGATGCCGTCCACGGTGGCGGGGTAGACCAGGTTCAGGAAGAACCGCATGGCGTCCGACTCGCGGTGGGCTTCCCGCGCGCGCCGGTTCTCGAACGTGGCCAGATGCAAGAACCGGTGGTCGTCCTCGTCCTCCTGGAGGACGACGTAGAGGACGGTGCCCTCCTCGCTCTCCCGGACGTGCTCCACCAGCTCCCGGACCGCGTCCTTGCACGCATCGACGGTGCCGGGTCGGACGGTGTACCGCGTGGCTTCGTAGATCATCGCTGCGCCTTCTCTCCGTGTTGGCCCCGGGGCTCCGGCGAAGCGCCGGCGCGCTCGGTGCGAGTCGCCTCAGGGCGACCGCCTGCGTGGCACGGAGACAAACGCAACCTGCGTACCCGTCGATGGCTCTGCCTCCAACATGTGTCAAGTTCTTGTCTGCCACCTACATAGATTCGCCGAACCCCCGGGTTGCCGCGGGCGGCGATCGAACAGAGTTGGTGTATGGTGCAAACTTTTCACACGGTATTCCGATCCGAAGTTCCGTCGACCGAATCGCCCGATGGCCGGCCCAGTGCAAGGGTCCTGAGCAACGCCCGGGCCTTGGCGAGGGTCTCCTCCCATTCGCGCTCCGGCACGGAGTCGTGGACGATGCCCGCTCCTGCCTGCACGTACGCACGCCCCTCCGCCTGCAGGATGGTCCGGATCGCGATGGCCATGTCCAGGGACTCCGCGCCGAAGGACACATAGCCCGCGGCCCCACCGTAGGGTCCGCGTCGCGTCGGCTCGAGCTCGTCGATGATCTCCATGGCCCTGACCTTGGGCGCACCGCTCAGCGTGCCCGCCGGGAAGCAACTTCGGAACGCGTCGAGCGCCGAACGGCCTTCCTCGAGCCGCCCCGCGACCTCGCTGACCATGTGGATCACGTGACTGTATTTCTCTATGACCATGAAATCGGGCACTCGAACCGTTCCGGGACGGGCCACGGCACTCACGTCGTTCCGGCCCAGGTCGAGCAGCATCAGGTGCTCGGACCGTTCCTTCTCGTCGGCCAGGAGCTCGTCGGCGAGCGCCTCGTCTTCGGCCGGCGAGGCGCCCCTGGGGCGCGTGCCGGCGATGGGGCGCACGGTGACGGCCCCGTCCTCGACCCGGACGAGCAGCTCGGGCGAGGAGCCGATGAGCCGCACGTCGCCCAGCTCCAGGAAATACAGATACGGCGAGGGGTTCAGGGTCCGAAGCACCCGGTAGGCCAGGAAGGGGTCTCCCTCCATGGGTGCCTCGAGGCGCTGGGAGACGACCACCTGGTAGGCATCTCCCGCCCGGATGTACTCCCGCACCCGACGCACGGCGGCCTCGAAGTCGGACCGAGAGCGGTTGGAGCGCCAGTCCACCTCCTCCGCGGTCTCGAGAGGGAAGGTCGGCAGCTGGGGCGGCGCGTTCAGCCGCTCCGTCCAATCTTCCAGCTCCGCCACCGCGTCCTCGTAGAGGCGATCGGCTGGTGGTCCACCGGCGTCGATCCGGACCGCCTTCAGGGCCAGCGCCCGGTCGAACAGGTTGTCGACGATGAGGACCCGGTCGGTCAACAGGAAGCAAGCGTCCGGGCAGGCCACGTCGCGAGGTGGGGCGTCGGGGAGCCGCTCCAGCCAGCGAACGGTGTCGTAGCCGAAGAAACCCACGGCGCCGCCCCAGAAGCGAGGCAGACCGGGTACCTCCACCGGCTGCCAGCGTCCGATCCAGGCCGCGAAGTCGGCGAACGGGTCCTCGGTGGCCCCTTCCGCCGTCCAGCCCTCCTCGGGCCGCCAGCGGGAGATGCGGTCGTCGTCCAGCCGCCAGGCCTCGGCCGGCTCGGAGCCCAGAAACGTCCAGCGCGCCCAGCGCTCTCCACCGATCACCGACTCGAGCAGGAAGCCGAACGGGGGCCGGCGCAGCGCCGCGTAGGCGGTCACCGCCGTCCGCGTGTCGAAGGGGAGCTCGAGCCACACCGGGATGACGTGACCCGGTCTGGCCAGGTCGCGGAAGGTAGCGGGATCGGGGTGAGGTCGGACGAGCGTCACGGGCAAGCTTCGCGCATGGGGGATGAGGACGGCGGCAATGTCCGCCCGCACCGCGAGGCTGTCAACGCGATCGCCGTGCCGCCGTGCCGCCGGTCACCCCCGCGAGGCGGCATCGGCGCCTGACCACGGAGCGACGCGTGGCGGGCTCCCGACGGTCGCGCCCGCCGCGAGCAGTTGGCGGCCGAAGGGCGGCCCGTTAGCTTTCCGGCTCTTCGGCAGTCCAGGACTTGACTTCTCCCGGTGCCATGACGGACACCAATCGACAGGCGGGACGCGAACGCTCGGGCGGACGCGGACGGGCTCGGCGGCCGGCGGATGCGTCGGCTCGAGCCCTGGGGATCGAGCGGCTCCGGGTGGGGCCGCTTCCGATCTGGGGATGGGCGCTGGTCACCGCGCTGGTGGTGTGGGCCCTGTATCTCCTCACGCTGGCCCCGAGCACGGCCTTCTGGGACACCTCCGAGTACATCGCCACGGCCCACATCCTGGGCATCCCGCATCCGCCGGGTAACCCGTTCTTCGTGGTGGTCGGTCGCGTGTGGGACGCCGCCCTGTCGTGGACGGGGCTCCCCGTGGCCGTCCGCATCAACGCGATGAGTGCGAGCTTCTCGGCGGCCTCGGCCGCCTTCTTCTTCCTGACCCTGGTGCGCGTCTGGTCGCACTGGACCGAACGCAGGGGCGTCCTGGTCGTGGCGGCCGCGGTCAGCGTGTTCGTCGGCGCCACGGCGTTCACGGTGTGGTACCAGTCGAACGTGAACGCCAAGGTCTACACGGTCTCGCTGCTGTTCGTGGCCGTGCTCACCTACCTGGCTATCCTGTGGGAAGACGTCGCCGACACGCCGCGCGGCGATCGACTCGTCCTCCTGGTGGGCTTCCTGCTCGGACTCGGGGCCACCAACCATCCGATGTCGGAGCTCCCCGTCCTGGCGCTGTTCGTGTTCGTCCTCTGGCACCGGCCGCGCACGCTCCTGCGCTGGCGACTCCTGCTGCCCGGGATCGTGCTCGCCGGGATCGGCTTCTCGCTCCAGGTGTTCTTCGTGCCGATTCGCTCGGCGCAGAACCCGGTCATCAACGAGGCGAGTCCCCAGTGCAAGAGCCTGTGGAACGCCGCGTTCACGCCCGTCGACCTGATCCCGGGCCTGGACAAGGCCGTCCCCGAGTCCATGGTGTGCGAGTCCCTGAAGGATGCCCTCACGCGGCAGCAGTACGGGAAGCCCCCGATCACGGATCGCCAGGCGCCCTACAGCGCGCAGCTGGGCAACTACGTGCAGTACTTCGACTGGCAATGGGCCCGGGACCTGCCGTCCTGGGTCCGGAGCATGTTCACCATGCTCTTCTTCCTGCTGGGGCTGTGGGGGCTCTGGCAGCACTGGAAGGGCGACCGGGACAGCTTCGTCTACTTCTTCACGCTGCTGATCACGGTCGTGCCGCTGCTCGTCTTCTACCTGAACTTCAAGTACGGGTACTCCCAGCACCCGGAGATCACGGACTTCAACCTCCATGAGGTTCGCGAGCGCGACTACTTCTTCATCGTGAGCTTCTACCTGTGGGGGATGTACGCCGGCACCGGCCTCGTCTCCCTCTGGAATCAGATCGCGGAGGAGCTGTCGGAGCGCTGGGGCGAGGTGACGCGGAGCTCGAGAGGAGGATCGGCGCTCCCGGCGCTCGGGAGGGCGCACCTGCAATCGGCGCCGCTCCTCCTGGTCGCCTTCCTGCCCCTCGTGCTGAACTGGGGTCGCGCCGACCGGACGGAGGACTATTCGGCCCGTGACTGGGCGTACAACCTCCTCCAGTCCGTGGAGCCCTACGGCGTGCTGTTCACCAACGGGGACAACGACACGTTCCCGCTATGGTACGTCCAGGAGGTGGAGGGCATCCGGCAGGACGTCACGGTCATCGTGCACTCCTACCTGGGCACCGACTGGTACCCCAAGCAGCTCCGGGACCTGACGCGGCCGTGCCCGGCGGGGGTCGACCCGAAGGCGGACCCGACCGTGATCGTATGCCAGCGGCCCTTCGACACGGCCGATGCGGTCGAGCCCTACAAGGACATGACGATCACGCCGCCCCAGCGGTCGATTCTGGCGGTCGCGGACTCGGTCATCGAGAACCTGCCGCCCGGGCAGGTGGTCCAGCAGGCGCTGAACGTGCCGTTCTCCCAGCACGTGACGGCCCACCTGAGCGCGAACTCTGTGGTCACCCACGGCGACCTGCTCGTGTACCTGATGTCCCGGACGTCCCTGGGGGATCGGCCCGTGTACTTCGCCGCCACGGCGCCGCCCGTGTACGAGGCCTGGGGGCTGACGCCGCAGCTCCTGCGGCAGGGGCTGGCCTACAAGCTGGTGAACGGCATCCTCGAGCCCACGACGGACACCGTGCAGGTGAGCCGGCAGTTCGGTGTGCGCTGGCAGGATGTGACCCGGAGCCGCCAGCTGCTCTGGGACGTGTTCAACGTGGACTACCTCCTGACCTGGGACCTGTGGCCCGAGCCCTCGACCCGGAGCAGCATTCCGACGCAGTACTACCTGGCCTACCTGGCGCAGGGGGACGCGGACCGGCTCCTGGACCTGCCCGACCGGTCACAGCAGAACATCGAGCGGGCCGACAAGTTCAGACGGCTGGCGGGGTTCCAGTAGCCAGGCAGCGGGGAGGCCGGACGGGCCGGACGGGCTTCTAGGGCTTGAGGGTCGCCAGCAGCAGGACGATGAGCAGCAGCGCCCCGATCACCGAGCCCACGATAGCGTGTCGCTTCCGGTACTTCCGGAAGTCCCGCGTCCGCGCGCCGGCCTCCGCCGAGGCGCGCGCCTCCCGGGCCAGGCGTCCAGCCAGCGGCACCTGGTAGAGGATTCCCACCGCCACCGCCACGATCCCCAGCACCTGCATCTGGAACAGCCAGTGGTTCGGGAACGGCCGGAACCACGGAAATCCTATGCCCATGTTCAGACCGATTCCGCCCACCAGCGTCAGGATCATGCCCGCAAAGCCGAGCGTGCGCGTGAGCCGGTCGGCCGCGCCGTAGGCGAAGGCGGCCACCTCGAGGTTCTCCTCCCTGGCGGCCGGACCCGTGATGAACGGGAGAGTGACCGCCAGCCCGACCCACAGGACGACGCCGAGCACGTGCAGGAACAGGAACAGGCCCGTCACCGTCATGGGATCCTCCGTTCGGGGGGCTTCATCGCCGGCGAAGCTACGTGCTGTCCTTCCGACCGACGCTCGCGAGCCGCCCCGCGCCGGCCGCCTTCTCGGCCTCGTTGGCCGCGATACGGTCCTGCAGGCTCCGCACCGCCAGCGTCCGGTTGTGGAGGGCGATGATGGCGTCCGCGGCCGCCGCGGCCGCCGACAGCGTGGTCGTGTACGGGATGCCCCGCGCGATGGCCGTGCGCCGGATCAGGTAGTCGTCCTGCTGGGAGTGCTTGCCCAGCGGCGTGTTGATCAGGAGGTCCACCTCGCCGGACAGCAGGTGGTCCATGATGTTCGGCCGCCCCTCGTGGATCTTGAGCACCGACCGGGCCGGCACGCCCCGGGCCCGCAGGTACCGGGCGGTGCCCTCGGTGGCCAGGATCTCGAAGCCGAGCTCGTGGAAGCGCCGGACGATGGAGGTGGCCGGCCCCTTGTCCCGGTCGTTCACGGTCACCACGAGCGTGCCGCTGAGCGGCAGCGCCCCCCCGGCGCCGATCTGCGCCTTGGCGAAGGCGAGGCCGAAGCTGTCGGCCAGCCCCATGGACTCGCCGGTCGATCGCATTTCGGGTCCGAGGAGGGGGTCGGCGTCCGGGATCTTGTCGAACGGAAACACGGCCTCCTTCACGGCCACGTCGTGCACGGGCGCCTCGTCCGGAAGGCCGAGCTCGTCGAGCGTGCGGCCGACCAGCACGCGGGCCGCCACCCGGGCGAGGGGCACGCCGGTGGCCTTGCTCACGAACGGCACCGTCCGGCTGGCCCGCGGGTTCACCTCGAGCACGTAGACGGTGCCCTCGTGCACGGCGTACTGGACGTTGATGAGCCCCACCACGCCCAGGGCTTTGGCGAACGCCCGGGTGTGCTCCCGCATCTCGTCCACCTGCTCCTCCTGGAGGAGGTAGGGTGGGAGCACGCAGGCCGAGTCGCCCGAGTGGACGCCGGCCTCCTCGATGTGCTGCATCACGCCCCCGATGAACACCCGGCGGCCGTCCGACACGGCGTCCACGTCCGCCTCGAACGCGTCCTCCAGAAAGCGGTCCAGGAGCACGGGGTGCTCCGGCGAGGCGCGCACCGCGCGGCCGAAGTAGTCCCGCAGGGAGCGCTCGTCGTAGACGATCTCCATGCCGCGGCCGCCCAGCACGTAGCTGGGCCGCACGAGAACCGGATAGCCGATCCCGGCCGCGATGCGGGCCGCCTCGTCCACCTCGGTGGCCGTGCCCCCCTCGGGGGTGCGGATGCCGAGCTTCCGGCACAGGGCCTCGAACCGGGCCCGGTCTTCCGCCTCGTCGATGGAGTCGACGCTGGTGCCCAGGATCGGGACGCCGAGCTCCTCGAGCCGCCGGGCCAGGCTGAGCGGCGTCTGACCGCCGAGCTGGACGATCACGCCCTCGGGCTGTTCCAGCTCGACGATCTCGAGCACGTCTTCCACGGTGAGGGGCTCGAAGTAGAGCTTGTCGGAGATGTCGAAGTCGGTGGAGACGGTCTCGGGGTTCGAGTTCACCATGATCGTCTCGTAACCCTCCTCGCGGAGGGCGAGGACGGCCGAGACGCAGCAGTAGTCGAACTCGATTCCCTGGCCGATCCGGTTGGGACCGCTGCCCAGGATCACGACCTTCTTTCGGTCGGATCGCTCCGACTCGTTCTCGTCTTCGTACGTGGAGTACAGGTAGGGCGTGGCGGCGGGGAATTCGCCCGCGCAGGTGTCGACCACCTTGTAGACGGGCCGGAGACCGACGGCGTGACGCGCCTCGCGGATGGCGCTCTCGGGCGCCCCCCGAAACCCGGCCAGCTCCGCGTCGCCGAACCCGAGCCGCTTCATGCGTCGGAGCGCCCGCGCGAACTCGTCGGCCTCGTCGTCGACGGCCGGCACCGGCGGTCCCTCGAGGGCCGCGAACGCCTTCGCCTCCTCGACCAGCTCGGCCATCTGACCCAGGAACCAGGGCTCGATGTGGGTGAGGGCGGCGACCTCGTCCACCGAGAGCCCCGCCTCGAACGCCCGCCGGATCTGGAAGGGACGTTCGGGCGTCGGCACCCGGAGCGCCGCGCGCAGGCTCTTCACCGAGTCGTCGGGGAGGCGGTCGTCCTCCAGGCTTCCGGTGACCCAGCCGTCGCGGCCGTTCTCCAGCGCCCGGAAGCCCTTGAGCCACGCCTGCTGGAAGGTGCGGCCGATGGCCATGACCTCCCCCACCGCCTTCATCTGGATGCCGAGGGTGGCGTCCGCCCGCGGGAACTTCTCGAACGCGAAGCGCGGGATCTTGACGACGATGTAGTCGAGGACGGGCTCGAAGCAGGAGGGCGTGACCTTCGTGATGGCGTTCTCGATCTCGTCCAGCCGGTAGCCCACCGCCAGCTTGGCCCCGATGCGGGCGATCGGGAAGCCGGTGGCCTTGGAGGCCAGGGCCGAGCTCCGCGACACCCGCGGGTTCATCTCGACCACGAGCATCTCGCCCGACTCGGGGTCGACGGCGAACTGGATGTTGCAGCCGCCGGCCTCCACGCCGATCTCGCGGATCACGGCGAGGGCCGCGTCCCGCATCTTCTGGTACTCGCGGTCCGAAAGGGTGAGGGCGGGGGCCACCGTGATCGAGTCGCCCGTGTGCACGCCCATGGCGTCGATGTTTTCGATCGAGCACACCACGACGACGTTGTCGTCGCCGTCCCGCATGACCTCGAGCTCGAATTCCTTCCAGCCGATCACGCTCCGGTCGATCAGCACCTCGCGGATCGGCGAGCGGTCCAGGGCGTGCTCGACCAGCTCCTCGAACTCTTCCCGGTTGTAGGCCACGGCGCCGCCCGTGCCCCCCAGCGTGAAGGAGGCGCGGAGGATGGCGGGGAAGCCCACGTCCTCGATGATCTCCCGCGCCTCCTCGAGGCTGTGCGCGAAGCCGCCGTGCGGGACGGCGAGCCCGATGCGCCGCATGGCCGCGGCGAACTGCTCGCGGTCCTCGGCCATCTGGATGGCGCGCTCGTCGGCGCCGATGAGCTCGACGCCGTACTTCTCCAGGACGCCCTGGTGCTCGAGGTCGAGGGCCAGGTTGAGGGCGGTCTGGCCCCCCATCGTCGGGAGGAGCGCGTCGGGGCGCTCCTTCTCGATGATGCGGGCGATCCAGTCGGGCGTCAGGGGCTCGATGTAGGTGGCGTCGGCCACGTCCGGGTCGGTCATGATCGTGGCCGGGTTGGAGTTGGCCAGGATCACCCGGTAGCCCTCTTCCCGGAGGGCCCGGCAGGCCTGCGTGCCGGAATAGTCGAACTCGCAGGCCTGGCCGATGACGATGGGACCGGAGCCTATGAGGAGGATCGAATGGATGTCGTCGCGTCGGGGCATCAGCAGGTCAGGGCGCGGCTACGGCTCGGTTCGATGGGTGTCCTCGGCTCCGGATATCTCGCCCCGTCACGTCGGGGCTGCGGCGCGCCAACATAACCCGGGGGCGCGAGCCGCGCACGGTCCGGGCCGCACCGACGGGAGGAGCGTCCAGGAAGCGGGTGGGCCCCTACAGGTCGCGCCGGCGGAGGATGAGGTAGGCAGCCACGAGGAAGGCTGCGAGCCACGCGAAGGCGAGGGCGACGACCGTCCCGGTCGGAAGGACCGCGGCCGCGGAGGGCGGCCCGCTCGGGCTGGCGTGGGCCAGGGTCGGGTAGTAGCGCGCCGGCCGGTGGAGGGCGCCGAACACGGCGCTGGGCAGGTAGCGGGGCACGACGTGCAGGATGCTGTCCAGCTTCGACAGGCCGTCGCCCACGATCTGTTCGAGGAGCAGGTACAGGAAGAACACGCCGATCGCCACGCCCGAGCGCCGCAGGGCGACGCCGATCAGGAACGCGAGGCCGGCGTAGCCGGTCAGGTCGAGGAGCGAGCCGGCCATGAGGCGCGCGTCGTTCCAGCGAACCAGCGTCGCCGAACCGATCGACGTGTAGGGGAGCGCGAAAGCCCCTCCCACGACGACGGCCGTCACGAAGAACAGCAGCACGGTGGCCAGGAGGACCAGCGTCTTGGCGACGTAGAATTCGTCCCTGGACAGCCCCGCCACGAAGTGCTGGCGGAGCGTGCCCCATCGGAACTCGTTCGTGACGGACAGGATCACGGTCACCGAGATGAAGAGCACCAGCACGGCGCTCGCCCCGGCCACGATTCGCGGCCAGCCCATGGGAAGCGACAGGGGCTGCGCATTCGGGTTCCGGGCCAGCACGTGGGCCGTCCCCCCGACGGCGATCGCGATGAGGCCCGCCAGGCCGACGAGCGCGATCCAGAACGCCCGGTCGTGACGCACCTTGATGGCTTCGTTGCGGACCAGCGTCCCGAGCCTCACGGGGCTTCCTCCCCGGCCGCGTCTCCGGCCTGGCCGTCCCCAACCTCCTCCGCGGAGCGCGTGAGGCCGATGAAGGCCTCCTCCAGCGTGGAGCGATGCGGGGTCAGCACGGAGACGTAGATGCCGCGACCGGCCAGGTAGCGGTTCAGCGCGCCGGGATCGTCGCTCCTGAGCCGCACGATCACTCCGTCTCCCCGGACCTCGGCCGACTCCGAGTCCGGGTACTCCAGGGCGGCGGCCCGCAGCGCCTCGGGATCGCCCGCGACGATCCGCACCGCGACGCCGGAGGCGAGGAGGTCGTCCATGGCGGCCTGCCGCACGATGCGGCCGTGCCGGACGATGGCCGCGTGCGTGCAGCTGCGCTCGACCTCATGGAGCAGGTGACTGGAGAGGAAGATGGTCTTGCCTCCCGCCGCCAGCGACGCGAGCAGGTCGCGGACCTCCTGCATCCCCTCCGGATCGAGGCCGTTCATGGGCTCGTCCAGGACGACGAGCTCCGGGTCCCCGAGCAGGGCGGCGGCGATGGCCAGGCGTTGCTTCATGCCCAGCGAGTAGGCGCCGAACCGGTCCCGCCGCCGCTCGAAAAGGCCGACGTTCCGGAGCGCCCGCTCGATGGCCGGCCCCTCGACGCCCCGGAGGTTGGCGACGATGCGCAGGTTGTCGTGGCCGCCCAGGAAGGGATAGAAGCTGGGGATGTCGAGCGTGGCGCCGATGCGCTGACGGGCGGCGTGCAGTCCGCGCCGACCCGTGAGCCCGAACATGCTCAGCTCGCCGGCGCTCGGCCTGATGAGCCCGAGCAGCATGGCGATCGTGGTGGTCTTGCCGCTGCCGTTCGGGCCCAGGAACCCGAACACCTGCCCCACCTCGACTTCGAGGCTGAGGTCGTCCACGGCGACCGTCTTGCCGAACCGCTTGGTCAGACCTCGCGTGGCGATGACGGGCATGGGGGCTCCGGGTGGGGGGCCGGCTCCGGGTTCGAACCGGCCCGAATCTACGCCGGGCGAACCCTCACCGCACGCCGTCTTCGAGATCCATCTCGCTCTCGATCACGGGCGATGGCCGGACCCCAGTCCGGGTGAGTCGCCGTGCTCCGGCTCCGTCGCCCGACTACCGGTACCAGCCCCCGATGGGCCACGCCACGGCGTCGCGCTGAAGCGCCGGATCGGCCGGCATCGCGAGGAGGAAGAAGGCGTCACGCTCGCGCCAGTCGGCAGGCTTGTCCGGAAACACCCCGTCGATGATGAACCGGCCCGGATCGTCGACGCCGATAGTGGCCGAGATGGCCCGGGCGGCCGGAAGGATGTCGTCCGGTCCGGCGAGGGCCTTCGCTCCGAAGAAGCTCGGAGGCGGTAGCAGACCCTTCCCGGACAGGTAGAGAGCCCCGGTCCCCTCCGTCCGGGTGGCGAAGACCGAGGACCGAAAGCGTCCGAGCACCTTCCCCGCCCGCAGTCGGAAGACGTAGAGGACGACCCGTACGGGCCGCCTGCAATCGCACCGCAGCACGAGCGCCCCATCCAGGAGTTCGTGGAGGGGGATCCCGCGGGCTCCGCTCTTCGCGAGCAGCATGTCCGCGCGCCGCGGGTCGAGCTCCATGCGGGTCACGACGGGCGGCGAAGGATCGGACCGGACCACACCGGCCCGGACCCGCGTGGGCGCGGGTGCCTCCCCTGTCCCTGTGCCGGGAGGCGCGGGAGGGGACACGGCGAGCGACAGCGCCGCGATCAGCGGCGACAGGGCCGTGACCAGAAGCGCTCGTCCCATCACGACGCCCCTCCCTCCTGAGCCTTCTCGAGCTGCTTCATCCACTCGGGCTCAGGCGGGCCGGCGTTCACCTTCATGTCGTGCACGACGGTCTCGACCGTGAACGCGCCGGAGCTCATGGCGGAGCCGAGCGCCGCCTGGCCCTTCTCGAAGTCGGCTTTCCCATCGTGGGTCTCCATGGCCTGCTGCGACTGGCGCAGCATGGCCATCTGCTGACGGATCATCGGCTCCACCCGGGCCCGCTGCTCCGGGGGCATCTTGTCGAGCTGCTCCTGGAGCTGCTTCATCTGCTTCTCGAAGGCCTCGGACTGGGCGCTCCTCTGGGCCTGCGTAGGCTGACGACCGGCAGCCTCCTCGCCCTGCTGCCGGGCGGCGTCGATCTCCTGGCCGTGGGCGGCCCGGATCTGCTCCATGAGGCCTCCCACCTCGATCACGGTGTGGAACGGCCGGAGCATGCCATCCACCTCGCGGTAGTCGCCATAGCGGACCACCATGCGGATCTCGTGGTCTCCGTCGGAGTGGACGACCCCCGCGAACTCGTCCCGCAGGCTCACGTGGCGGTCGGTGTCGATGAGGAGCCTGGCCGAGGTGGGCGTGAAGTCTTCCATGCCTCCCTCGCCGTTCGTGAGGTCGAGTCCCTCGAAGTCGCGGATCTCCAGGACCCAGGCCCGGTGGCCGTCCACCTCCTCCGTGCCGGTGACCGTGGCGCGCGCGGCCATGGCCCGCATGAGCTCCGGATCCGGGGTGGCCAGGGTCTGGCTGCTCTCGGCGAGCTGGCTCCCCAGCTTCCCCATTCCGCCCTGCAGGAGCTTTCCCTGGAGGCCGGCGGCCGGATTTCCCATCCCCCCCATGCCGCCCTGGCCCCCTCCCCCGCCGCGGCTGGTGGCGGGGTTCCGGGAGGGGTCGATGCCCTTCTCCTGCATGAGCCGCCGGATGTACTCGGACTCCGGCACGGATACGAAGGCCTTGCGGCCGTCGACCGTGCGGTTCTCGTAGTAGAGCTTGGAGCGGGCGCCGTTCTGCTCCTCGTCGACCCAGTAGTTCCGTACGTGGTCGAGCTCGGCCTCCTGGCGCCGGATCATCGCCTCGACGATCTCGGACGCCGAAGGCGTCTGGGCGGCGGCCGGAGCGGGGCCCAGGACCGTCGACGCGAAAAGGCCGAAGACGCCCAGGAAGAGGGCGCGGGCCGGGAGTCGGGCCAAGAGACGCCGCCGGCCGTCCGCAGCAGGGATCGAGTGTCGCAGCGGCAGCGGTTCGCGGGCTTTCGGGAAGGCCATCGAGTCCCCCACTCAGAAGTACTGGTTGAGGTCGCTGAGGTCCATCGGTTTGGCCCTCTCGACGGTCCACCGGTACTGATCCGGGTAGTAGAAGTGACTGGTCGACAGAAGGCGGCGATGGGAGTCGAACTTCTTCACGATGAATCGATACTGGCGCCTGACGCTGCAACTCGCGGTCAGGTTGTACGTCCAGGACTTCGTCTGCCCCGGCTGGATCCATACGGACAGTCCAAGCTTCTTCCACCAGCCACCGTGGATTCGCACCTGGCTGTCGCGGGAGATGGCGACCTGGCGCGAACCGCCGTCATGAACTCTAAACGTCACGACACAGCCCATGTCGGCCGTGGGCCGCGTGGAAACCTCGAACTGCACGTCGGGGGCGGCCCGGATCGGGCTGGGACCGCCGCCGCCCGGGAGCGGCAGCGCCAGGGCGGTGAGCGCCAGGGTGCTCGTCCATCGGATCATCACATCCTCCTTCGGTGCCTGAGGAACGGGTCGGACTTGCTCGAGCCGCGTAGCGCTCAGGAGCCCTTCGGAACGGCCTCGAACGTCACGTCGAAGCGCAGGTCTTCGATGACCCGGCGGTGGTTTTCGGGACGGAGCTCGAGGCTCCACCCGGTGCCGGCGAGCTTGCCGCGAAGCGCCCCGCCGCCGGCCGCCCGGAGCTCCAGCGTCCCGCTCTCGAGGACGGCGACGCGGTGGACGGCTCCGTGCGCGGGGTCGACGACCAGATAGAGGACGGTCGCCGGGGCCGGATCGGTCGATCCGGGCGCCGCGCTCGGCGGAACGGCTTCGATGGGCAAGGTGCCGCCGCTCGAGGCATCGGCCGGCAGGCCGACCACCAGGCACTCGGTCACCTTGCCGATGCTCCCCATGACGAGGCGCTTGCGGCCGTCCTCCCCGGGGCCGGCCGGGGCGAAGGCGCTCCCGGACGCGGTCATCGACATCGGCCCCGAGGTCTTCAGCTCGAACGAGCCGCCCTCGCCGTCGAGTCCCTGCGTGCAGGCCCGCTCGGACCCGTACAGGCCCTGCTGCACCAGCTCGGAGCGTCGCTCCGAGAGACGGGGAAGCCCTTGGTAGGCCTCCGCCGAGGGCGCCGAGCCGTCGGACGCGATCGAGTCCACGGTGATCGTCCGGGTCAGGTAGCCCCCGCCGTAGGGTGCGCTCGCGGTCGCGCCTCCGGTGACCACCAGGGAGTCCCACACCTCGGCCCGGAGCAGGAGACCGAGCTTCTCCAACCGGGGGCCCAGAGCGAGCGCCACGCGGCTGGTCACCCCGGGCATCCACTCCGAGAGTGGCACGGCCTCGGGACTCTCGCGGGGCGTGGCCGCCACCGGCAGCCATGAGAAAGGCAGGTCGCCGGCGAAGTACAGGTCGGAGCGGCCGGTCGCGCGGAAGGGGACCGCCGCGCCGGACCCGTCCTCGCTCCTCCACCAGCTCTCCACCTGCACCACCGCGTGGCGGGTGGCGTGACCCTCGATGGACGGGCCGGCGCCGGCGTCGGCGAGGTCGAAGCGGAGCGAGTCGAGGATGGCCTGGCCGGAGTCGGCGACGGGCGACCAGGTCCGGTAGCCGGCGGCGTTGTCGGGGGCGACTCGCCAGGCCTCCGCCAGGTAGGCGGGCCGACCCGCGAACGACACGGCCGTGGCCGGAGCGCCGCCCACGGCGGCCCCGTCGAGCAGCTGCGTCTCCCCGGTCGCCGTGCGCATCGCTCCCAGCTCGGGGCCCGTCACGCCCCACCACGTCTCCCGGCCGCCGCCCTGCTCGAGGTGCATCCGGTAGGCGAGGGCGCTCGCCTGCGAGGCGGGCGCCCGGGAGCAGGCCGTTCCGGCCCCCGTGAGGAGGATTGCCGCGGCCAGGACGCGGTCCGCGAGCTTTCGCATTGTCATCTCAGCGGCTCTCGTTCAGGATGAAGGCGACCGGGAGAGGGAGCCCCGCGCGGAGCCGATCGCGCGCCGCGCCAGTCCCACGCGCCGGTTCTGCGGGCGACCTTCCGCACCGCCCACCTCACCGGCCTCCGTTCATGATGAAGGCCACCGGCAGAACGCGGCTGTGGGCGGCCTCCTCCTGGTTAACCGGGGTTACGACCAGGTACAGGACCGATTGCCGCCTCCAATCCACCTTGGCCCGGCCGAAGACGACACCCGTCGAGGCGATCGCGTGAGCGTCCGCCAAGTACTGGTCCCCCGGGAGGTACTGATCGCCCGGGAGGTACTGGTCTCCCGGGACGAACTGGTCTCCCGGGACGAACTGGTCCCCCGGGACAAACTGGTCTCCCGGGACGCGGCTCGACCCCGGACGCAACGGAAACCACTTGGACGGCCACGCCTCGTGCATCCGCCCCCCGGCGATGACGATGGCCACCACTCGAACCCTCGTCTCGCGCTCCCCGGAGAGATCGATGACGAGGCCCTTCGCCAGGGTCTCGTGGACATCCAGGGCCCGCTCCCCGGACGCGATCGCGTCTCGAGCGGTGGCGGTAAGACCAAGCCGGATCGTGGGCCACTCCGCCGGAGTGGGTCGAGGCGGGCTCGAGAGAGGGTCGTACCGACCGGCACGGTCCGTCGGACCCGGTACCGGCATGGAGGTCGGGGCGGGGACCATCCGCGGTGGCGACTCGTGCGGAGCTCCCGCCGCCGTGTCCTCCGCGGCGGCCGAACCCGGGGCCTTCCCTCCCTGCCCCTCCAGCCGCACGAGCTCCACGCGCCGATTCTGCTGCCGGCCTTCCGGCGTGCCGTTGTCGGCCACGGGCTTCGTCTCGCCGAAGCCGGCGGTCTCTAGGCGGGAGGGGTCGATCTCGTCCTGCTCGGTGAGGTAGTCCCGCACCGCCCCGGCGCGGCGCTCGGAGAGGTCCTGGTTGTAGGCCTCGTCCCCCGTGCTGTCGGTGTGCCCTTCGATCGACAGTCGGAGGTCCGGGTGGTCGCGCAGCATGGCCGCGATCTCTTCGAGCGTCGGCGTCGACTCCGGCCGGATCCGAGCGCTGTTCACGGCGAACAGGATCCCGTGCGTCGCCACCCGGCCCTTCTCGGCGAGGACGTCGTAGAGGTCCCTCCCCCCGGCGGCGACGCGGATGGGCCCCAGGTACATGGGGTTCTTGTCGTCGGCGAAGTAGACGTTCTCCAGGTACAGCGAATTGCCCCGATGTAGCTCGGCGTTGGGCACGTTGGCGACGCGCTGCGAGCCGACGTAGACCTTGGCGTAGCGGTCGTCGACCATGATGCGGACGGGGACGATCTTCTGGCCCACGTCCGGGGTTTCGTTCAGGGACTGGACGCCTCCCTTGTCGTTCGACAGCACGCCGGTGCCCTGCACCACGGCCACCTGGAAGACGTTGCCCGGCAAGCGGTCGAACCGCTCGCCCGGCGAGGGAGGCGAGGGCGTGACGACCAGCCGCTGGTTCTCGTGCGTGAAGTAGGCGTCGAACTCGATCGTGAAACGGGCCGGAAGCGTGTCGCCGAGCGGCACCTCGATCGCCGATCCGCGGGGGCCCGTGTTCCTGAGGAGACGGCGGCCGCGCCACTCGACCAGCTCCCAGTTTCCCTTCCGGAAGGTCAGCCTTCGCGGAAAGTCGCCGACCTGGTCGTCGCTGTAGTCATCGTAGAAGAGGACGTGGTCCCCGGGGACGAAGTCGTAGTTGGCCCACACGCCCGTGTTCGGAGCCGCGGTCTCGTCCCCGATGGCCGCGTCGGCGGCCTGGTCCGCTTCGGTGATCGGCTTGCCTTCGTCGTCGGTGAGGACGTTGCCCTGGTCGTCCGTGTAGACGACGTCCTGCCCGCTGTCCTCGGCCTGCTGGACACAGACCGGATCGTCGAACACGCACTTCACGGCGTTGCTGATGAGACGGTTGATCTGGTTCTCCGTCTCGTTCTCGAGCGCGTTCTTGGCGGCCCGCTTGAGGCGCTTGAAGATCTGGGCGTGCCCCGGCGCCGGAAGGGCGACCAGCGCCACGGCGCCGAGGAGCAGGGCGCGCGTGGCGAAGCGGGTGCGGGAGCGGGTCGGGCCTCGCATGGGATCCTCCTGCAGGGGACGGCTCGGCCGCGGCACGAGGGACGGGACGAATCTCCCGTCCGCCCGCCCGGCCGATCCCTAGAGCGGAAAACGGAGATCGGAGCCGCCACGGCGCGGTCGGGGAGCGCCGCGCGGCCGTCGGCTCAGGGGCAGGTTCCGTCCACGGGCTTGCCGCGGCGGCAGGCCCGGAACTCGATGTGAATGTGGCCGGCCGCGTGCGCCTCCTGTCCGCCACTCGCGTCCCCGTAGGCCGGCGCGAAGATGGGGGCGTCCACCACGCCATCCACCCGTTGCGGGGAGACCCTCATGATGGAGATCGGCACCCGGTCGTTCCTTGGAGGCGTTCCGAGGATGTACTGCCGAACGGTCCCCATCGGGACCGCTCCGAAGACCGCGTGATCTGAGAGCCACAGCCCGCCCTCGGTCTCGCTGACACTGGAGATGCCGTGCGCGTCCTGCTGGTCCGCGTCCGGCATGAGCATGATGCGGAGGTTCGGGCTCGCCTCCCGGGGCGAACTGAGCCCGATGAAGGAGACGCGGCCGCCGGCGGAGTCCATGACCCCGAGCGGGCTCGCGGCGAGAGGCCCCGCGGGAACGCCCTGGAGGCCGGCGAGGGCGGACGTGCCCGAGTAGGTCCCGGAGATCTCCCCGCTCACCGTGGCGGTCCAGCCCGCGCAGCGACCGACCTGCACCGTCACCGAGGTCTCGAGCTCCGGGTGGCCCCGGACCGCGGCCTTCACCCTGTCCTGGCCGGGCGACGAGGGGGCCCGGTAGAGGCCGTCGCGATCGATGGGGCCCAGATCGGCGGTCCACGTAGCCTGGACGCGTCGTCCCAGGTACAGGGCGGAGAAGGCCTGCTGATCGCCGGGGTCCACGCAGGGGTTCGCGGGCTCGATGGCGACGAGCTCGGGCTCGAGCCGGGCGTAGCCCGATCGTTCAGGGGCCTCGGCCAGGTGACTGCGGTCGGCGGTGCTCGTGGCCTTCACGGTGATGGTCCCCTGGGGATCGCGCGGGACCTGGATCTTGACGACCTGGTCCGGGGCGGTTTGAGGGATCCCCACCAGGCGGCCGCCGCCCAGCACCTTCCAGCCGAGGCTCGGGTCGAGGGCGTGGTCCACGGTGACGTGGAGCGCCACGACCTGCCCGGCCCGGACCGGGGTGGACTCGGGGTCGAATGTGACCTCGATCCCGTGCACGACGAGGTCGCGCCTCAGGACCCTCTGCTGGTCCCCGAACTTGCCGCCCTTCGTCGCGATTCTCAGGACCGTGGTGCCCGTCCGGCGAGGACTGTAGCTGTGCGGCCCGGCGAACTGGACCGCCCGGCCAATGTAGTTGACGTCCAGCCACCGGCCGGTCTCTCCGTCCGGGACCACGGTGTGGAACGTCTCCGGGGGAAAGTCGAACGCATCGGGGCCCCGGGTGGCCTCCTGGGCCAGCTGGCCCAGGAGATCGTTGATCACGAAGTCACGCAGCTGGTCCAGGAAGGCCGTGAACGCCTTCGAGGCGAATCGGCCCTCCCAGCTCCAGCTGATTCCGCCCATGGACTCCATTCCGGCCAGCTGGGACATGGACTCCAGGGCGAACGTGGACATCTTCCACGGCTCGCTCCGCGCGGTGATCCGGACCCGGTGCCATTCCCCCGGTCCCGGATCGTCCTCGTCGAACGATGTCTGCGACAGGTCGACCTCGAGATCGGACATCCGTCCGGGCAGCAGGTGTGAGGCGGCCAGCGCGGCCTGCTTGTAGGCCCACACCGCGCTCCCGATCGCGCCCGCCTCCTCGGCCACCGGCTCCGCCTTGAAGAACTTGGCCGTTCCCGCGGCCATGGCCATGGTGCTGCCCAGGACGTCCAGCAGGTGGGCCGGCCGGCCGCTGGTCCCGAGGCGGGCCCACAGCGCCAGCTCCATGCGGTGTGAGAGCTCCGCCGGCGTCGGGTTGAAGTAGCTCTCGGCCGGACCGAAGGCCTCCGCCACGGGGTGGCCGGGGCCGGGGGAGAAGGAGGCCAGCAGGACGGGGCCGTGCCGCTCCGCTCCTCTGGCCAGGTCGCTCGTGTGCCGCTGAACCTCGGCCGTGAGCGCCCTCAGCTCCTCGGCCGTACCTCCACGCGCCAGCAAGGCATCGACGAAGGCGCCCGGGCCGGCGGTGTCACGCGCCCCTTCGAGGGCTCGGGCCCGCGCCAGCAACGAGCCGGGGCGTGATGGAGCGCCCACGGCGGCGAGCGCGGCGAGGAGCGGCACCAGGGGTGGGGCGAGCGTGTCGGGATCCGCGTTTCGAAGCCGCTGGGGGGTCGTCCCGAACAGCCGGACCTGCGCGTCCACGAACCCGGCCAGCGCGTCGAGCGTCGCCGCCGTGGCGCCGGGGGCCGGTCGGAGTGCGGCGAGCTCGAGAGAGCGTGGGGGACACACCAGGTCCCCGTCCGTGGGACGGATCTCGAGGGTCGCCGCGCCGAGCCCGCCGTCGGGTCGTCCCGGGACCTGCAGGACGAGCGTGCCGTCCGGCTTGCGGCCCACCAGGGCCACTCCCTCGGCCCCTTCGCCCGCAACCCGAACCCGCGCCCGAAGAGCCTCGAACCGGCCCCCGGTCACTCCGACCAGGGTCACGGTGTCGAGCGGCGTCGCCGAGCGCCGGGCGAGCGACCAGTCGTCGCATCGGAGCGGCGCCTCTGCCGGAGCCCGGCTCTGTGCATCGGCGGGCCCCGCCGCGTCCCCGCGCCCGTGGCAGCCTCCCAGGCCGACGAAGCCCAGCAGGAGCGCGGCCGGAAGGCCGAGACGCCGCGGACGTCCTCTCACCGCTCCGCTTCTCCGTGCGGCTGTGGCTCGCTCGACTGGAAGCTCCGCACGAGGGCCTCGAGCATACCCCTCATGCCCTCGAACCGCGTCATCCAGCCCAGCGCGAACCGGAGCTGCGCGTCACCGTGGGCGAGGACGAGGGCCTCGAGCCCGACCTCCACGCTGGGCCCGGTCGTGCTCCAGCGGTGAAGCGGCTGGGCCAGCCGGGTTGCGTAGGTCACCGAGAAGCCGTGCGCCTCGCCGATCCGGACCTGCTCGTGGTCCTCGGTGACCTCCAGGGCGCGCCGAAGACCGTGGCCGACGTCGCGTGCCTGCTCGAAGGTCCAGGTGCCGGCCGGGGCCATGTCGAGCACCAGCGAGGCGCCGAGCGGTCCGCGAAGCTCCAGGAGCCGCTCACCCCCGGGCGGTTCCGCGGCGAGGATAGGGCTGGCCGACAGCACGTGGAAGGTCCCGGCTTCCTCTTCCCCCGGTGGGCCCTCCCGCCAGCTCGATGGCACGTCGAGGGAGAAGCCGAGGCGTGCGTCGACGATGCGCCGGACGTTCCGGGCGTCCTCGACGGCGGCGCGTCGGCGCTCCTCCAGCCACGTCCGCGCTTCGCCGGCGACGCGCTCCGGAGAGGGGATGCGCTGGAAGGTGAACATGCGTCGCTGGTTGCGGCTACGGCTGCCGGTGTAGCGGTTGAAGGCGAGGTTCCCGAGCCCGGAACCCGCCGCCCTCACCTCCACGAAGGCCACCTTCTCGGGCGGGAGGGACCAGAGGACCTTCCCCTCCGGTCCTCGCACCGCCAGGAGTCGCCGGTCCGTGATGCCGTAGGCCGTGCGGTTCAGGCCCGCGCGCTCGACGACCAGGACCCCGACCCCGAGGAGGGGGAGCGAGGCGAGGACGGCCACGGGAACGAGGAGGTGGGGATCGGCCAGCGGGCCGTCCGTCACGGAGGCCAGGAGTCCGTCGCCCAAACCCGAGCCTCCCACGGACGCGGCCAGACCGTAGTAGGCGACGCCGGCCGCGACCACCACGGTCGCCACCAGCCCGACCAGGCCGCGGCCGAACGCCCGGCCCGCCACGGGCCGGTCCGACCACGACACGCTCTCTCCGGCCTCGAGAGCAGGCTCGAGGGCCTGCCGCGCCTCGCGCTGTCTCATGGCGCGGCGTGCCCCACGGTGGCCTTGATGGTCACGAGCTTGCCGATCGCGTTCACGCTCACCAGGCAGCTCTCCCGTCGGCCGTTCCGCACCCCGGTGAGGTGCCCGATGAACAGCGAGGCGTTCGCCGTGGTGTCGCTGCGCGCGATCTCGAACCCGGCGGCCCTCACCTCCGAGGCCAGGAACCGGTAGACCTCGGGTCCCGATCCGTCCTCGATCCGGGCCGTCACCATGAGCTGCCGGGTGCCGATCCCGGCGGCGCCGTGCAGCGTCAGATGGGAGGTGATCCGGGCATCGTCCGGCATGCGAAGCTGCTCGGGCCATCCGTCGGGGTAGCCGTCCGCGCTCGAGTCGCGGGAGTTGCCGGGAGCCGAGCCATCCTCTGCGGCCGCGCCGGACGCCGACGCGGCGGAGCGCGGTGAGCCGCCGCCGCACGAGACCTGCGCCACGGCCACGCCGGCCACCAGGATTCCGGTGAAGCACTTCCGGAGCTGCATACCCACCCCTTCCCGAGACTCGAGGACCGGTCCGCGCCCCGTCCCCCGGCGCGTGCCGTGGGCCGATGCGGCTTCCTGTCCCGAAAGCGTAGGAAGGCGGCTGGAGCCGCCAGGCAGGAGAGCCGGGCCATGCTGGTGGGCTGGCGCAGGCCCGGAGGGTCCGGCCCCGCTCAGCTCCCCCGGTCCGCCTCCGCGGCCGGAAGGGAGTCGAGCCGGGCCAGGGCGGCGCGGCAGGCACCGAGGTACTTCTCCTGGGGGGTGCCTTCGCGGTCGGCGAGATCCTCGGCGGCTCCCTCGAGGAGCGGGCGCGCTTCCTCGAGGCGGCCCTGTCCGGCCAGCGCCCGACCCAGCCGACACTCGGCCACGGCCGTGATCCAGTGGCCGTCCGGCAGCGCCTCGCGCAGGATCCGCGCGGCCTCCCGGGCCGAGCTCTCGGCGCCCGGGTAGTCGGACCGCCTCAGGCGAATGTCCGCCTGGGTGAGCAGGGGGAAGGCGACGAGCTGGTTCCCCGGCAGGAGCGTCCGGCGGTAGATCTCGCTGGCCCGACCCAGGAGCTGCTCCGCCTCGTCGTACTTCCCTTCACGCGAGAGGACGGCCGCCAGGTTCTGCATCCCGCTGGCGGTCTCGCGATGATCCTCGCCGAGCGTTCGCCGGCGGATGTCGAGGACGCGGCGCTGGAGGCTTTCCGCCCCGGCGAGCTCGCCGCGGGAGGCCAGCAGGAGCGCCAGGTTGTTCATGGCGGCCGTCGTGTTCGGATCCTCCGCGCCCAGACGCCGCTCCAGGATGTCGATGGCACGGCGAAAGTCCGCCTCGGACTCGTCCAGGCGCTGCTCCTGCTCGAGCTCGCCGGCCTCGGAGACCAGGGCAAAGCCGGTCTGCACGGCGTCCGGACCGAACACCTTCTCGTCGAGCCGCCTCGCTTCCTGGATGGCGGTCCGGGCGGCGTCCATCTCATCCAGCCCCCGGTAGGTGTCGGACAGGTTGGCCAGGGTGCCGGCCAGGTCTCCCTCCGGTACCGGGTCCGCGGCTCGCTCGAGGGCGACGGCGCGCTCCAGGTGGAGCCGAGAGCTGTCCAGCCGTCCGACGTCGTACTGGAAGCGTCCGAGCGACGCGTGGAAGGGCGCCAGCGCGGGGTCGTCCCGGGGGTGCGCCGAGCGGGCCTTCGCCACCGCCGCGTGGTAGAGGGCGTCGGCGGAGTCGGGCATGCCGCGCCACGCCGCCAGGGCTCCGAGCTGCAGCAGGACGCGCCCCAGCAAGTCTGGAGCCTCGCCGGGCGCCGTCCCCAGGGACCGCAGTGCCTCTTCGGCGGTCCGGGTGGACTGGTCGTACTGACCCAGGTCGCTGAGCGCCTGCGAGATGGCCAGGAGGAGCTCTCCGCGAACGACCGGCCGGTCCGCCAGCTCGGTGCGCAGCCGACGGGCGCCTACGTCCAGGGCCTGGATCACCGTGAGGTTGGCTCCGTAGGCGGAGTCGTGAGGCGTGAACGGGTCGGCGCTCCGGAACAGGCCAGCGAGCAGCGACTGGACCTCTTCGGCCCGGGTGGCCTGGGCCCGCGCCACGTTGCGCTCGCGCTCCAGCGCCCGGGCGTGGTGCGCGAGGGTGTACACGTAGCCGCCCGCCGCGAGGATCACGAGCGCGGCCGTCGGAGCGAGCCACGGCTTGCGGCCCAGGAGCCGCCGGGCCCGGTAGGCCACGCTGTCGGAGCGTGCCGAGATCGGGAGACCCTCCCGGTAGCGCTCCAGGTCCTGGAGGAGGGCCTCGGCCGTGGCGTAGCGCCGCTCCGGCTCCTTGCGGATCGCCTTGAGGACGATGAGGTCCAGGTCGCCGGCGAGGCGCCGGGACAGGCTCCGAGCCTTCGTCCGCCGGTCCCGGGCGCCCTCCTCGGTGACCAGCTCGCTGGGGCGACGCGGTCTGGCCGTGAGGATCGCTTCCTCCATGCGGGCCGGCGACAGCGCTCTCACCTCGTAGGGGCGGCGGCCGGCCACGACCTCACACAGGAGCAGGCCGAGCTGGTAGACGTCGGAGGCCGTGGTGATCGGCTCCCCCGACACCTGCTCCGGGCTGGCGTACTCCGGGGTGAGCGGACGGAGGAGCGTGCGGGTGCGGGGGTCGTCCGCGGCCGCGTCCAGGATCTTGGCGATCCCGAAGTCGAGCAGCTTCACGCGACCGCGGGCCGTGACCATGATGTTGGACGGCTTGAGGTCCCGGTGGACGACCAGGTTGGCGTGGGCGAACTGGACCGCCCGGCACACGTCCGCGAACAGGTCGAGGCGCTCCTCGAGGCCGGATCGGTGCTCGTCGCAGTAGCGGGTGATGGGCGTGCCCTCGACCCGCTCGAGCACCAGGTAGGGGAGCCCGTCGTCCGTGGTGCCGCCTCCCAGGAAGCGGGCGATGTTGGGGTGGTTGAGCGACGAGAGGATCTGCCGCTCGGCCAGGAAGCGGCGGATCGTGTCCTCGGTGTCGATGCCGCGGCGGACGACCTTGACGGCCACCCGCTCGTCCCACTGACCGTCCACCCGCTCGGCCGAGTAGACCGTCGCCATGCCGCCGCGGCCCAGGCGGTCCACCAGGCGGTAGGGGCCGACGCGCTCCCCGGTCCGATCCGGATACGGATCGGTGGCCTCCTCCGGCCGGGTGGATTCGAGGATCTCGTCCCAGGGCACGTCGCAGACGTCCTCGGCGGGACGCTCGAGGAAGGAGGAGGCGCTGCGGTGCGCCTCCAGGAGCCCCTCGACCGCCTCGCGGAGCGCGACGTCCTCTCCGCACACTTCCGCTACGAAGCGAGCGACCCGCGAGGGGTGCAGCTCGAGCGCCTCGACGAAGATCTCGTCGGCTTTGCGCCACCGGCCGCCGGCGTCGTTCGTGGTCTCCTCCAGCACGGAAGGCGGGTCTATTCCCGGGCCCGGGCCTCGTCCTCGGGGTCCGGCTCCGCGGCCAGCGTCCTGTACAGGTGCGCCTTGGCGCGGGCCCAGTCGCGCTCGACGGTCCGCTCCGACACGTCGAGCGCGGCCGCCGTGTCGCGCACGCTCATCCCGCCGAAAAAGCGGCACTCGACCACCTGCTCCAGGCGGGGATCGTAGCGCGCCAGGTTGGTGAGCGCCTCGTCCAGGGCCAGGAGCTCCACCGTCCGGGGCTCCTTTCCGGACAGCTCGTCCCGGAGCGGGATGTGGATGGCCCCGCCCCCACGCTTCCTGGCCCCCCGGCTGCGCGCGTAGTCGATGAGCACCTGCCGGATCACTGTGGCCGCTACAGCGAAAAAGTGGGCCCGATCCTGCCACGTGGCCGTGGCCTGGTCGACCAGGTGCAGGTAGGCCTCGTGCACGAGAGCCGTCGTGCTGAGCGTGTGGCCCTCGCGCTCGCTCCGTAGGCGTCGGTGGGCGATACCGCGGAGGTCGTCGTACACCAGGGGGACGAGCCGCTCGAAGGCGGAACGGTCTCCACTGGTACACTCGCCCAGCAGGCGCGTGACCTCGCCCGCAGGAGGATCCGGTCGCCGCTCGCTCTCCACGCGTGACCCCGGCGGCTCCGCTCCTACCAGCCCTTCATCATGTCCTGGACCGCGAAGCTGGGCTCGATGTCGACCGGCACCTTCCGCAGCCGGTCGAGGGCGGCCTGGAGCTCGGGCGGAACCGTGCCGTATCGATCCAGGAACTGGCCGGCCCCGTCGTAGTCGCCCGTGGCCTCCAGCGTCAGGTAGCGGCCGGCCAGCGCCGACATGGCCCCGGGCATCTTCTGGAAGTCGACCGAGAACACCCCCTGCGCCGAGTCGTACATGATCCCTCCCCGCTCACGCAGGAAGTTGAACTGGGTCATGCAGCCCTTGCCGTGCGCCTCGTTGGCGCCGAAGCGGACGCAGCGGACCAGGTCGGCCAGGTGGGAGATGTAGACCTGCCGCAGGAACTCCTGGTCGTAGACGCCCTGCTGCACGAGCTCCGCCAGGTTGTGCGTACCGACCGCGTCGGCCTTGGCCTCCTCGATGGCCGAGTAGCGGTCCTTGAGCGCCTTGTTCACGGTCAGGCCCTTCTGGCCGTGCACGTAGTCGGGCCCGAGGCCGTGCGAGAGCTCGTGCATGAGGATGCGGGTGAAGTACGGCTTGAAGACGATATCCGCCGCCTGCGCCGAGTCGAGCACCAGCCGGGCGATCGGCTTCAGCACTTTGTCGAACTTGGCCTGCGACACGTTCTGGAGGAGGACCTTCTTGGAGCCGTGCTCCTGCCGGACCTTCGGGTCGTTGGGGAGGTTGAAGGCCAGCGTCTTGATGCCCGGTCCGGCCTCCCCGGCTGCGTACACCTCGGTGACCACCGAGATGGGCGAGCTGAAGTCCCGGTCCAGATTCTTGTACGCATCGGGCTCCGGGAGATGCTCCTCCAGGTACTTCAGGTGCGACACCAGGCCCGCGAGTTGGGCGCTGGCGGCCGAGTCCTTGACCCCGATGAAGGTCTCGAAGGACGTCTTGTAGCCGAACAGCTTGTCCTCGTAGACCTCGTACGGGCCGATGGTCGGGGCGATCGCGTTGCCCGTCAGCTCCACCCAGGCCACCTCGCTGTCGAAGTAGTCGTCGCTCGTGAACGACTCGGCCCGGAGCCGCAGGAACTTCTTCAGGGACGGATTCCGCGCCGCGTCCGACGCCTCCCGGAGCAGCGCCGCGGCCCTCGCGAGGCGGTCGTGGTACAACTGCGAGTAGGGCACTGCCTCCAGACCGCCCGACGCCGTTCTCCGTATGACCGTGTAGTAGGAGGTGAAGGCCGTGCTGTCGTCCGGATGCTGGGCGAGCCACGTGTTGAACTCGTCGCGTGTCAGGTCCTCCGGATAGAACCCGGCGCCCTCGGGCTTGGGGCCTGCGTCCAGGAAGGACGCGTCGCTCTCCAGCCGGTCCCAGGGGCCGTACATGATCGCGTAGTACTCCCGGGCCGCGTCCATCCCGGGCCCGGTGGCGGCGGCCAGGCGCTCGCCGAAGGAGAGGTTCTTCCGCCACACCTGAAGGCGGAACACGCTGTCCAGGACTTCGGAGGCCTGCACCAGCTTCTTGAGCACCGTCTTCTGGCCGGCATCCAGCTCGGTGCTGTCGAAGGTCAGGGTGACCGGCGCGAACTGGTGGACGCGGGCCGAGAGGCTGTCGGCCGTGAGCCCCCGCGCCAGCGCGATCTCGGGCGCTGACTCACCGCCGCCCGAGCAGCCCGCGGTCACGAGGCCTCCGAGCCCGATGAGCCCGGCCAGGGCGAGGCGCGCCGCGCGAACGGTCGATAGACGATCACGGAGTTCGATCACGGGATTCTCCTTGGAGGCTTCGTGGCCACGTGGGACCAGCGCGCCCCCATGCGGGGCTGACGCGCCCGAATGCGGCCAGCAGGTGGTTCAGCGGCGCCGACCGCTCACCGCATCAACAGCGACACGCGCACCAGGATCCAGACCGGCACGCGCTTTCCGTCCCGGTGTGCCGCCAGGTAGTGGAGGTGCAGCGCGGCGGCCCGCGCGGCCTGGTCGAATCGGGCGTTCTCCGAGGTCGTGTGCAGCACCACGTCCTTCACCTCGCCCTGCGCGTCGAGCAGCACCCAGTAGTAGGTCGCCTCGGTGGGCGGCAGGTGGTACTTCTCGATGACGGGGACGAGCGTGTCCTGCATCAGGTCCGCGAGCCAGTCTCCGGGCACCAGGATCGGCCCCAGGTCGTAGGGCGTGTACACGGGCCCCATGGCCCGGAGCTTCTTGACGTCCGTGATGGTCACGGGGCCCGAGGGCGGCTCCGGCTTCTTCTCGGCCTTCGATTGCGCGGAGGCCGCGGCGCTTGCCGCGGCCCCGGTATCGGAGCCGGCCGCCGCGGCCGTTCCCGAGTCGGCCGCGACCGTGTCGCCCTCGGCGGCCTGCGCGGCGGGCGCCGTCTGGGCTCCGTGCTTGCCGAACAGGGTGGCGCAACCGGCCGCCGACAGGGTCAGCACCGCGAGCGCGATGCCGAGCGCGCGCCTCAGCTTCGCGGCGCCGGATCCGATGCCGCCGCCTCCGTCTTGCCGCGCTCCTTGACGACCGCCGTCACGAGGATGAGCAGAAACCCGCCCCATACCACACCGAGAATCGTGATCATGGTCGCGATGGCCGTGGAGGACATCTCGCGCTTCCCCTCCTGTCGGTGTTCCGGTCCAGCCGCTGTTCCGGTCTCGCCGGCTCTCCACCCGAGGCCGCCGCCGAGTCTTCAATCTAGGCGCGGCGTCGGACGGGCGCACCCGTCGCTCAGGCCAGGGGCGCGAAACGGGCGCTGAAGTGGCGCAGGACTTCGGGCGCCTCGGTGATCCGGTAGCCCGGCAGGCTTTCCCGCCGCTCCCAGACGGCCAGGATGGCCTCGACCACGTAGTCGATGTGGCTCTGGGTGTAGACGCGCCGCGGGATGGCGAGGCGCACGAGCTCCTGACGGGCGGGCACGGGCTCGCCGGTGTCCGGGTCGCGGTGGCCGAACATGACGCTCCCGATCTCGACCGACCGGATGCCGGCCTCCCGGTACAACGCCACAGTGAGGGCAATGCCGGGGAACTCGAGGGGCGGCACGTGGGGGCAGAAGGCCGCCGCGTCGATGTAGATGGCGTGGCCCCCGGGCGGCTGGACGATGGGGACGCCCGCCTCGGCGATGTGGCGGCCCAGGTAAGCGGTGGAGCCGATGCGATACTCCAGGTAGTCGGGTTCCAGGACCTCGCGCAGCCCGATCGCGATGGCCTCCAGGTCGCGCCCGGCCAGGCCCCCATAGGTGGGGAAACCCTCCGTGAGGATGAGGAGGTCGCGCTCCTCCCGGGCCAGCTCGTCGTCGTTGGTGGCCAGGAAGCCGCCGATGTTGGCGAGCCCGTCCTTCTTGGCCGACATGGTGCAGCCGTCGGCCAGCGAGAACATCTCCCGTGCGATGTCCAGGTAGCTCCGGTCGGCGTACCCGTCCTCGCGCTTCCGGATGAAGTAAGCGTTCTCGGCGAACCGGCAGGCGTCGATGTAGAGCGGAATTCCGTGCTCGCGACAGATCTCCGATGCGCCGCGGAGGTTGGCCATGGACACGGGCTGGCCGCCTCCCGAGTTGTTCGTGATCGTGACGACGACGAGCGGGACGTGCTCGGCGCCGCGCTCGCGGATCGTGGCCTCGAGCGCCTCCAGGTCGATGTTGCCCTTGAACGGCCCGGGTGCCGCCACGTCCGCGGACTCGGGGCAGGGCAGGTCGACCGCCTCGGCGCCCGTGTGCTCGATGTTGGCCCGCGTCGTGTCGAAGTGGGTGTTGTTGGGGACCACGTCTCCGGGCCCGCACAGGGTCGAGAACAGGATGCGCTCGGCGGCGCGGCCCTGGTGCGTGGGGATGACGTTCCGGAAGCCGAAGATGTCCCGGACGGACTCCTCGAATCGGTAGAAGCTGTCGCTGCCCGCGTAGGACTCGTCGCCCCGCATGATCCCCGCCCACTGCGCCGCGCTCATGGCGCCCGTCCCGCTGTCGGTGAGGAGGTCGATGATCACGTCGCGGGCGTGGAGGAGGAACACATTGAAGTCCGCCGCCCGAATGAGCGCCTCCCTCTCCTGGCGGGTGGTCAGCCGAAGCGGCTCTACGCTCTTGATCCTGAACGGTTCGATGAGGGTCTTCATGGTTCTCGACGAGCTAGGGGGCTGGCGGCAGGGTCACGTTGCGAACGCGTCCCGCGAGTCGGTCGGCCGTTGAGACAGCGGTGAGGAGCTGGCGGGAGGCTGTCGCACTTCCCCGTCCCCGTCACCCCGATCCCGGGGGCTCTACTTGTACAAGTAGAGCTTCCGGAGAGGGCGGTGGGCGATAGTACACGTCGTGGTCCGACAAGGAGTTGACATGATCCGAGCCGATTCTCTCGCCGAGCTCGTCCGGCCGGGGCCCGACGAGCCCTTCTGCTTCGTACGCGGGCGCATGAAGCACGTGTGGCGCCGTGCCGACCGGGCTGCCGACGGTCGAGGTCGACCCGTCGACGGGACGGTCGGCTCCTCGCGGGCCCGACGATACTGGAGCAGCATTCTGGGCGAAGTCCTGTGGACCGACGCCGTGCTTCGCCTGAGAGTTCGGGACTGTGACAGGGCCGCCGTCGTGATGACGGAGTCACGATACCGGGCCCTGGAGGCGGAAGCCAGCCGACCGGGGTCCTGATGACCATCGGCGGTTGTCCGCCTACCCCTCCCGGCCTCGGAGGCCCAGCTCATCCACGATCCCGCGCATCGCGCCGATGACGAAGGTGACGTGCTCGGTCCACTCCTCGCCCAGCTCTTCGGCCGCGGCGCGCATCTCGTCCCGGTCCACGGCGGCGGCGAACGAGCTGTCCTTCATCTTCTTCTTCACCGAGCGTGGCTCGAGGTCCATGATCCCGTGAGGGCGGACCAGAGAGCAGGCGACGATGAAGCCGGTGAGCTCGTCGACAGCGCGCACGGCCCTGTCCATTCGGCTCTCGGCCGGAACGCCCGTGTAGTCGGCGTGGGCCAGGATGGCGTGGAGGATGTCCTCCGGGTAGCCCATCCCGCGCAGGATGCGGACGCCCTCGGACGGATGCTCTCGATCCGGCGCATGCTCGTCGTTGGGCCAGCGCTCGTAGTCGAAATCGTGCAGGAGGCCGGCAAGGCCCCAGCGCTCCGGGTCCTCACCGAACTTCTCGGCGTAGGCGCGCATGGCGGCCTCGACGGCGAACATGTGCCGTCGCAGGTTCACGTTGTCGGTGTATTCTTCGACGAGGGCAAGGGCCTCGTCGCGCGATGGCAGGGGCTGGCCCCGTTCCGCTTCCGTGTCGGTCAAGTCGGATCCTCCTCTTCTTCCTGCGGGTCTGGCCCGCGGCGCGCGAGCTCGGTCTGACCGGGTGTGCCGGACGCCCGGCCCGCCGGGCCCCCGCTCTCCTCCAGTAGCGCGGCGCGGGTGACGGCCCCCGGCCCGAAGCGCTCGGCCAGCCGGTCGACGGCGGCCGCCACGCGCTCGTCCCGGCGCTCGCCCTCCACGCTGAACAGGCTGAGCTGTCGTCCCTCCTCGGGGACGAGCGACGAGAGGCTGACGCCCACCAGTCGGATCCTGCGCCCGGGCCGATCTGCCCTGGCGAAGAGGTCCCGGGCCACCGGCCAGATCCGCTCGGTGGTGTTCACGGCGCGGTCAAGCGACGCCTGACGCGTGACGGTCTCGAATTCTTCCCAGCGCAGCTTCACGGTCACGGTGGAGCCTGCCAGACCCCGGCCGCGGAGCGCAAGGGCGGTGCTCTCGCACAGCCCGAGGAGCTTTCTTCGCACGCGCTCCCGGTCGGAGAGGTCGTGGTCGAAGGTGATCTCTTTGCCCAGCGACTTCCGTTCCCGGTCCGGGCGGACCGGACGCTCGTCGAGGCCGCGGACGAGGTCGTGGAAGCGGCGACCTCGAGCCTCCCCGAAGGCTCCGAGCAGCACATCGAGCGGGAGCTGAGCCACGTCGCCCAGGGTGGCGACGCCCAGCCTCCGGAACCGCTCCAGCGCCCGCGGTCCGGCGCCCCACAGCCGACGTATCTCGAGTGGCGCCAGGAAGGCGCGCTCTTCGCCGGCAGGGACCACCACCAGGCCGTCGGGTTTCTCCAGGTCGCTGGCGATCTTGGCCACGAACTTGGAGGCGGCGACGCCCACCGAGGCGGTGAGGTCCTCTGCCTCCCGGATCTCCCGCTTGATCCGCCGCGCGATCTCGGGGCCGGGTCCGAACAGCTGCCGGCTGCCGGTGACGTCCAGGAAGGCCTCGTCGATGCTGAGGGGCTCGATGAGGTCGGTATAGCGACCCAGGATCTCGAACACGGCTGCGGAGACCTCGGAGTACAGGTGACGCCGGGGGCGCAGGTAGACCGCGTGGGGGCAGCGGCGCCACGCCTCGGAGATGGGCTGGGCCGAGTGGATCCCGAAGCGGCGCGCCTCGTAGCTCGCGGCCGCGACGACGCCCCGCCCACGCCCCTCCTGGGGATCCGAGCCGACCACGACCGGCTTGCCACGGAGCGACCGGTCCTGCCGTTGCTCGACGGAGGCGAAGAAGGCGTCCATGTCCACGTGCAGGACCGTGCGGCTCATCGCGCGTCCCTCTCGTCCACGATCCTCCGCGCCCGTCCCGGGAAGTCGCTGATCAGGCCGTCCACGCCCAGGCCGAGGAGGCGGCGCATGTCGCCGGGCTCGTTCACGGTCCACACGAACACGCCGATGCCGTGCCGCCGGGCCCGCTGCACGAAGCGGCGCGTCACGATCCGGACCGGGCCGTGGCGCTCGGGGACCATGACGGCGTCCACCTCGGGTGGCTGGCCGGCCGGGAGCCAGCCGAGTCCGAGCTTCCCGAGGAGCACGTAGGTGCGGAGATCCTCCTCGGCCGCGCATCGCCAGCGGGCCCGGCGGGCGCCGCGGTCGACGGCGGCGCGCGCGAACCCGCCGACCAGGATGCGGGCGGGGTTCACGGTGCCCTCGGCGAGGCAGCGATCCAGGGCCTCGGCGGCGCGATCCGTCTTCACCTCGGCCACCACGGGCAGGGTCCCGGCCGCCTGCATCGCTTCCTCGAGGGTGGGGAAGCGGACGCCCTTCCCCCGGAAGGGGTGGGTCCGCCCGCGGTCGGGAGTGAACGCGTACCCCGCGTCCAGGGACCGCGCTTCCTCCAGGGTCATGTCCTCCATCGGCCCGGAACCATCGCTGACCCGGTCCACCGTGTCGTCGTGGAGCAGCACGAGACGGCCGTCGCGGGTCGCGTGGAGGTCGAATTCGACCGCGTCGGCGCCGACCGCGACGGCATGGCGGATGGCCGGAAGCGTGTTCTCGGGGGCGCATCCCGCCGCCCCGCGATGCCCGATGACGCGGACGCTGCCGGCAGGGGCGAAGGCGGTGCCGCCAGGGGCGGCGCCCTGCGGGAAGGGGCCGGATGCTGCGGATCCGCCGTGGACCATGACCTGAGCATACCGATTTCTCGGCGTCGGGTGGAGTCCCGCGCGGGATCAGGGCGTATGTTCACCGTATGCGTGTCCTGGTGTGCCCGACCGCGTTCAAGGGGAGTCTCGGTGCCGCGGAGGCGTGTGCCGCCATGGCACGCGGCGTCTCGGCGGAGCGTCCGGAATGGGCCCTCGAGCGGCTACCGCTGTCCGACGGAGGGCCCGGACTCCTGGATGCGCTGGGCGCCGCGGACGAACCCGGCGGCCGCATCGCATCGGTGCCGTCACGTGGAACGCTGGAGCGCGTAGAGGTTCCCGGCCCGCTGGGCGCCCCGGTCGGAGCTCGCATCCTGTGGCTGGAGCGAGAGGCGGTCCTCGAGTCGGCCGATGCCTGTGGCCTCGAGCGCCTGGGCGAGGAGCAGGCACCGCTGCGGGCGGACACCCGTGGCGTGGGGGCTCTGGTGCGCCACGCCCTCGACCGGGGAGCGACGGCGGTGCGGATCGGCCTGGGCGGCTCGGCCTCCACGGACGGCGGAACCGGGATGGCCCGCGCGTTCGGCTGGCGGTTCCTGGACGCGCGTGGGGAGGATCTCCCGCCCGGCGGGGGCGGTCTGCGCCGGCTGGCGCGGATCGAGCCCGGCCTCCGGCCCGGGGAGCGCGGGGCGGCGGAGATCATGGCGCTGGCCGACGTGGACACGCCGCTCCTCGGCCTCCGCGGCGCGGCCCGCACCTTCGGCCCGCAGAAGGGCGCCACCGCCAGCGAGGTGGAGCTGCTGGCCGGGGGACTGGAGCGGCTGGCGACCCGGCTCGCCTCCGACCTGGGGGAGTGGGCGGGCGAGGCGACCCACGGGCCTGGCTCGGGAGCCGCGGGCGGCCTCGGCGCGGGGTGTGCCGTGTTCCTCGGGGCGAAGCTGGTGCCGGGCGCTGCCTGGGTGCTGGAGCGCACCCGCTTCGACGAGCGGCTGGCCCGGGCCGACCTGGTCGTGACCGGGGAGGGCGCGTGGGACCGGAGCAGTGCGGCCGGCAAGATCACCTGGGAGGTGATACGCCGGGCCCGCGCCGCCGGCGTGGCGGTCCTCCTCCTGTGCGGCCGACTCGATTCGGAGCCACCGGAAGGCATCCCGGTCTTCGATGGGGCGGGCGCGTGGCTCGACGCGGCCGGGCTGGAGGGTCTGGCGGCCCGGGCCGCCGATTCCTTGCAGGACCCCGGCGACGCGCGGTAACCTTGACGCCTTCCTCGACCGTGACACCGACCGTGAACCGCTCGGAAACGAGCCAGGAGCCGACGAACGAATGAGCCAGGAGCCCACGCAGCACGTCGCCGACCTCATGGACCGGCTCGTCTCCCTGTGCAAGCAGCGGGGCTTCGTGTTCCAGTCTTCGGAGATCTACGGAGGGATGGGCTCGGTGTACGACTACGGCCCGCTCGGCGTGGAGCTCAAGCGGAACCTGCGCGAGGCGTGGTGGCACGAGATGGTCACCTCGCGGGAGGACATCGAGGGCCTCGAGTCCGGCATCCTCATGCACCCGGCCGTATGGGAGGCCAGCGGGCACGTGGCCGGCTTCACCGACCCCCTTGTCGAGTGCCGGAACTGCCACCGGCGGTTCCGGTCCGACCACCTGGACGAGGAGCAGCCCGGCGCGGAGCCGGGGGGCTGGCAGTGTCCCGTGTGCGGGGTGACGGGCGACTTCACCGAGCCCCGGCAGTTCAATCTCATGTTCAAGACGTTCATGGGCCCGGTGGATGACGAGGGCTCGGTCGCCTACCTGCGTCCCGAGACGGCCCAGGGGACGTACGTGAACTTCCGGAACGTCCAGGAGAGCGCCCGCCAGAAGATCCCGTTCGGGATCGCGCAGACGGGGCGCGCGTTCCGGAACGAGATCACGCCCGGCAACTTCATCTTCCGGACGCGCGAGTTCGAGCAGATGGAGATGCAGTTCTTCGTGAAGCCGGGCACGGACGACGACTGGCTCGCCACCTGGCGGGACTGGCGCCTGGCCTGGCTGGAGGGTCTGGGCATCCGCGGCGACCGGCTTCGGCTCCACCAGCACGGTCCCGATGAGCTGGCGCACTATGCCAAGGAAGCCTGGGACATCCAGTATTTCTTCCCATTCGGGTGGCAGGAGTTCGAGGGCATTCACAACCGCACGGACTTCGACCTGTCGCGGCACCAGGAGCACTCGGGGAAGAAGCTCGAGTACTTCGACCCACAGACCCAGGAGCGCTACCTCCCCTACGTGATCGAGACGGCCATCGGGCTCGATCGGCTGTTCCTCGTGGTCCTCGCCGACGCGTACGCGGAGGAAGAGGTGGAGGGGGAGACCCGCACGGTGCTCCGCCTGGAACCGCGGCTGGCCCCGATCAAGGCGGCTATCTTCCCGCTCGTCAAGAAGGACGGCATGCCGGAGGTGGCGCACCGGATCACCGACGAGCTGCGCGGCCGCTTCCCGGTGTTCTACGACGAGTCCGGATCGATCGGTCGGCGCTACCGGCGGCAGGACGAGGCCGGGACCCCGTTCTGCATCACGGTGGATGGACAGACGCTCGAGGACGAGACCGTCACCGTGCGGGACCGGGACACGCTGGGGCAGGTCCGCGTTCCGATCGCGGGGCTCGCCGATCACCTGGCCGACGCGCTGGGCCCCTCCTAGATCGTGAGCCGCGGTCGCGCGTGGGCCGGATGGGCCGCCGGGACCGGGGCGGCGGCCGGCGCCTACCTATGGGCCATGGTGCATCGCAACCGCTCCCTGCGGCCGGCCCCCGTCCGTGACCTGGCCGGACGACCGTATCCCGAGCGCACCTTCGTATACGCGGACGGCGGACGCGTATCCCTCATCGATGTGGGGGAGGGCACGCCCGTCCTGCTCGTGCCCGGCGCGGACGGCATCAAGGAAAGCTACCGGTACCAGGTCCCCGCCTTCTCCGAGCTCCACCGGGTCATCGACGCTGACCTGAGGGGCGAGTTCTCGCCGGAGGACACCTTCGACCGGTTCGTGCGGGACCTCGTGGAGCTGACGGACGCTCTCGACACGGGCCCGATCCACCTGGTGGGCCAGAGCCTGGGCGGAGCGGTCGCCATGCGGTTCGCCGCGCGGCACCCGGAGCGGGTGCGCGCCCTCGTCCTCGTCAACACCCTCTACCGGGTGAGCTACGAGCACGTCGGGCTCAACCGGGCGGCGCTGGTCCCGCTGGCCATGGCCACGACGCGCTACCTGCCCACCGCGCTGGCCCGCGCGGCCGCCAGGCTGTGGAGCCGCGAGGCGGTGTGGATCTTCGACGACTCACCCGGCTCCGAGAACGTGGTCGACTACGCGCTGTGGACCGGGGCTCGCACCGTACGCCCCGGCGTGGGGCGGCATCGCGTGGACCTAATGCGGGGGCTGGACCTGCGGCCCGAGCTCGCGGACATCCGAGCCCCCACCCTGGTCGTCAAGGGGCCGCGCGACGCCTACTGTCCGCCGGCCTGGTCGAAGGAGATCGCGGCGCTCGTACCCGACGCCACCTACGTCGAGATCCCGGGAACGGGCCACTGCTCGCACGTCTCCATGCCGGGGGCGTTCAACCGGCTGGTGCTGGACTGGCTGGAGGAGCACACCACATGAGCGATCAGACGCACTTCACCTCTCGCTACGGGACCATGCTGGCCATGCTCGGCATGGCGGTCGGGACGGGGAACATCTGGCGCTTCCCGCGGGTGGCCGCGTCCAACGGCGGCGGCAGCTTCCTGGTGGCGTGGGTCGTCTTCCTCTTCATCTGGTCCGTGCCCCTCATCCTGGTCGAGTTCTCGCTGGGCAAGCGGGCCCGCTCCGGCCCTATCGGGGCGTTCACGCGCATCTTCGGAAAGAAGCACGCCTGGATGGGCGCCTGGGTGGCGTTCACGGCCACGGCGATCATGTTCTACTACTCGGTGGTCATGGGCTGGACCCTGCGTTACCTGTGGGGCTCGATCACCAGCTCGATCCCGACCGCCACGCCCGAGGCGGCCCGGGGGTTCTGGCAATCGTACATCCACTCCGGGTGGCCGGCGGTCACGCACGCCATCTCCATGGCGCTGGGGGTCGCGGTGGTCATGAAGGGCGTCCAGGGGATCGAGCGCGCGGCCAAGGTGCTGATCCCGAGCCTGTTCGTCATGGTCATCATCCTGGCCATCCGGGCGGTGACCCTGCCGGGCGCCGATCGCGGGCTGGCCTTCCTGTTCACGCCCCACTGGTCGGACCTTTCGCATCCACGGGTGTGGCTGCAGGCCCTGACCCAGAACGCGTGGGACACGGGCGCGGGCTGGGGCCTGATCACCGCCTACGCGGTCTACCTTCGCCGCAGCGAGGACACGACCCTGAACGCCTTCCTGCTCGGGTTCGGGAACAACACGGTGTCGCTCCTGGCCGGCATCATGGTGCTGTGCACGGCCCTGGCCATCCTCCCCCAGGCGGCCCAGCAGATCGTGGGAGCGGGCAACGAGGGGCTCACCTTCATCTGGGTCCCGCAGCTGTTCCACCGGATGCCGGCCGGCGAGCCGTTCATGGTCCTGTTCTTCCTGGCCCTGTTCTTCGCCGCCTGGAGCAGCCTGATCTCGATGATCGAGCTCGCCGCGCGGGTGCTCATCGACGCGGGCTGGACGCGCGGTCGGGCCATCATCGTGGTCGGGGTGTTCGGCTTCCTGCTCGGGTTGCCCTCGGCGCTGTCGATCAACGTGCTTCGGAACCAGGACTGGGTGTGGGGGGTCGGACTCCTGTTGTCGGGCTTCTTCTTCGCCGTCTCGGTGCTGCGCTTCGGCGTGGACCGTTTCCGGCGCGAGCTCGTGAACGACGAGGGGGCGGATCTGAGGATCGGTCGGTGGTGGAACGTGGTGATGTGGCTGGTGGCGGCCCAGGCCGTGGTGCTCATGGTCTGGTGGCTGGCGCAGGCCTTCAACCGTCACGACATTGGCGCCTCGCTGACGCTCCTCTCGACTTCCAACTCGGGCACCGTCCTGATACAGTGGGCGCTGGCGATCGGGGTCTTCCTGCTGCTGAATCGATGGCTGGGTCGCCGGTTCGAGTCGGCCGGAGACTAGCCGTTTCTCGCCGTCCCGCCCTTCCGGGTCGGAGTCGTTCCCACCGCCCCCTGCGTGGAGGCACGCGTCCATGCTGAGCACCCGTCGCATCGCCGTCCCGCTCGTCGCCGCCCTGCTCGCCAGCGCGGCGGCGGGTGCCTGTGCCAGCGCCGGACCGTCCGGCTCCCCCTCCCGCGGGCCGCGTCCGCAGGTGCGGGGCGAGGAGGGCCCGGCGCGACCGCTGACGCCCGAGCAGCAGGCGGCCCGGCGCGTCTCCCGCATCGCCATCACACCGGATTCGGTCCGGCTTCAGGTCGGTGACTCGGCGCTCGTCCGGGTCACGGCCCTGGACTCGGCCGGAAAGGCCGTGGAGGGTGCGCCCCTGCGCGCGTTCGTGAGCGGCCGCTCGGCCACCTACGACGACTCCTCGGGCTGGGTGCGGGGCCTCGAGGCCGGCACGGCCACCCTGTACGGCGTCGTCGCGGTGCCCCCCGCCCGGCCCGGCGCCGAGGGCCGGAGCATCCTCGCCCGGGCCACCATCCGGGTCGCGCCCCTCCCGGTGGTCCGGATCGAGCCCACGGACGTCCCGGACAGCCTGTACCAGGGCACGCGGACTCGCCTCGCGGCGGTCGCCTTCTCGCGGGTCGGCGAGCGCGAGGGCGCTCCGCTGACGTGGAGCTCTTCGGACACCGCCGTGCTGGCGGTCACCGAGCACGGGCTCGCCAGCGCGCTGTCTCCCGGCCAGGCTACCGTGACGGTTCGCTCGGGCGGTGTTGAGGCGAGGGGCGCCGTGCAGGTGGTGAAGAGCCCGGTGCGATCCCTCGTCGTGACGCCCGCGTCCGTGGACACGCTCACCGGGGACGTGGTGCACCTCACGGCCACGGCTCGAGACGCCACCGGCCACCCCGTGTCGGGCGTGCCGGTCCGCTGGTCGGTGGCGGGACCGGACGGCGCCGCGGACGTGGGCGCCTACCTGGACGGGGGCGGGACGTTCGTGGCGGAGCGCCCGGGCCTGTACTCGGTCACCGCCGCGGCCGGGGATCGCACCGCGGTGGCCGAGATCTCGGTCCGGCACCGCCCCTACCGGATCCCGATGAAGGCGGTCGGGCATGGCGTCGTGCACGGACACTCCACGTCGGACCTGTGGGTGTTCCAGGGCGTCGACGGCCGGGACTACGCGTACACTGGCACACACGCCGCCGGGGCCGGCGGCGACGTCCTCTACGCCTGGGACGTCACCGACCCCGCCAAGCCCGTGATCACCGACTCGGTGGTGGTGGACGCGCGGGTCGTGAACGACATCAAGGTCAACGACACACGCCAGATCGCGGTCCTCACCCGCGAGGGCGCGTCGGATCGGAAGAACGGGATCGTGCTCCTGGACATCCGGATCCCGGCGCACCCGAAGATCATCACGAGCTATACGCAGGACCTCACCGCCGGCGTGCA
>Ga0315556_1000080_pt1 | contig 48405 bp, 49 predicted proteins | sample SalMarSW160310MG_FD_202112 | JGI IMG/M metagenome (GOLD analysis project Ga0315556, IMG submission 202112) | Salt marsh sediment microbial communities from the Plum Island Ecosystem LTER, Massachusetts, United States - Salt Marsh Sediment SW1603-10 ...
CGCGGCCGTCGGGATCGGCACCACCATGCTGCTGCACTGCGACCTGGTCTACGCGGCGCCGAACGCTCGCTTCCAGCTGCCGTTCGTTCCGCTCGGGCTGGTGCCCGAGGCGGGCTCGAGCCTGCTGCTGCCGGCGATCGCGGGCTACCAGCGCGCCGCGGAGCTGCTGCTGCTCGGCCAGCCCTTCGGCGCCGACAAGGCGCTTGCGGCGGGATTCGTCACCGAGATCGTGCCCGAGGGCGACCTGATCGAGTACGCGCGCAACGCGGCGCTGGCGCTGGCGGCGCTGCCGCCCGCGTCGGTGCGCCTGACCAAGCAGCTGATGAAGGCGCCGTATGTGCGCGCGGTAAGCGAGCAGATCGAGCACGAAGGCGGCGCGTTCCGTGAGCGCCTTGGCTCGCCCGAGGCGAAAGAGGCGATGACCGCGTTTTTCGAGAAGCGCAAGCCGGATTTCTCGAAGTTTTCGTGACGCAGGCGGGCGCTATCGAGCACGGCTTCGCGCAGGTCAACGGCGTGCGGCTGCACTACGCGCGCTGCGGCGAAGGCCCGCTGATGCTGTTCCTGCACGGCTTTCCAGAGTTCTGGCGCGGCTGGAAGAAACCGCTCGAATACTTCGGCGCGCGCGGCTGGTGCGCGGTGGCGCCCGACCAGCGCGGCTACAACCTTTCGGACCGGCCCGCAGCGGTGGAGCAGTACCGGGCCAAGCTGCTGATCGAGGACATCCGCCAGCTCGCGCAGCGCTTTGGCGGCGGGCGCTTCGTGCTGGTTGCGCACGACTGGGGCGGCGCGGTGGCGTGGGGCTTCGCCATGGCGCACCCGGAGCTGCTGTCGCAGCTGGTGATCGTCAATTCGCCGCATCCGTACACCTTCTGGCGCGAGCTCTCCGGCAATTCCGCGCAACAGCAGGCGAGCGCGTACATGCTGCTGCTGCGCGACGCGAAAGCCGAGCGCGTGCTGTCGCAGGACGGCTACGCCAAGCTGTGGCAGTTCGCCTTCGGCTGGGGCACGCCGCGGTTCAGCGACGAGGAAAAGGCCGCCTATATGGAAGCTTGGTCGCAGCCCGGCGGGCTTACCGGCAGCCTGAACTGGTACCGCGCCTCGCCCCTGTATCCGCCCACCGGCACGGACCCCGGCGCGGCGCGCCTGCGCCTGGAAGCCAAGGATTTCATGGTCAAGGTGCCGACCCTGGTGATCTGGGGCGAGGCCGACAAGGCACTGCTGCCCGGCTGCCTCGACGGGCTCGAGGCCTGCGTGCCGGATCTGCGCGTTGTGCGCGTGCCCGGCGCTTCGCACTGGATAATCCACGAACATCCGGAACGGGTGTGCAGCGAAATCGAACGCTTCGTCGGCCCGCCGCGCGCTTAGAATCGACGCGTTGCACGACACGGGGACTGCTATGAGCGCTGCCGCTCTCACCATACGCGGGCTGGAAAACAGGGCAGGGGAGGAGATCGCGGTCTCGCCCTGGCTCGAAATCACGCAGGAGCGCATCGATCAGTTCGCCAAGGCGATCGACGACTACCAGTGGATCCACGTCGACCGCGAGCGCGCCAAGCACTCGCCCTACGGCACGACGATCGCGCACGGCTTTCTGACGCTCTCGCTGGTGGCCCACCTGAGCGAGATCACGTTCTCGTTTTCCGACCGCAAGATGGGGGTCAACTACGGCCTGAACCGCGTGCGATTTACCGCGCCCGTACCGTCGGGGTCGAAAGTGCGAGCGCGTTTCACGCTCGCGAAATACGAAAAGATCGAGGGCGGGGTGCAGGTGAACTGGAACGTGGTCATGGAGCGCGAGGGCGGCGACAAGCCGGTGATGGTCGCCGAGACGATCGCGCGGCACTTCTTCTGAGGAGGATGCGGGTGGCACAGCGATGGAAGAACAGGCCCGCGGGCTCGAACTGGGGCGAGTTCGGCCCCGACGACCAGCGCGGGCGCATGAACTACGTGACGCGCGAGAAGGTATTGCAGGGCGCGGCCGAGGTAAGAGAGGGCATCAGCTTCTGCCTCTCGCTGCCGCTCGACTACCCCGGCGGCAGCGCGCTCAACGCCCGCCGCGGCCCGCCGCGCCAGTTCGCGACGCTGCGCGACGGCAAGAAGAACGCCGGGCAGCAGAACTTCTGCTTCCCGCTGGCCGAGGACAACCCTGAGCTCACCGACGTGGTGTGCGACGACCTGGTGCTGCTGACGCTTCAGTACTCGACCCAGTGGGACTCCTTCGCCCACATCGGCAGCCGCTTCGACGCCGACGGCGACGGCAAGGCCGAGATCGTGTTCTACAACGGCTTTCGCGCCGGTGAGCACGTCAAGCCCGCGCCCGAGAACCCCGCCGCGACGGAGCCGTGGGCGAAGTACGAGGGCGCGCGCGCCGAGGCGCTCGGAATCCAGAACCTGGCCGAGCACGGTGCCCAGGGGCGCGGCGTCATGATCGACCTGCATGCGCACTTCGGCCGCGAGCGCCGCGCGGTGAGCTACGACGACCTGATGCGGGTGCTCGAGGCGGACAAGGTCGCCATCGAGCGCGGCGACATGGTGTGCCTGTACACCGGCTTCGCCGACGTGATCCTGGAACTGAACAAGAACCCCGACCCGAAGCTCCTGCACTCGACCTGCAGCGGCCTGGACGGGCGCGACGACAAGCTTCTCGCCTGGATCAGCGACTCGGGCCTTGCCTGCCTGATCGCGGACAACTACGCGGTCGAGATCATCCCGACCAGCCTGTTCAAGGCAGCGCCGCACGCGATGATGCCGCTGCACGAGCACTGCATCTTCAAGAACGGCATTCACCTGGGCGAGCTGTGGTACTTGACGCGCCTGGCGAACTGGCTGCGCGAGCACAAGCGCAACCGTTTCCTGCTCACCGCGCCGCCGCTGCGGCTGCCGGGCGCGGTCGGCTCGCCCGCCGCGGCCACCGCCACGGTCTGAGCGCGTGGATCCGCGCGTCGCGATCGTCACCGGCTCGGCGACCGGCATCGGCGCCGCCGTCGCGCTCGAGCTCGCGGGCCGCGGCTGGCGCGTGGTCATCAACTATTCCAAGAGCGCCAGGCAGGCTCAGGAGACCGCCGCGCGCTGCGGCGAGGCGATCGCGGTCCAGGCCGACGTTTCGGACGACGCCCAGTGCCGGGCGCTGGTGCAGGCCGCGCTCGACAAGTGGGGCCGGCTCGACGCGCTGGTGAACAACGCCGGCACCACCAAGTTCGTGCCGCATGCCGAGCTCGATGGCCTGTCGGCCGAGGACTTCCAGCGCATCTACGCCACCAACGTGATCGGCCCGTTCCAGATGTGCCGCGCCGCGGCGCCGGCGCTGAAGGCGGCGCGCGGCGCGATCGTCAACGTTTCCTCGCTCGCCTCGCGCGTGGCGACCGGTTCGTCGATCGCCTATGCGGCATCGAAATCGGCGCTCAACACCGTCTCGATGACGCTCGCGCGGGTGCTTGCGCCCGAGGTGCGCGTCAACGTCATTGCCCCCGGATTCGTCGACACGCCCTGGATGGTTGCGGGCTACGGCGAGGAGCGCTACGCGCGGCTGCGCGAAACCTACGCCTCGATCGCGCCGCTCAAGTCGGTCACCCAGCCGCAGGACGTGGCGCAGGCCGCGGCCTGGCTGATCGAGGCCGCCTCTTCGATCACCGGGCAGGTGCTCTACGTCGATGCCGGGATGCACGTGGCGCCGCCGCGCAAGGTCTGAGCCGGGCATGACGCGCAACGAGACCTGCGATGTCGTGGTGGTCGGCGCCGGCTCGGCCGGCTGCGTGCTCGCGAACCGGCTGACCGAGGACGGTCGCACGCGCGTGCTGCTGCTCGAGGCGGGCCCGCGCGATACCAATCCATGGATTCACGTCCCCCTGGGCTACGGCAAGCTGTTCGCGCGCACCGACGTCAACTGGGCCTACGAATCGGACCCCGAGCCGGCGTTGAACGGCAGGCGCGTGTTCACTCCGCGCGGCAAGGTGCTGGGCGGTTCCTCGTCGATCAACGGCCTGGTCTATATCCGCGGCCAGCGCGAGGACTTCGACGGCTGGGGCGTTCCGGGCTGGAGCTTCGACGACTTGCTGCCCTACTTCATCAAGTCCGAGGACCAGAGCCGGGGCGCCGACGCGTGGCACGGCGCGGGCGGCCCGCTCGCGGTCAGCGACCTGCCCGACAAGCACGAGCTGTGCGATGCGTTCATCGCCTCGGCCGAGGCGCTCGGGGTGGCGCGCAACGACGATTTCAACGGCGCGATGCAGGACGGCGCCGGCTACTACCAGGCCACTACCCGCAACGGGCGGCGCTCGAGCGCAGCGACGGGCTACCTGCGCCCGGCCGCGAAGCGCCCCAACCTGCGCGTCGAGGTCAATGCGCTCGCCACGAGGGTCCTGTTCGAGGGCACGCGCGCGGTAGGGGTCGAATACCTGCAGGGCGGGCGCAGGTACAGCGTGCGCGCGGCGCGCGAGGTGATCCTCGCCGGCGGGGCGTTCAACTCGCCGCAGCTGCTGCAGCTCTCCGGCGTTGGCCCGCGCGCGCTGCTCGAGAGCCTGGGCATCGCACCGCTGGTCGACTCGCCCGGCGTCGGCGAAGCACTGCAGGACCATTTCTACGTGCGTACCTTCTGGCGCTGCAACCGGCCGATCACGCTCAACGACGACATGGCAAGCCTGTGGCGCCAGCTCGGCATCGGGCTGCGCTACCTGCTCTGGCGGCGCGGGCCGCTGACGGTGAGCGCAGGCTACGCCGCGGCGTTCGTGCGCACCCGGCCCGAGCTCGCGCGGCCCGACGCCCAGATCTACTTCATCAATTTTTCGACCGCCAAGCGCGGCGGGATGCTGCACCCGTTCTCCGGCTTCACCGTCTCGGTGTCGCAGCTGCAGGCCGAGTCGCGCGGCTGGGTGCGGGTCCGCTCGGCCGACCCGCACGCGCCCCCGGCCATCCAGTACAACTACCTTGCGACCGAGAACGACCGCCGCATGATGGTCGGGGGACTCAAGTTCGCGCGCCGGCTGGCCAACACGCCGCCGCTGGCGGGCTACGTCGCGGGCGAATTCCAGCCCAGCGAGCGGGTGCAAAGCGACGACGAGTGGCTGGCGTACTGCCGCGAGGCCGGCGACACGGTCTTCCACCCGACTTCCACCTGCCGTATGGGAACCGACGCGGCGTCGGTGGTCGATGAGCGGCTGCGAGTGCGCGGGGTCGGCGGCTTGCGCGTGATCGACGCCTCGGTGATGCCTTCGGTCGTTTCGGGCAACACCAACGCCGCGGTGATCGCGCTGGCGGAGAGGGGCGCGGATATTGTTCGCGAGGACGCTGCGCTGTGAAAGGCGCTTGACAGGCGCATCGCTATTGAGAAAGACTGACTGAAAACAAGAATCGTCAGTCAGGTCCACCATCAATGAGGGAGGAGTCCATGCGTTCGTTCGGAATCCGCATCTGTGCGCTGGCCGCCGTGCTCGGCGCAGCCGCATTCGCTTCGTCCGCGTTCGCGGCGAAAGAAATCAAGATCGGCGTGATGTTCGATTACACCGGCCCGCTCGCCGCCGGCGGCTCAAAGGCCGCCGCGGTCGCGACCAAGATCGCGATCGACATGATCAACGAGAAAGGCGGCGTCGACGGCTACAAGATCGTGCCGATCTACGCCGACGCCCAGTCGAAGGTCGACGTCGCGATCAACGAGGCGACGCGCCTGATGGACGAGCAGCACGTCGACATGCTGATGGGCTTCTTCTCCAGCGCGCAGTGCGTGCCGATCGCGCAGAAGGCCGACGCGCAGAAGCTGTTTACCTGGTACAACGTCTGCATCGCCTCGAGCGTGTTCAAGAACAAGAACCTGAAGTACGTGTTCCGCGCCCAGCTCCACTCCGACCAGATCGGAAAGGCGGCCTGCACATTCGTCAAGGAGATCGCGCAACCCAAGCTGCACAAGGCGGTGAAGGACGTGCGCGTGGCGATCATCCACGAGGACGGGCCCTACGGCAGCGGCGTTGCGGCGGGCAACGTCGAGGCCTGCGGCGCGGACGGCATGGATATCGTGCTGAAAGAAGGCTATTCCGCCACCGCGCCGGATCTCTCGTCGCTGATCACCAAGCTGCGCCGCGCGCGGCCCGACGTGATTCTGCACACCGGCTACAACCCGGACATCACCCTGTTCTGGCGCCAGGCGCGCGAGCAGGGCCTGAAGTGGGACGCGCTGATCGGCCAGGGCGCGGGCTACGGTCAGTACGACAAGCTGCACTCCTCCTTCGGCGACGAGGCCAACTACATTTTCGACGTCGACCCGGTGGCGGCGCAGTTGCTGGATCCGAAGTCGCTCAAGCCCGGGCTGGGCGACCTGACGCAGGAGATGATCAAGCGCTACAAGGCCGCGACCGGCGCCGACGAGGTTCCGCCGCACGCCTCGATGGGATTCAACCAGTCGTGGATCTTCTTCACCGACGTGCTGCCGCGCGCGATCAAGAAGTACGGCGGAATCACCTCCGAGGACCTGCGCAAGGCCGCGCTCGACACCGACATTCCGGTCGGCGGCACGATTCAGGGCTACGGCGTGAAGTTCTTCCCGCCGGGAACCCCGATGTCCGGCCAGAACGAGCGCAGCTCCCCGGTGGTGATGCAGTACCTGGGAGGCAAAACCAAGATCGTCTGGCCCGCCGCGCTGCGCACCGCGGATCCCGTGATCCCACTGCCCAAGAGCTCTGCCTACGCGAAGTAGCGCGCTGAGACGGGCGCGGAGGGCATGCTCTCGGTCAGCCGGCTCACCAAGCGTTTTGGGGGGTTCACGGCGGTCAACGAGGTCTCGTTCGAGCTCGCGCAGGGCGAGATCCTCGGCCTGATCGGGCCGAACGGCTCGGGCAAGAGCACGACCTTCAATCTGATCGCCGGCGCGCTCGCGCCGTCGGCCGGCTCGATCCGGCTGCTCGGGCGCGAGATCGCCGGCGCGCCGGCGAGCCGGGTCGCGCACCACGGGGTTGCCCGCACCTTCCAGATCCCGCGTCCGTTCAGGCGCCTGTCGATCGTCGAGAACGTCGCGCTCGCGGCGTACTACGGACAGCAGCAACGGCCCTCGCGCGAGGCGGCCTTCGCCCAGGCGCGCGAGGCGCTGGCACTGGTCAACCTGCCCACCGAGTCCACGGCGCGGGTCGATGGCCTGGGCGCTGCCGGGCTGAAGAAGCTCGAGCTGGCGCGCGCGCTCGCCACCAGGCCGCAGCTGCTGCTGGCGGACGAATCGCTCGGCGGGCTGGACGAAAGCGAGATGCACCAGGCGGCCGACATGCTGGCCGCGATCCGCGCGCGGCGCGGCATCACCATCATCTGGGTCGAGCACATCATGGGCGCACTGATGCGCATCGTCGACCGCTGCCTGGTGCTCGATCACGGCGAGGTGATTGCCCAGGGGCCGCCGCAAGAGGTCGCGCACGACCCCAAGGTGATCGAGGTCTACCTCGGCAGCGACGCCGAGGACGTGCAGGCCACCGTCGCGGCGAGGACCGGCTGATGCTGCGGCTCGATAACGTGTCGGCGGGCTACGGCAGCTTCCAGGCGCTGTTCGACGTCAGCCTGGAGGTAAACGGCGGCGAGTCGGTGGCGGTGATCGGACCCAATGGAGCGGGCAAGACCACGCTGCTGCGCGTGATCTCCAAATTGCTGCCGACGAGCGCCGGGACGGTGTCGATGGAGAGTCGGCCGCTGAACGATGTGCCGCCGCACCAGGTGATCGCGCGCGGCATCGCGCAGGTGCCCGAGAACCGGCGCCTGTTCCCCAAGCTCACCGTGGAAGAGAACCTGAAGATGGGGGGCTTTCTGCCGGCGGCGCGCGCACACTACGCCGAGCGACTGGAGTTCGTGTACTCGCTCTTTCCGCGCATGAAGGAGCGGAGCGCGCAGGCGGCCGGTACGCTCTCGGGCGGCGAGCAGCAGATGTGCGCCATCGGCCGCGCGCTGATGTCCGGGCCGAAGCTGCTGTTGCTCGACGAGCCTTCGGCCGGCCTCGCGCCGGTGGTGGTGCAGGCGATCTTCGGCCTGATCAAGCGCATCTGCGCCGAGGGCTACACGGTGCTGATCGTGGAGCAGAACATCCGCCAGGTGCTCAAGGTGGTCGACCGCGCCTACCTGCTCGAGACCGGGCGCATCAAGACAAGCGGCGCCGCGGCGGCGCTGCTCGCCTCGGACGAGATTCGCAAGGCTTACCTGGGACTCTAGCGATGCAGATATTCGACGTCTTCCTGCTCGAAGCGGTGATCAACGGCATCCTGCTGGGCGGCATCCTGGCGCTGCTCGCGCTGGGGCTTAACCTGGTTTTCGGCGTCATCGACGTGGTGTGGATCTGCTACGCGGAGCTGATCATGATCGGGATGTACTCCGTGTACTACACCCACAACGTCTACCACTGGCCGCTCGCGCTCGCGTTCCTCGCCTGCGTCCTGCTGGTGGCGGCGCTCGGCGCGCTGCTGCACGTGCTCGTGATCCGGCCGGTGCTTGGCGCCGAGCCGATCAACCAGCTGCTGGTGACCGGCGGCGTGCTGTTTTTCCTGCAGGCGTTCGCCACGCTCGTCTTCGGCGTCGAGTTCAAGAACATCGGCGTGAGCCTGCCGGCGCTGCAGGTCGCCGGCATGTACATCAGCTTCGCGCGCCTGATCGCATTCGGCGTGGCGCTCGCCGGCATGGTGGGGGTGTACCTGTTCCTCAAGCGGACCTACATCGGCACCGCGATCCGCGCCATCTCGCAGGACCGCGGCATCATGCCGCTCATGGGCGTGAATCCGAACCGCATCTTCGTGCTCACCTCGGCGATCGGCGGCGGGCTCGCGGGGCTGGCCGCCTGCCTGCTAGTGCTGCAGTACGACATCCATCCCGCGATCGGCCTTTCCTTCGGCCCAATCACCTTCATGGTGTGCGTGCTGGGCGGCCTGGGCAACATGGTCGGAGGCTTCGTCGCCGCGTTCATCTTCGCCCAGTTCATCTCGGTCGGCGGCTATTTCCTCGCGCTCGAGTGGGGCTACGTGCTCGCATTCCTGTTTTTCATCGGCATGATGTTCTGGCGCCCGCAGGGCATCCTGGGAGGCAAGTGAGATGAACAAAGCGCGTTGGGCAGGCCTCACGCTGCTAGCCGCGGCGCCACTCGCGGGCATGGGCGACTACCCGCTGCACCTGATCATCCTGTGCCTGCTGTGGGCCTTCGTCTACACCGGCTGGGCGATCATGGGGCGGCTGGGCATGGTGAGCCTGGGGCACGGTGCGTTCCTGGGGGTCGGCGCCTACGTGGTGGTAATGGGCTGGAACCATTTCCACGTCTCGCCCTGGTTCGGTCTGCCGCTCGCGCTTGCGGCCACCGCGGTGCTCGCCTTCCTGATCGGCTACCCGTGCTTCCGCTTCAAAATCGTGGGCCACTATTTCGCGCTCGTGACGCTCGCGCTGTCGGAGGTAGTACGGCTGATCATCATCGCGCTGCGCGACTATACCGGCGGGTCGCTTGGCGTGACGCCGAAAACCGCGCTCGCCAATGCGTCGTGGTCGCTCTACGCGATGCAGTTCTCCTCCAAGCTGGTGTGGTTCTACGTGATCCTGGTCGTGTGGCTGCTCGGGCTGTGGGTCTGGACGCGCGTCGATCGCTCGATGTCGCGCCTCGCGCTCGAGGCGATCAGCCAGGAGGAGGACGCCGCCGCCTCGATCGGCATGAGCATCACGCGCCTCAAGCTCGGGGTCACCATGGTCTCCGCGCTGATGACCTGCGTCGGCGGGATTCTGTACGGGCAGTACCAGCTGTACATCAACCCGGAGAGCATTTCGGGCATCGGCATCAGCCTGCAGATGGTGTTCGGCGCGATCGCCGGCGGCATGTTCGTGCGCCTCGGGCCGACGGTCGGCGCGGTGTTCACACTCATGCTGGCCGAAGGGCTGCGGCTCGGCCTCGGCCACGACATCCACGGCCTCGACACCACAATCTACGGCCTGATGCTGGTGCTGTTCATCATCTTCATGCCGAAGGGCATTCTCGGCGCTGCGATCGAAGCGTACGACAAGCGCCGCGGCGCGCCGCGCGCCGCGCCCGCCTGAGAAGACAGGGATGGCGCAGTTCGACTACGTGGTGGTGGGCGGCGGCTCCGCGGGCTGTGTGCTCGCCGCGCGCCTGTCCGAAAATGCGTCGCTGCGCGTATGCCTGGTCGAAGCCGGTCCGGCGGACGACAGCGCGCTGGTCAGCACGCCGGTCGGGGCCGCGCTGCTGGTGCCGACCCGGATCCGCAACTGGGCCTTCGAGACCGTGCCGCAGGAGGCGATGTACCAGCGCCGCGGTTATCAGCCGCGCGGCAGGATGCTGGGCGGCTCGAGCTCGCTCAATGCCATGATCTACATGCGCGGCCATCCGTCGGACTACGACGACTGGGTCGCGGCCGGCGCGACCGGTTGGGGCTGGCGCGACGTGCTGCCGCATTTCCTGCGCGCCGAGAACAACGAGCGCGGCGCGAGCAATTTTCACGGCGTGGGCGGGCCGCTCAACGTGGCAGACCTGCGCTCGCCGAATCCCTTCGCGCGGTTGTTCGTCGAAGCGGGCAAGCAGGCGGGGTTGCCGGAGAACGAAGACTTCAACGGCGCGCAGCAGGAGGGCGTGGGCCTTTACCAGGTGACGCAAAAGGGCGGCGAGCGCTGGAACGCGGCGCGCGCCTACCTGCACCCGGCCATGGGGCGGCCCAACCTGGCCGTCTACACCCAGGCGCACGCGCTGCGCGTGCTTTTCGAGGAGCGGCGCGCGACCGGAGTGGAGATCGTGCGCGCCGGGCGCAGGGAAAAGCTCGCCGCGGCGCGCGAGGTGGTGCTTGCGGCCGGCGCGTTCCAGTCGCCCCAGCTGCTGATGTGCTCGGGCATCGGGCCCGGCGAGCAGCTGCGCGCGCTCGGGCTGGAAGTCGTGCACGACGCGCCCGGCGTGGGCGAGAACCTGCAGGACCATCCCGACTACGTCATCATCCGCAAGATCGGCTCGAGCGAGCTGCTGGGTGTTTCGCTCGGCGGCAGCCTGCGCCTCGCGAAGGAGATCTGGCGCTACGTGCGCGATCGGCGCGGCATGCTGACCTCCAATTTCGCCGAGGCGGGCGGTTTCGTGAAAAGCGAGCCCGGGCTCGAGCGCCCCGACCTGCAGCTGCACTTCGTGATCGGCATGGTGGACAACCACAACCGCAAGCTGCACCTCGGGCACGGGCTGTCGTGCCACGTCTGCGTGCTGCGCCCCAGGAGCCGCGGCACGGTGCGGCTGGCGAGCCGCGACGCGCGCGACGCGCCGCTGATCGACCCGCGCTTCCTCGCCGAGCCCGAGGACCTCGCCGCGCTGGTGCGCGGCTTCAAGCTGGTGCGGCGCATCCTCGACGCGCCGGCGCTGGCCGCGTTCGCCTCGACCGAGCTCTACACCGCGCAGGTGCGCGACGACGCCGAGATCGAGCGCGCGATACGCGCGCGCACGGACACCGTCTATCACCCGGCGGGCACCTGCCGCATGGGTGCCGACGCCGGGGCCGTGCTCGACCCCGAGCTGAGGGTGCGCGGCGTGGAGGGGCTGCGCGTGGCCGATTGTTCGGTGATGCCGAGCCTGATCGGGGGCAACACCAATGCGCCCGCGATCATGATCGGCGAGCGCGCCGCCGAATTCATCCGCCGCGCCGGCTAGGCGCGGATGACGCGCTCCAGGGCCACGCCGCGCGCGTCCATCTCGTACTCGAGCCCGCCGATGGGCGGCCGGCAGTAATGCCAGGTCAGGCCGGCCGGGGCGGCGCCGTGAGCGACGATCTCATCGCCAAGCAGAGGATGCAGGTCGTGCACGGTGTAGACCTGGGTTGCCGAGACCTCGGCCCAGGCCGCGCCCAGGCCGCGCAGCCTGTGCTGCATCATGTCGAGCACCCAGCGCGCCTTGGCGCGCAGCCCCTCGGGCGAGACGTCGCCGCGCGCCACGATGTCCTCGGGAAAGCGCCCGCCCTCGGGCCACTCGCCGCTGCCGGCGACCACGAAGCTCGGCCCGGCGGCTTCGGCAGGGACCGTGTAGCAGAACGCGTAGAACGACGGCTCGGTGGGCGGTTCGATCTCGGGCGCGACGTTGGAGCGCGCGACCGGATTGATGCCTTCGCGGAAGATTCCCCATTGCTCGAGCACCGCGACGTAGCCCCGGTTGAACTCGCCGAAGCTGCCGAAGCTGAAGGGCCGCGGCGAGCGCAGCTCGGCGGCGCACAGCGCCGTGCGCGGCCGGCCGCGCGCCGCGAGGTGCGACTCGATCGCCGCGAAGCCCTGCGCCAGGGGCAGCGGGCGTGCGAAGCGCGCGCGCTCGAGCGCGAATCCCGGCCGCGCGAGCACGCCCTGGGAGTAGGGGTACACGCCCTTGAGAAACGCGTAGCCGCCGGGTGCGAATTCGATCAACTCGGACATCGAGCCTAAACTCTACAACATGGTGGACGACGACGGGTTTCGCACTTCGCTGTGGCATGCCACGGCGCCGCCAGCGCCGCCCACCGGTGCGCTTGAGGGCGAGCAGCGCGCGGACGTCGCGGTGATCGGAGCGGGCTATACGGGCCTTTCCTGCGCGCTCGCGCTGGCCGAGGGCGGCGCGCGGGTCGCGGTGCTGGAGGCTGGCGAGATCGGCCACGGTGCCTCCGGGCGCAACAACGGTCAGGTGATCCCGACGCTGTCGCGAATGGATCCCGACGAGCTTGCGGCGCGCGTCGGAGAGCGCTTTGTGCAGCTGGTGTGCGACTCCGCGCAGACGAGCTTCGAGCTGATTCGCCGCCACGGTATGCGTTGCGAAGCGGTGCAGAACGGCTGGGTGCAGCCGGCGCATACGCCCGGGCGCATGCGGTTGGCCGAGGCGCGCGCCGCGGCCTGGGGCCGGCGCGGCGCCCCGGTCGAGGTGCTCGACCGGGCGGGCGTCGAACGCGTGACCGGATCGGCTTTCTGGCACGGCGGCTGGCAAAACGCGAGCGGCGGCAAGCTCAACGCGCTGGCCTATTGCCGCGAGCTGGCGCGGGCCGCGATCGGGCGCGGCGCGCGCGTGCACACGCACAGCGCGGCGCGGAGCATCGAACGCGCGGGCAGCCTGTGGCGCGTCGCCAGCGCGCTCGGCGCGCTGCGCGCCGAGCGCGTCGTGATTGCGACCCATGCCTATTCCGGTGCGCTCTGGCCGGGGCTCGCGCAGAGCGTCTTCCCGGTGACCAGCTACCAGATGGCGACCACGCCGCTGCCCGAACAGGCGCGCAGGAGCGTGCTGCCGTTCGACCACGCCTGCTCCGATACGCACGGCGACCTGCACTTCTTCCGCTGGGACGCGAGCGGGCGTCTGGTGACCGGCGGTGCACTGGTGCTGCCGTGGCGCTGGCGCGCGCGCCTCGCGCGCCGCATTGGCGAACGGGTGGCGCGCGTGTTTCCGCAGCTGGGCGTGCCGCGCTTCGAGTTCCAGTGGCACGGCCGGCTCGGTATCACGCTCGATGCGCTGCCGCACGTGCATGAACTGGCGCCGGGCGTGCTTGCCTGGCTTGGCTGCAACGGGCGCGGGCTGGCCCTTTCCACCGCGATCGGCGGCGAACTGGCGCGCGCCTGCCTCGGCGCGCCGATCGCTTCGCTGCCGTTGCCGTTCACGCCGCTCAGGTCAGTGCCGGGACACGCGCTTGCGGCCGGTCGCGAGACGCTCGCGCTGCTTTATTACCGCTACCGCGACTCGAGGGAGATGAGGTGAATATAATGCGCGACCCATGCTGGAATTTTCCGCACTCGCCGTTGTCATCGGCGCCACGTGGTTCTGGGTCGACAGCCTGCGAGCGCGCGAGCGGGCGGTGGCGGCCGGGCGCGCGGCGTGCGGGCGCTACGGGCTGCAGTTCCTCGACGAAACGGTGGCGTTCGTGAAGCTGCGCCCGGTGCGCGACGACGACGGACGCCTGCGTCTGCGGCGCACCTACGCGTTCGAGTTCTCCGACACCGGCGACAACCGGCGCCAGGGAGTGATCGTCACCCTCGGCGCCGAGCTAGCCGATGTCCAGCTCGAGCCGTACCGGATCCAATGAGCAAGTGGCTCGAGGGGCGCGTAGCCGAGAACCGCCACTGGACCGAGGCGCTGTTCTCGCTGCGGGTCGACGCGCCGCGGCTGACATTCGAGGCGGGGCAGTTCGTCAAACTCGCGCTGGATGTCGGCGGCGAGCGCATTGCGCGGCCGTTCTCGTTCGTCAATCCGCCCCAGGCGCCGCAATACGAGTTCTATGGCGTGGTGGTGCCCGGCGGGCCGCTTTCCCCTCACCTTGCGCGGCTCGCGGCGGGCGATGTTATCTATCTGTCGCCCAATCCGTCCGGTTTCCTAGTGTTGTCTGAAGTGCCCGATGCCGAAACGCTGTGGCTGATGTCGACCGGCACCGGGCTGGCGCCGTTCCTGTCGATCCTTTGCACCGAGACGCCCTGGCAGCGTTACCGGCGCGTGGTGCTGGTGCATGGTGCGCGCTTCGCCAGGGAGCTGGTCTACGGCGAGCCTCTCGACGCGATCGCGCGCGAGCGAGGCGCCGAGCGCTTTCGCCGCGTCACCTTCGTCAGCCGCGAGCAAGCGTCGGGATCGCTTTCCGGGCGCATCCCGGCGGCGATCGGTGACGGGCGGCTGGAGGCGGCCGCGAGCGTGCAGCTGCGACCCGAAACCTCGCAGGTGATGCTGTGCGGCAACCCAGACATGCTGCGCGATGCGGTTACCGCGCTCGCCTCGCGCGGCATGAAGAAGCACCGCCGGCGTTCGCCGGGTCAGATCAGCGTAGAGAGTTTTTGGTGAAATAGTTCACACGCGCGGAGATTCGTCCGCGCAAGCGCGTTTGGGGTTACGATTCTGCGGGGGAGCCGCGAACCGCGGGAGGGACGGCTTGAATACGAGAGACTCGAAATGAGCGACTCTGCGCCGCTGCGGGCCACCGTGGCCGAGCCGGTTGCGTTGACTGCGCAGGAGCCGACCCCGCGCGCCGAGGCGCCCGCCGCGGGCTACGGCAATCGCAACCGCTATACCGAGCTCGAGCACCAGGCGATTCTGGCCAATGCCTCGATCGGCATCGCGTTCACGCGCGAGCGCAAGTTCTCGCTCTGCAACCCGAAATTCGAGGAGATGCTGGGCTGGGGTCCGGGGGAGCTGATCGGCCAGCCGGGTGAGGTCATCTATACCAGCCCCGAGAGCTATGCCGAGCTGGGACGGGTCGCAGTGCCGGTGCTGCGCGAGGGCAAGCAGCTCGACCTGGAATGGGATTTCAAGCGCAAGGACGGCTCGACCCTGCTGTGCCGCGTGATCGCCAAGGCGATCAACCCGAGCCAGACCCAGGCCGGTACGATCTGGATTGCGGAGGACATCACCGAGCGCAAGCGCCACAGCGACGAGGTTAACCGCCTGCTGCGCGAACAGGAGGCGATTCTGGGCAGCGCCTCGATCGGCATCGTGTTCGTCAAGGATCGTCACATCGCGCGCTGCAACCGGCGCTACGAGGAGATGTACGGCTACGGCCCGGGCGAGATGGACGGCAAGCCGACCAGCATTTTGTACGCCGACGAGCAGAGCTACCGCGCGGGCGACAGCGCCTACGGCGACCTCGCGAAGGGGCGGACCTTCCGTCGGGTCCAGCTGCGCCGGCACAAGGACGGAAGCACCTTCTGGACCCGTACCGACGGTCGCGCGGTCGATGCGCGCCATCCGGAAAAGGGCTCGGTGTGGACGGTCGAGGACATCACCGAGCAGCGGCGCGCCGAGGACGAGCTCGCGCGCCTGCTCGCCGAGCAGCAGGCGCTGCTTGACAACGTGGTGGTGGGCATCGCGATTGTGCGCGAGCGCGTCATCCAGCGTTGCAACCAGCGCTTCGAGGAGCTGTTCGGCTACGCGGTCGGCGAGGGTCAGGGCCTGGCGGCGCGCGCCATCTACTTCACCGACGAGGAGCATGCGGAGCGCGGCGCCACCTACGCCGAGCTGGACCAGGGGCGCGCGCACCAGCGCGAGCAGTTCCTGCGCCGCGCCGACGGTTCGGGCTTCTGGTGCCGGCTCTCGGGCCGCGCGGTCGAACCCGGCAACCCGGCCAAGGGCTATGTCTGGCTGTTCGAGGACGTTACGCTCGGCCGCGAGACCGAGGAGCGCATGCGCCGCGCGCTCGCCGAGCAGCAGCTGATCCTCGACAACGCCACGGTCGGCATCTCGTTCGTCAAGAACCGCATTTACCAGCGCTGCAATCCGAGGTTCGAGGAGATGTTCGGCTATGCGTCGGGCGAGATGATCGGGCAGAGCACGGCGATCATCTTTCCCAGCGCGCGGGACCACGAGGAGGCGGGCGACACTCGCTACGCGATGCTGGCGCGCGGCGAGCGCGCGACCGACGAGCGCCAGCTCAAGCGCCGCGACGGCACGCTCATCTGGTGCAAGATCGTCGGGCGCGCGATCGATCCGGCGCGGCCGCACGAGGGCACGATCTGGATCTACGACGACATCAGCGCCGAGCACGCCGCGCGCGAGTCGCTCGAGCAGGCCGTATCCCAGCGCACGGCGCAGCTGGCGGACGCGAACCAAATGCTCGAGGCGGAGATCGCAGAGCGCAAGCAGGCCGAGCAGCGCGCGCAGCACCTGGCCGACCACGACGCCCTGACGGGGCTGCCCAACCGGCGCCTGCTCGAGGACCGCCTGACGCAGGCGCTCGCGCTCAGCTACCGCAACCGCGAGCAGACTGCGGTCATGTTCGTCGACCTGGACCGCTTCAAGACCATCAACGACTCGCTCGGCCACGCGGTCGGCGACGTTCTGCTGAAGGACGTGGCAAGGCGCCTGGTGACTCAGCTGCGCGACGTCGACACCATCTGCCGCATCGGCGGCGACGAGTTCGTGGTCGTGCTGCCGGAGATTCGGCGCGTGACCGACGCGGCGCACGTGGCGCAGAAGGTGATCGAGCAGCTCTCGTTGCCCACCGTGGTCGAAGGCCGCGAGCTTCACGTCACGCCCTCGATCGGCATCAGCGTGTTTCCGGAGGACGGGCGCGACGCCGAGACGCTGATCCGTAACGCCGACGCGGCCATGTACCACGCCAAGGAAATGGGGCGCGCCAATTACCAGTTCTTCACCGACCAGATGAACCTCTCGGCTTCGCGCCGGCTGGCGCTGGAGAACGACCTGCGGCGCGCGCTGCAAAAGGGGGAACTGCGGGTGCACTACCAGCCGATCGTCGAGCTCAAGGGCGGCTGCGTGGCCGGGCACGAAGCGCTGGTGCGCTGGCAGCATCCCTCGCGCGGTCTGGTGCCGCCGTCCGAGTTCATCCAGCTGGCCGAGGACACCGGGTTGATTCTCCAGATCGGCGAGTGGGTGCTGCGCGAGGCCTGCCGCTGGGCCACGTTCATCGGCATCGACCGCGGATTGCCGGTGTCGGTGAATCTGTCGGCGCGTCAGTTCGGGGATCCCACGCTGGTCGGCACCGTGGCGCAGGCGCTCAAGGACAGCGGGCTGCCCGCGAGCCTGCTCGAGCTCGAGATCACCGAATCGACCGCGATGCAGCACACCGATGTCACGGCCGCCACGTTCGCCAAGCTCAAGCAGCTCGGAGTGTCGATCGCGATCGACGACTTCGGCACCGGCTACTCGAGCCTGGCCTACCTCAAACGCTTCGCGGTCGATCGGCTCAAGATCGATCGCTCGTTCGTCGAAGGCATTCCGGCGGACAAGGATCACAAGGCGATCGTTGCCGCCGTGGTCGCTCTCTCGCATGCGCTCGGCCTCAAGGTCGTGGCCGAAGGGGTCGAGACCGAGGCCCAGATGGAGTTCCTGCAGACCTGCCGCTGCGACTACCTGCAGGGCTTCCTCGCCGGGCGCCCGGTGGACGCGGACGCCGCGGCGAAAGAGTACGTCTGAGCAAGCCGCTGCTGCACTTCTCGCATGCCAACGGTTTTCCGGCGCCGTGCTATGCGCAGATGTTCGACGCGCTCGGCGAGCGCTACCGTATCGGCTGGGTCGAGGCGATCGGGATGGATCCGCGCTACCCGGTCACGGAGGGCTGGCCGCGCCTGGTCGAGCAGCTGATCGACACGCTCGAGCGCGAGTACCGCGGCGCGCCGGTGCTGGGCGTGGGGCACTCGCTCGGCGGCTACCTCAGCTTTCTGGCTGCGGTCAGGCGGCCCGAGCTCTTTCGCGCCATCGTGCTGCTCGATGCGCCGCTGATCGGCGGCCTGCGCGGGCGCATGCTCGGCGCGACCAAGCGGCTGGGGATCGTCGACCGGGTGACGCCCGCGGGCGCGACGCGCGACAGGCGAAGTCAATGGGACAGCAGAGCGGAGGCGAAGCGCCACTTTCGCACCCGGCGCCTGTTCCGCCACTTCACCGAGGCCTGCCTGGACGACTACGTGCGCCGCGGCCTGGTACGCTCGGGCGGCGCGCTAAGACTGCGCATCGATCCGCAGGTCGAGTACCAGATCTACCGCACCATCCCGCACGGCATGAGCCGCCACCTGCGCGCGCTGCGCGTGCCGGCGGGCTTCATCGGCGGCGAGCATTCGGACGTGGTGCGGCGTGCCGGCCTCGCCACGACGCGGCGCCGCTTCGCGCTGCGCAAGGTTCCCGGCGGACACCTGTTCCCGTTCGAATATCCGGCCGAGGCGGCCGCGGCCGTGATCGCGCTCGCCGACGAGCTGTGCCCTTGATGCTTCAGGTCGTGCGCGCACGGCGCTGCTTGAGGATCTCCTCGAGCGCCTTGATATTGAGCTCGACGCCCTCGAGGTTCGGGTCGACCGCGAGCGCGCGCCGGAACCAGGCCAGCGCTTCCTCGTAGTCTTCCAGCGCGAGGTAGATCTGCCCCAGGCCGGAGAGCGCGCCGAAGTGCCGCGGGTTTCGCTTGAGCACCTGCTTGCAGTCGGCGATCGACTTCCGGTATTCGCCCGTCAGGTAGTAGGCCGTGGCGCGCTTGTTCCACGCTTCGGCGAACGCCGGCATCCTGCGGATCGCCTCGGAGAAGGTCGCGATCGCCTGCCGCATCCGGCCGCCGTTCATTTCCTCCACGCCGCGCGCCAGCAGCTTGTCGAGCGCGCGCTTGCCGGAGCGGCTCCACAGCACCCAGAGTGCGCTTTCGGCATAGCGGCGCACCAGTGCGCTGGCGTCGCGCAGCCGCGGGTAGAGTGGCTCGGCGTCGCCGGCGGCGCCGTGATTGGCGATCCAGGCGATTGCTTCGGCGCGGCGGGCCGGCTCGTCCGCGCGCAGCTCGGCGAGCGCCGCGGCGCGGTCGGTCGGCGCCGCCGCGAATGCCGGCGTGGCATGCACAGTCAGTCCCAGCACGACGGCCCACAGCAGGCGCATTCGGGTATTCTACCGGCCCTTATGAGCGCTCGAACCTACCGCGACCTTCCCACCGACTCGACCACGTTCTATCCGCGCCTGATCGGCACCCACGGCGCGGTCGCCTCCAACTCGTATCTTTCGGTCAATGCCGGCGTCGACGTGCTCAAGGCCGGCGGCAACGCGTTCGACGCGGCAGTCGCGGCGACCCTGGTCGAGGGCGTGGTCAATCCGCAGATGCACAGCATCGGCGGCGAATGCCCGATGCTCGTGCGCCTGGCGGGCGAGTCGCGCGTAATCGCGGTCAACGGCAACACGGCCGCGCCCATGGCGGCGACGCCCGAGGCCTACCGCGCGCGCGGCCTGGCCGACGTTCCCGACAGCGGGATCCTCGCCGCGGGCGCGCCGGCGGCGTTCTCGGCCCTGATGACGGCGCTCACGCGCTGGGGCACGATGAGCCTGAAGGACGTCTCGTGGCACGCGCGCGAACTCGCCGCGAAGGGCTTCCCGATGCACGCGGGGCTGCGCGACTCGCGCAAGTACGGCCTAGCGGCGCTGCGCGAGAGGTTCCTCTCGGAGTGGCCGGCGAGCGGGCGGTTGTACATCCCGGGCGGGCGCGTACCGGAAGTGGGCGAGCTGCTTAAGAATCCGGCCTACGCGCGGGTGCTCGATTATCTCGCTGCCGAGAAAGACCCCCTCGCGGCGTTCTACCGGGGCGAAGTGGCGGCCGAAATCGCGAAATTCTCGCGCGAGCGCGACGGCCTGCTCGCGCGCGAGGACCTGGAGCGCTTCGAGACCCGGCTCGAGGAGCCGGCGCGTCTGCGCTTTCGCGATACCGAGTTGTTCAAGTGCGGCTTCTGGAGCCAGGGGCCGGCCGAGCTGCAGGCCATCGCGCTCATGGCGCGCCACGACCTGCAGGCGATGGAGCCGGGGGGCGCAGACTACTGCCACTTGCTGATCGAGGCGATGAAGCTCGCTTTCGCCGACCGCGAGCAGTACTACGGCGATCCGTCGCAGACCATGGTGCCATCCGACATCCTGCTGTCGGATGCGTACAACGACCAAAGAGCGAAGCTGATCGACCTGCGCCGCTCTAGCCTTGAGCTGCGCCCGGGCGACGCGCGCCGCAACGCGGCGCTGCTGCCCGAGGACGAGCGCTTCGCGCCGGGCCACTGGGGTGCCGGCACGGTGCACGTCGACGCGGTCGACGTCAAGGGCAACATGGCTTCCTTCACCCCGAGCGGCGCCTGGCTGATGTCGGCCGAGGTGATCGAGCCGCTCGGCTTTCCGCTTTCGGTGCGGATGATGACCTTCTACCTCGGGCCGCAGCACCACCCCAACGTGGTGGCGCCGGGCAAGCGCCCGCGCACCACGCTCACGCCGTCGCTCGCGTTCAAAAACGGCAAGCCGTGGATGACCTTCGGCACCATGGGCGGCGACAACCAGGGCCAGTGGCTGCTGCAGTTCTTCCTCTACCGCGCGGCCTTCGGCATGACGCTACAGCAGGCGATCGAGGCGCCCAAGCTCTCGACCGAGCACTTTCCGGGCTTCTTCGCCCCGCACCGCGGCTACCCCAACCGGGTGCGCATCGAGCCGCGCTTTGGCAAGAAGGTGCTCGACGAGCTCAGGCGCCGCGGCCACGAGCTCGACGTTGCGCCGGACTGGACCGAGGGCTTCGTCTCCGCGGCCCAGTTCGACGAGGCGAGCGGCCTTATCGAGGCCGGCTGCGACCCGCGCGGCGCGAAGTCCGAGGTTTTCCCGGCTTACGCTTTTTGCTGGTAGTCGCCTTGCCGTATTTCTTGCGCGCCAGCGCCGCGCCGGCGCCGAGCGCCTTGAGCTTGGCGATCGCGATTTCGCGCTGCATCGGCGCCATGCCGCAGTTGGTGCAGGGAAAGAGGCGGTTCTTCGGCACGTACTTGAGCGCGCGCCCGATCGTCGCCGCGACCTCCGCGGGCGTTTCGACCTTGTCGGAGGCGACGTCGATCACGCCGACCAGCACGTCCTTGCCCTTGAGCAGCGCCATGAGATGCGGTGGAACGTGCGAGTGGATGCACTCGAGCGAGACCTGCTTGATCTTGCTCTTGGCGAGCGCGGGAAAGATCTTTTCGTACTGGCGCCACTCCTCGCCCAGGCTTTCCTTCCAGTCGATGTTGGCCTTGATGCCGTAGCCGTAGCAGATGTGGACCGCGGTGGTGCACTTCAGGCCGCGTGCGGCACGCTCGAGCGCCGTGACGCCCCACTTGACCACGTCGTCCATGTAGACGTTGAACGCCGGCTCGTCGAACTGGATCGTGTCGACACCGTCCTTCTCCAGCGCACGAGCCTCCTGGTTGAGCAGGTCGGCGAAGGCCAGCGCCAGCTTCACCTTGTCCCCGTAGTAGCGGTCGGCGATGGTGTCGACGATCGTCATCGGCCCCGGCATGGTGATCTTGAGCTTCCTGCCCGTGTGCGCGCGCGCCACGCGCGCCTCGATCTGGTGCACGCGCCCTTTGAGCTTGATCGGACCGACCACCACCGGGACCATCGCCTCGTAGCGGTTGTCGCGGATGCCCATCTTCACCTTGTGCTCGAAGTCGATGCCCTCGACCGCCTCGAGAAAGCCGTGCACGAAGTGCTGGCGCGACATCTCGCCGTCGGAAACGATGTCGATGCCCGCGTCTTCCTGCTCCTTGAGCCACAGCAGCGTCGCGTCGCGCTTGGCGCGCGCAAGGTCCTCGCCAGACGACTGCCAGGTCGGCCAGAGTTTGTTCGGCTCGGCGAGCCAGAACGGTTTCGGCAGGCTGCCGGCGATGGTAGTCTCGAACATGGTGCGGTCTCCTCCAATGGCGATCGCGCCAAGTCTACCGCGCTTGAGAAGGATGAACAGATCGTGGTGAGAAGCGTTGCCCTGGTGCTGGTGCTGGTCCTGCTCGCGCTGCTGGCCTGGGTCGCGCTGCACTCGAGCGGCGTGACGATCGTGGTGAACGGGCGCGAGCTCGCCGGCCCGGCGAAGTTCGCGGCGGAGGGTTGGGGCCTGCTGGTGGGGATCGTGGGCATGTTCTGCGCCGCGATCCTGCTCACCTTCGTCTTCGCCGGGATCGGCCTGATCCTGCTCGGCGCGTTCGTGCTCGCCGGCCTGCTGCTGGTGTGGCTCGCGTTCCCGTTCCTGCTGCCGCTGCTGATCCCGCTGGTGATCGTTTGGCTGTTCGTCGCCGCGGTGCGCGGCAGAAAGGGCGGCGTCAGCCGGGACCGCTAGGCGGCGGCCGCCGCCGGACGCCGAGCCTCGCGGATCGGCAGGTTGATCGCGGCGGCGAACAGGCAAAGGGCGATGTCTGTCCACCACATCAGGTCGTAGTTGCCGGTCGCCACGAACACCTTGCCGCCGAGCCAGGCGCCGAGAAAACCGCCCACCTGGTGCGACAGCATCACCACGCCGAACAGGGTCGCCAGGTATTTCGGACCCTGCAGCTTGGCCACCAGGCCCACCGTCGGCGGCACGGTCGAGAGGTAGGTGAAGCCGATCGCGGCGGAGAATACGAGGAAGCTGAACGCAGTCTTGGGTGCGAACAGGAAGAACACCAGGATGATCGCCGCGCGCGCGAGGTAGATGCCCGCGAGCGACATCTTCATGCGCCAGGTCTGGATGCGCAGCCCGATCCACAGGCTGCCGCCGATATTGAACAGGCCGACCACCGCGAGCGACCACGCGCTGACGGTGGCCGGCAGGCTGCACAGCGCGACGTAGCCCGGCAGGTGGGTGACGATGAAGGCGACGTGAAAGCCGCAGGTGAAGAAGCCGGCGCTGAGCAGCAGGAAGCTGCGGTCGCCTGCGGCCTGGCGCAGCGCCTGGCGTAGCGAGGCGGCGCCGGGCGAGGCGGCCTGCGAGGCATGCGCCGCGCCGCCGCGCGTGAGCCACAGCACCAGCGGTACCGCCAGCAGGCCGCTCGCGCCGAGCAGCACCAGCGCCGGTTGCCAGCCGGCCAGGCCGATGGCGAGCTGCGCCAGCGGCACCAGGGTGAACTGGCCGAACGAACCTCCGGCGTTGATGACGCCGCTCGCGAACGCGCGCTTCGCCTCCGGGATCCAGCGGTTTGCCGCCGACATGAGCAACGAGGGGCCGAGCGCACCGGCGCCGGTCGCGGCGAGCACCCCGATCAGGAGCGCAAGGGCGAGCCCGGTGTGCGCCAGCGGCGTGAGCGCGGTGGCAGCGGAGACCAGCAGCGCGCCGCCGATCATCACGGGCCGCGGGCCGTATCGGTCCGCTATCCCGCCGGCCACCGGCTGCGCCACGCCCCACATCAGCTGCGCGATGCCGAACGCGAGGCTGATCGTGGCGTAGCCCATGCCGGTCGAGGAGTTGATCGCGCTGATGAACAGCGGCTGCGCCTGACGCAGGCCCAGGCCGAGCGCGAACACCGCGCCCGCGGCGAGTGCGACGAAAAGGTAGTTGCGGTGCTGCGTAGTCATCGGCCCCCCCATACTTATCCTAGCCGGTGCCCGATTGCCGTCAAGCCGCCCGAGGCCGCGCGCTTCGGGTAGGCTTGCGCTCATGGCAAAACGACTGATTGTGGCGATCACGGGTGCCACCGGCGCGGCCTACGGGGTACGGCTGCTGGAGGCGCTGCGCCGCCAGCGCGGCTGGCAGAGCCACCTGGTGCTGTCGGAAGCGGGCGCGCTGACCGCCTGGCAGGAACTGGGCCTGAAGCGGCGCGAGATCGAGCGCCTGGCCGCGGTGGCCTACAACCCGCGCGACATCGCCGCAACGCTCGCCAGCGGCTCGTTCCTGACCGAGGGCATGGTGATCGCGCCGTGCTCGATGAAAACGCTCGCCGCGGTGGCGCACGCGCACGCCGACGACCTGGTCTCGCGCGCCGCCGACGTGGTGCTCAAGGAGCGCCGGCGCCTGGTGCTGCTGCCGCGCGAGGCTCCGCTCAACCTCGCGCACCTGCGCAATATGGTCGCGGTGACCGAGATGGGCGGGATTATTTTTCCGCCGGTGCCGGCGCTCTACGCCAAGCCGAAGAGCATCGAGGAACTGGTCGAGCACACCGTGGCGCGGGTGCTCGATCTGTTCGGCATTCGCGCGAGCGGCCTCAAGCGTTGGGCAGGGATGAAAGGAACGCTTCCAGCGCGCGATTGAATTCGGCCGGCTTTTCCATGTTGGAAAGGTGCGCCGCGTCCGGGATCAGCACCAGCTTCGAGCCGGGCGCGTTGTCGTGGATCTCGCGCGCCATCGCCGGCGGCGTGCCGGGATCCTTGTCGCCGCAGATCACCAGGATCGGGCACTTGATTTCCTTCAGCCTGGCGGTCAGGTCGATCTTCGGAATCGCGTGGCTGCAGCCGACGTAGCCGGCAACCGGGGTGTTCGCGATCAGCACCCCGATACGCTGAACTACCTCGGGATGCGCCGTGCGGAACGGCTCGGTAAACCAGCGCTCGAGGGTCGGCTGCACCAGCGGTTGCATTCCGCGCGTCTCGACGGTATGGATGCGATCGGTCCAGGCCCCCGCGGCGTCGGCCGGGTAGCGGCTGGTGGTGTCGGCCAGGACCAGGCTGCGAAACACGCCTGGATACTTGAGCGCGAAGGTCTGGCCGATCATGCCGCCCATCGACAGGCCGACATAGTGCGTGCTGTCGATTGCAAGATGCTTGAGCAGCGCGTGCAGGTCGTCGGCGAGCTGCTCCAGCGTGTAGGCGCCCGAGGGCGCCATGCTCTCGCCGTGTCCGCGTGTGTCGTAGGCGAGGACGCGGTAGCGGTCCTTGAAGGCGGCGATCTGGTCGTCCCACATGCGCACGCTGCAGGCGAGCGAATGGCTGAAGGTCAGCCACGGCGCGCCCTCCTTGCCATGGATCTCGTAATAGGTCTCGATGCCGTTGACGGTCGCTTTCATTTTCTCCTCCCCTAGGTCGCGGCGACCACCAGCGGGATCATCATTTCCTCCGCGCTCGCTCCGCCATGGTTGCCGATATGCAGGTGCCGGGGCTCGCCCGGCGTCCAGTCCCTGATGGTAAACCGCTCGTTCATCACCAGCGCAACGTCGCCCACGCGCTCCGCGATGCGCGGGTGCGCGGGCCCGGCGCCGAACCAGCCTTCGGCCAGCAGCTCGCGGCTCGGGCGCACCCGGGCACGGCCGTCGAGCCATTGCGCGGCGCGTGCCATGAACTCGTCCGCCCGGCCGTCCTGGACGTGGCAGTACGCGACGCGGCGCTCGCCGCAGAGCGGGAAGCGCAGCAGCGCCGACAGGCCGGGTCCGTCCTCGAGCCGCAGCGCAGCCTCCGGCGGGCAGTCGAGAAACCCGTGATCGGCGGTGGCGACCACCACGCTTTCTGTCCCCGCCAGGCGCGCCAGCAGCGCGCCGAAGGCCGCATCGACCGCGGCGAACTGCTGCGCAGCCTGCGGGCTCTCCGCGCCGTGCGCGTGCGAAATAGTGTCGTACAGCGGCCAGTAGACGTAGACGAACTTGCGCTCGTCGCCGGATTTGACCGCGGCCTCGGTCTCACGCACGAGGCCCTCGAGGTCGTCGTAGGCCCGCCGCTCGGCGCGCCCGCAGTGGTGCAGGTTGTACTGGGAGTCGATGATCTCGCGCTGCGAGACGACGATCGAGCGTACCGGCAGCGCCTCGAACAGAGAGGCCGAGGCGTAGATCGCGCGCGCATCGACCCCACGCTCGCCGAGCGGCAGGTAGTCGCCGCGGGAACGGAACGGCAGCGGCGCGGCGACGCAGCCGGCGGCGCCGAAATAGGTGAACCAGCCGGTCAGTCCGTGCTCGAGCGGCGTGCAGCCGGTGTAGGAAGTGGTGATCGCGCTGGCCGTGGTGGAAGGGAAGACCGAGGTCATCGCGCCGCGCCTCCGGCGCTCGAGCTCGCTGCCGACGCCGCGCCGCGTCAGGTAGAGGTCGCCCAGCCCGTCGACGACCAGCAGCAGCACATTGCGCGCCGCCGCGATCTCGGCCGGCGGCAGCTGCTCGAGGGTTGGGTGTAGCGCCCGGCCGCCGCGTGTCTCGATCAGCGAGGCGATCAGGTTGAGCAGGCCGGCGCCAGCGTAATCGGGGCGTACCATGGCGTGAATCCTAGCGGATTCGCGCCGCCCGGCTGCGAAACCGCGCCGGCGCTAGTGGAACACCATCGGGTTGGTGAGCAATGCTTCGTAGTTGCCGAGGAAAGCCTCGACCGACTCCTCGCTCGGCCCGCCCGATATCAGGTGCGCCATTTGGGCACGAAACTGACGTTCCAGGGCACCCTCCAGGTAGGCACCGAGGCCAGCGCGCGTGTCCACCAGCTCGATGCCTCGGCCGGGAAACTCGGTGACGTAGAACTCGCCGTTGTCGTACAGGACGTTCATTGCTGCCTCCTTCGGCGCGCCGTTAGCAAGACCCTGAATATCTATAAGCAAACTTTGTGCCGAAGGGCCGGGATTCAAGCCCCGGCCGAGGCCCGGGTGGTAGAATGTCACGCTTTTTCGCAAGGATTGCGCCATGCGCGTCGAAGTTCACGTCCACGCCGACATACCCATTCTGGAAGGGGTCTCGAAGAAGCAGATCGAGCAGGCGCTGGCGCCCTGGCTCGAGTACCTGGATGCCGAAGGACTGGGTGACGTCAAGAGCCTCGAGCCGGACGAGCCTGGGCTCAAGTTCGACGAGAAGGAGCTCATTCTTTACGTCTGCTGGACCGGCGAGATCGGCCGCAGCTTCCACCGTGCGCTGGACGAGGCGCTGGAGAACCTTGGCCCCTACTGCTACGAGGCGGTCGAGGTCGAACTCACCCTGTACCAGGAGAACGGCGACCAGGAAGGGCGCCTGCTGTTCGTCGGCCCGACCGCGCAGGCAATCCACGAGGCCCAGCGCCGCTGCATGATCGAGGACGTCTCCGCGCTGCTCGAGCGCCAGTTCGACAAGGAGCACGCGGCCGAGGTGGTGATGCTGGTGAACGACATGTTCGACCGCGACTGGAAGCAGAAGGCCGCGCAGCCGAAGCAGCCCGAGCGCGCCTTCGAGGCCTACACCAAGCCGAGCCGCAAGCACCTGCACTAGACGAACCCATCCCACGAACGCCCCTTGCGAGGGGCGTTTTCTATTGCGGAGTCTGCAATGGCCGCACCCAAATATCCCGCCTTCGACACGCTCGCGCTGCACGCCGGCCAGTCGCCCGATGCCGCGACCGGAAGCCGCGCGGTGCCGATCTACGCCACCACCTCGTACGTGTTCCGCGACACCGAGCACGCGGCTTCGCTGTTCAACATGGAGCGCGCGGGGCACGTGTACTCGCGCATCTCCAACCCGACCGTGGCGGTGCTCGAGGAGCGCGTCGCCGCGCTCGAAGGCGGCGTCGGCGCGATCGCGACCGCGTCGGGGCAGGCGGCGCTGCACCTGGCGGTCGCCACGCTGCTCGACGCGGGGCACCACGTCGTCGCCTCGAATTCGCTCTACGGCGGCTCGCACAACCTGCTCGGCTACACGCTCAGGCGCTTTGGCATCGAGACGACTTTCGTCAGCCCGCGCGAGCCGCGCAATTTCGAGCGTGCGATCCGGGACAACACGCGCCTGGTTTTCGGCGAGACGCTCGGCAACCCGGGGCTCGACGTGCTCGACATCCCCGCGGTGGCGGCGATCGCGCACGCGGCGGGCCTGCCGCTGCTGGTCGATTCGACCTTCACCACGCCGTACCTGATGAAGCCGTTCGAGCTCGGTGCGGACCTGCTGTATCACTCGGCGACCAAGTTTCTCGGCGGGCACGGGGTGGCGATCGGCGGCGTGCTGGTCGACTCGGGCCGCTTCGACTGGGAGAAAAGCGGCAAGTTTCCGCAGCTCACCGCGCCGTACGAGGGGTTCCACGACATGGACTTCGAGGAGGAGTCGGGCACGCGCGCGTTCCTGCTGCGCGCGCGGCGCGAGGGCCTGCGCGACTTCGGCGCCTGCATGGCGCCGATGACCGCGTTCCACATCCTGCAGGGCATCGAGACCCTGCACCTGCGCATGCCGCGCCACGTCGACAACGCGCGCAAGGTGGTGGCGTTTCTCGCCGCGCACCCGATGGTCGAGTCGGTCGGCTACCCCGAGCTGCCCTCGCACCCCGACCGCGCTCTGGCCGAGCGCCTGCTGCCGCGCGGCGCGGGCGCCGTGTTCTCGTTCAACATGAAGGGCGGCCGCCCCGCCGGGCGCGCCTTCATCGAGGCGCTGCGCGTGTTTTCGCATCTGGCGAACGTCGGCGACGCAAAGTCGCTCGTGATCCACCCCGCCACCACGACTCACTACCGAATGTCGGACGACGATCTGAACAAGGCCGGCATCAGCGCCGGCACGGTGCGCCTTTCGATCGGGCTTGAGGACGCGACCGACCTGATCGACGACCTGGATCGGGCACTGAAGGCTGCGCAGAGGGCGTCGCAATGAATCTCGCGCTCGACGGGAAACAGGTCTTCGCCTACACCGCCGCGCACGCGCCCGACCCCGCGCGGCCGACGGTCGTGTTCCTGCACGGCGCGGGGCTCGACCACAGCTGGTTCGGCCTGCAGAGCCGCTACTTCGGCTATCACGGCCGCAACGTGCTCGCGCTCGATCTGCCGGGGCACGGGCGCAGCGACGGTCCGCCGCTCTCGTCGATCGAAGTTGCGGCGGACTGGGTACCTAAGGTGCTGGATGGCTTCGGCCTCGGCAAGTCCGCGCTGGTGGGACACTCGCTGGGCAGCCTGATTGCGCTCGAGTGTGCGGCGCGCCACCCCGCGCGCGTGGAGCGCATCGCGCTGATCGGCACCGCCTACCCGATGAAGGTGTCGCAGGCGTTCTTGGACGCAGCGCGCAAAAACGAGCAGGACGCGTTCGACATGGAAACCATCTGGGGCCACGCGCCGCAGGTGCCGCTCGGCGGCAATCCCAACCCCGGCATGTGGATGTATGGCGACACCCTGGCGCGCCTGGCGCGGCTCGCGCCGGGCGTGCTCTACAACGACCTCAAGGCCTGCAACGACTACACCGCAGGGCTGGAGAGCGCGCGCAGGGTGCAATGCCCGGCGCTGTTCCTGCTCGGGCGGCGCGACGCGATGACCCCGCCCAAATCCGCCGCGTCGCTCGCGCAGGCGGTCGCGGGCAGCCGCACGGTGCTGATCGGCCCTTCCGGCCATTCGCTCATGGCCGAGGCGCCGGACGCGGTGCTGGACGCGCTGATTGATTTCCTCGACTAGCGCTAGTATCCCGGGGCCATGCTCGCCGCGATCACCGTGCTCCTGGTCTACCAACTCGTGGGCGAGGTGATCGTGCAGGCTGCGGGCCTGCCGGTGCCGGGGCCGGTGGTAGGCATGCTGCTCCTGTTTCTGAGCCTCGCTGTCCGCCGCGGCGCACCTGATTGGCTGAGCGGCACTGCGCAGACGCTGCTGTCGCACCTGTCACTGCTGTTCGTCCCGGCCGGCGTCGGGGTGATGCTGCACTTTCACCGGCTCGAGGCCGAGTGGCTGCCGATCAGCGTCGCGCTGGTCGCGAGCACGGTGATCACCATCGGCGTCACCGCGCTGGTGATGCGCGCGCTGCAGGCGCGGCGATGAGCGGCCGCTTCACCGAGATCTGGGTCTACCTGTCGACCACGCCGCTGCTCGGCCTGACGGTCACTCTGCTCGCCTACCAGGGGGCGTACTGGATCTACCGCCGCCTGGACATGAACCCGCTCGCCAACCCGGTCGCGCTGTCGGTCGCTTTTCTGGTTGCGCTGCTGTGGGCGACCGGCACGCCCTACCAGACCTACTTCGACGGCGCCCAGTTCGTGCACTTCCTGCTCGGGCCCGCTACGGTCGCCCTGGCGGTGCCGCTGTACGCGAACCTGGGCGCCCTGAGGAGAAATTTGGTGCCGCTGCTCGGCGGATTGCTCGCCGGCTCGCTCACGGCGGTGGTGTCGGCCGTTGGCATCGGCTGGCTGCTGGGCGCCGACCGCGTGACCCTGCTGTCGATGGCGCCGAAGTCGGTCACTACGCCGATCGCGATGGGCATCGCGGAGAAGCTGGGCGGCCTGCCATCGCTCACCGCGGTGCTGGTAGTGAGCACCGGCATCCTCGGCGCGGTGCTCGCGCGCGGCACGCTCAACCTCCTGCGGGTGCACGACCACGCGGTGCGCGGCTTCGCGGTCGGGGTAGCCGCCCACGGTATCGGCACCGCGCGTGCGTTCCAGGTTTCCGAGACGATGGGTGCGTTCGCCGGCCTCGGCATGGGCCTGAACGGGCTGCTCACCGCCTTCCTGTTTCCGCTCCTGGTAACGCTGTGGGGAAGATGAGCGCGAGGCTCCAGCCGAGCGCCACGCCGGCGGCGTCGGCGATCATGTCGGCGATCTCGAAGTCGCGGTAGCCGAGCCAACCCTGTACGAACTCGAGCGCGATGCCCAGAGCGGCGAAGCCCAGCGCATAGCCCAGGCGCACGCAGCGCGCGCGGTAGAGCTGGCAGAACCAGAACATCAGCAGGCCGTAGCCGCCGAGGTGCTCGAGCTTGTCGCTCTGCTGGAAGCCGAGGGAGGGCGGCGAGTGCATCACCGAGCCGTACACAATCGCGGCCACCATTGCCCAGCCGATCGCGAGCCAGAGCCTGCGCACGCTCAGAACAGCTGCATCTGGCCCGGCGGCGACGGCGGGCGAAAGCCCGCGCAGTCGAGCTCGCGCCGCGCCCGCGTGCCTCGCTCGGCGCCGTTCAGGCCGAGCCTGCGGCAGGCGATTTCGAAGCGCTTCGCGAGCAGCTCGGCGTAGTTGCCGGTACCGGTCATGCGGGTGCCAAAGCGCGGGTCATTGTCGCGCCCGCCACGCAGTTGCTGCACGATGCTCATCACGTGTTCGGCGCGCATGGGGTAGTGCGCCGCGAGCCATTCGCGGAACAGCGTCTTGAGCTCGTTCGGCAGGCGCATGAGCTGGTAGCCGGCCATGCTTGCGCCTGCGGCGGCGGCCGCCTCGAGCGACTCTTCGACCGACTTGTCCGACAGCGCGGGGATCACAGGCGCCAGCATCACGCCCACCGGCACGCCGGCGCCCGCCAGCGCGCGGATGGTGTCGAGGCGCCGCTGCGGGCTCGCGGCGCGCGGCTCGAGGCGCCGCGCCAGGGCGCGGTCGAGCGTGCCGAGCGAAACGAAGACCTTGGCGAGATTCGCCCAGCCCATCGGCCCGAGCAGGTCCAGGTCGCGCTCGACCAGCGCCGACTTGGTGACGATCGTCAGCGGATGGCGGCACTCGGCCAGCAGCTCGATCAGCCCGCGCGTGATGCGATAGCGACGCTCGATCGGCTGGTAGCAGTCGGTGTTGGCGCCCAGCGCGATCGGCGAGGGGCGGTAGCCGCGCCGGGAGAGCTCGTCGCGCAGCAGCTCGACCGCGTTCACCTTGGCGAACAGCTTGCTCTCGAAGTCCAGCCCGGGCGAGAGTTCGAGGTAGGCGTGGCTCGGCCGCGCGTAGCAATAGATACAGCCGTGCTCGCAGCCGCGGTAGGGGTTGATCGACAGCTCGAACGGCAGGTCGGGCGAGTCGTTGCGCTGGATGATCGAGCGCGCGCGCTCCTCCGTCACGCCGGTCTCGAGCGCCGCCGGCGCCTCGTCCTCGGCGCCCCAGCCGTCGTCGAAGGCCTCCCGCGCCACAGTCTCGAAGCGCCCCTGCATTCGGGACAGCGCTCCGCGCGACTTGCCCGCGCCCGCCACCTTGGCCGCGTGCACGCCAATCGAGCGAGTTTCGTTGTTAGCTTCGTTCGCCATCGCCCCTGCCGGTAGAATCCGGGCTTCCCTAGAAAACCCCGTGTGAAGCCCCATGCACTGTATATATGAACAGTGAACGGCGCAACGTCGCGCTGCTGACCGCCTGTCAGGCGATGCTGTTGACCAACAACTCGACCCTGATCGCGATCAACGGGCTGGCGGGGCTCGCGCTGGCGGCCAACCGCTCGCTCGCCACCCTGCCGGTGACGTTCTGGGTGCTGGGCGGGGCGGTGGCCACGATGCGCGCCTCGCTGCACATGAAGCGGGTCGGACGCCGCCGGGGCCTGACGCTCGGAACGCTGTGGGGGTTCGCCGGCGCACTGATCTGCGCCAGCGCGATCTGGCTGCAGAACTTCTGGCTGCTGTGCTTCGGCGCGATGGTATTCGGCGTGTACAACGCTTACGGCCAGTACTACCGCTTCGCGGCCGCCGACGCGGCCAGCGTGCAGTTCCGGCCCACCGCGATCTCGCTCGTGCTTGCGGGCGGGCTGATCGGCGGCGTGCTCGGCCCGACCACGAGCCGGCTGACGGTCGAGCTGCTGCCGCAACGATTCCTCGGCGCCTACCTCGCGCTGATCCTGTTCCTGCTGGTGACGGTGACGCTACTGCGCTTCATCCGCATTCCCGATCCGAGCGCGGCGGAGCAGCAGGCTACGGGACGGCCGCTGTCGACGATCGCGCGCCAGCCCAAGTACCTGGTCGCGGTGGCGGGCGCGGCGATCGGCTACGGCGTGATGAACTTCCTCATGACCTCGACCCCGCTCGCGATGCGCATCTGCGGCCACCCCTATGGCGCGGCGGCGTTCGTGATCTCGTCGCACGTGGTGGGCATGTACCTGCCGTCGTTCTTCACCGGCGGGCTGATCCGCCGTTACGGCTCGCTGCGGGTGATGTTCGCCGGTGCTTTGCTCAACGCTGCCTGCGTCGGCGTCGCGCTGACCGGCGTCGAGATCGCGCAGTTCTGGTTCGCGCTGGTGCTGCTGGGGGTGGGCTGGAACTTTCTGTTCATCGGCGCGACGACTCTGCTCACCGAAACCTACCGCCCGGAGGAGCGCGCCAAGGCGCAGGGCGCCAACGATTCGACGATCTTCATCATGATGGCGCTGTCGTCGTTCTCCTCCGGCCTGATCGTGACCAACGCCGGCTGGAACACCGTCAACTACGCCGCGCTGCCGCTGGTCGCGACAATCATGGCGGCGATCATATGGCTCGGGCTGCGCAACCGGCGGCACCGGGCCGCGGCGGCCTAAGGCCATGTCGCTGGCACCTCCCGCCGAAGTCGGTGCGGCGCTAGACGAGGTCGACACCCCGGCCCTGGTGATTGAGCTGGATGCCTTCGAGCGCAACCTGAAGCGGCTGTCGGACGTAGTGGCGGGGCGCGGGGTGCGGGTGCGCGCCCATGCCAAGACGCACAAGTGCCCCGAGATCGCGCGGCGCCAGATCGCCGCCGGCGCGGTCGGCGTGTGCTGCCAGAAGGTGTCCGAAGCCGAGCTGATGGTCGACGGCGGCGTAGCCGACGTCCTGCTGTCGAACGAGGTGGTCGGCGAGCGCAAGCTCGAGCGGCTCGCCGCGCTCGCGCGGCGGGCGCGGATCGGCGTGTGCGCGGACGACGCGGACAACGTGCACGCTCTCTCGCGGGCCGCCGAGCGCGCCGGCGCGACGCTCGAGGTCTACGTCGAGGTGGACGTCGGCGCGCGCCGCTGCGGCGTTGCGCCGGGCGAGCCCGCGCTCGCGCTCGCGCGCGAGATCTCCGCCCGCCCCGGGCTCCGCTTTGCCGGGCTGCAGGCCTACCATGGCGCGGCCCAGCACCTGCGTACGATGGCCGAGCGCCGCGCCGCGATCGCCCGCGCCGCGAGCGCCGCCAACCAGACCCGGCGCCTGATCGAGTCCGAGGGGATCGCTTGCCCCACGGTGACCGGCGCCGGCAGCGGAAGCTTCATGTTCGAGATCGAGTCGGGCGCCTTCGACGAGATCCAGCCCGGCTCCTACGTGTTCATGGACGTGGACTACGCGAAGAACGAGTGGGCTGCGCCGCTGCCGCGCTTCGAACACGCGCTGTTCGTGCTGGCGACGGTGATGAGCCGGCCGACAGCCGATCGCGCCGTGCTCGACGCCGGACTCAAGGCGCTCAGCGTCGATTCCGGCCTGCCGCTGGTCTGGGAGCGTCCCGGGCTGCGCTACGCGCGCGCCTCGGACGAGCACGGCGTGCTCGAGGTCGCGGCCGGCATGTCGCCCGCGCTTGGGGACAAGCTGTTGCTGGTGCCGGGGCACTGCGACCCGACGGTGAATCTGTACGACTGGTACGTCTGCGTTCGCAACAATTTCGTAGAGGAAGTCTGGCCGATCACCGCGAGAGGGGCTTTGACATAGCAGGGGAATTTGACACCGTTGTAGTCCCGGAAAGTCCTTGCACGTCCGACTGTATCGTTAGCCTATGACGCTATAGATGACCGTAAAGATGCGGTCGAGGAGTCCCCATGCTTACAGACGTGGCAGTTGCGAAGTTGAAATACAAAGCCCTCGCCAGCAATGGCGAGAAGCGATCCGGAAGCCTACTGTTGAATCGGATCCCAGACCGCGATGGGGTTTATATCTAGCAGTCAGCCCGCCGCCCTAAAGCGGACCGCTGCTGGTGAACAATCCGATGTGAGAGTTGCGAAAGCTCGCGACCTTGAGTGGGACGCTGCCCAACTCTGCCGGGACCAACTGCCATGCTGGAACCTTGAGACGGGCGGGTTTCGTATGGGCAGCCTAAGGCAATTGTCTCCAATGAGTCCCCCCATCGGGCGTTAAGAGGATGCGTCGCGTTTGGAAGCCTATATATGATGCGCCGGCTCTGTATTTGGTATTGAACTCGAACGCAATCTGCCACCCATAATAGTATCCTCCGCCCCAGCCATAACGGTATCCTTCGCCCTTGAATAAGCCCTTATGCCAACTCGTGCAGTCCTCGATGCGAAGATCTCTGACTTGGGCGCTGCTCGGGTCTTCGAGCCCGGCTCTGTCCACATAAACCTGTACAGCATTCCGGGCCTGCAGTTCGGTGGGTCGTGGACCGCAAAGAGCCTCTTTGTCTGGACCTACCGCCGCGGTAGTGCAGGCTGATAACGCAACCAGCGCAAGTGCTGCGATCGTTACCTTCATAGCGATTCCCGTCGAGTTTGCAACCCAACCCTCTTGCCGCTTCATGCTGGCATCGCCCCGGTATTCAGAACATATTCATCGACCCCGAAGGCGCTCAACCCTTCAGGCACTGGCTCATCAACTTGCGCCGCTCGGCGCCTTTAAGCTTCTTCTCGTTGGCGTCCTTGTTGCACGCCTTCATCTTCTCCTTTTGCGGGTTGGCCACGCCGGGCACCTCGCCCTTGAGGCAGGAGCTCATGAACTGCGTACGCTGCTCGCACCACAGGTGTGCGCCATCGTAGCTGGTCGAGTGTGTGCGGGTCCAGTAGTTACGTTACGCGCCGTCGGCCCAGAGCGTGAAGTGTTGATAAAAAGGTTCTTGAGGTACGTTCATGCGGGCCGTCGCGGCGCGCCGTGGAAGCAATGAAGCAGCACAGTATTTGGAGTAGCAGTAAGCGTCTCTTCTAAAAGTTGAGTTTGCTGATTGGGTTGCTACGTAGCACGCAGCGTCGCGAAGACCGACTGAACCCGCCTCCTCCAAGCCGTTATGCGAGAAGCTGCATAGTCTGGCGTCCGATAGTCGCCAAGATAAAGTTAGACAAATCTTAGAACCGAGGAGCGCCCGGTTGCAGGCTGTGAATGTGCGGTGAACCCAGGCTCTCTCATCGATTCCGCTAATTGAGTCGCGATGAAGAGGATCTCATCCAGTTCTGTTAGCTCAGGCGTCAGTTCTACTTCTCCTTCTCTTAGCGCCACGCACTGACGGCGTATGTCGTCCCGGATGCGTTTCAAGTCTCGAACACCGTTTATCTGTGACGGTGTTTGGTTCCCGTCGAAAGGCGCCCAACCGCCGTCTTCCATTTGAAGTATCTTGACGCGCTCCGTCGGCCAGGCATTCAGGTAACTTTGAACCGCACTAAGGACTTGTGCCGGTACTTCGGCTGCCGCGATAAGCTCTACATAGTAGAAAGCCTCTTGTGTTCCTGACGGCTCTTTATCCGTTTCCATGGCAAAGTCGATTCCCATTTCGAGCGTACTCGGCCCTGCGACATAATCAATAGTCCATTCAGACTCGTCGCAGTACGGGTTAGAGGCCGAGGCGAGAAGCGCACGCCGGGGACTATGGGCCGATCATCGCCCGGCCGCTGTGGGAGTGGCGACACAGCCGCGACAGGCGGCTGTAGTAATCGCTTTTTGGGGATGGGTCGATGACTGCTATCGACCCTGAGCAGTCATTCGCAGGAACGCGTTGCTTCAAATAACGAGCATTGTCAGCGGCTAGATGGCGAAGTCGCAGCGCTTGATTTCTGACGCTATCTGGGATTAGAGTTATTTTTGAATAACAACGAGTACGACCGTCCAGGTCGATTCTTGTTTTCTTTTCGGGTTCGCAGGGCCCGTCCTTTCGGTACGTCCTGTACCACTCTGCAAAGTTGTCGGAAGACCGCGAACCATCGAGGCGCAGCCGTGCGCGGCTCAACCACCCTATGGCGATCGGAAGCAACCGGCATCCGACCTATATTTGCGACCGGAATTTAAAGGGGTGACTTATGACCAATGAAAATGCGTACAAGGGAAGTTGCTTTTGCGGAGCGGTGCAGTTCACGGTGACGGGCGAACCGGCTGGCATGGGCTATTGTCATTGCAGTGACTGTCGGCTCTGGTCAGCGGGTCCGGTAAACGCCTTCACTCTGTGGAATCCCGACGCGGTAAAGGTGACCCAAGGTGCGGACAAGATCCGTACCTACAATAAGACTGCGAAAAGCTCGCGTAAGTGGTGCGCGACCTGCGGGGGCCACGTCTTCACCGACCACCCGCTGTGGAAGCTCGTTGACGTTTATGCTGCCGCGATACCGAGTTTCCCATTCAAGCCAGGGGTGCACGTTCACTACCAAGAAACGGTCCTGCACATAAGAGATGGATTACCAAAAATGAAGGATCTTCCCAAGGAAATGGGCGGTTCGGGCAGCGCGATACCCGAGTAGAACGACGCGTTGGCAGCTTTGCCTGCAACAGCGGGTTCTTGCGGGCAGATTGAAGACTGCCTCGCACGACTCTGTTGTGCCTGACTACGGGCTGCAACCGATCGCGTGTCCCGACAGTTGAGCGAGATCGTTGTTCGAGCGTCCGCTACTGGCCGATAGCAGACACTCCGACGCATGCTTCTATGCGATCTGGTGATGCGTCACGGATCCCCACAGTGCCCCTGCAGCGCATTGAACGCAGGCATGTCTCTGCTGCTTAACCGGAAGGGCTGATACCCTCGAGATCCGAATCCCGAGCGCAGATCATGCCGTATTTGTGACCGTTTTCGCCCAACCCATCGCAAGAGTTGTATAAAAAACAGTAAGTTATGGTCAGTTTCAACCTATACGGCTGGTACGTTTGCGTGCGCGACGGCCGGGTCGAGGCGCTGTGGCCGGTGAGCGCACGCGGAGCGCTGGTTTGAGCCGCCGCCCGTACTACGGCTGGGTGGTGGTGGCCGCCGCGTTCAGCCTGATGTTCGTCGGCTTCGGCGCGGCGTACTCGTTCGCCGCGTTCTTCGGCGCTTTCCAATCCGAGTTCTCGGCCTCGCGCGGCCACGTCTCGCTGGTGTTCTCGGTCGCCGCGTTCCTGTGGTTCACGCTCGGCGCGCCGGGCGGCGTGCTCGCCGACCGGCTCGGGCCGCGGCGCGTCGCACTGGCCGGCGTCGCCTGCCTGGTGGCGGCGCTCGCGCTGGCGAGCGTCGCGCCGTCGGTCGGGGTGCTCTACCTGACCTACAGCGTCGGCATCGGCGTAGGAGTGGGGCTCACCTACGTGCCCTCGGTCGGCGCGGTGCAGCCCTGGTTCACCGCCAACCGCGCCTTTGCCTCGGGCATCGCGGTGGCCGGCATCGGTGCCGGCAATTTCCTGGTGCCGCTGCTCGCCGCCTGGCTGATCGGGGCTTTGGGCTGGCGCGAGGCCTACCAGGTGCTCGCGCTCGGCGTGCTCGTGCTCGGCGGCGCGGCCGCGCTTGCGATCGACGACGACCCAGCGCGCCACGGCGCGGCCGGCGCGGCGCGCACCGCGCGCGCCACGCTGCCCGGCGCGACGCTTGGCGAGGCCCTGCGCTCGGAGCCGTTCTGGCTGCTGTACGTCTCGAGCGTGCTGGTGTGCGTCGGGCTGTTCGTGCCGATGGTGCACCTCGCATCGTTCGCCCAGGACGTCGGCTACTCGGAGGCCCAGGGCGTTGCGCTGGTGAGCCTGATTGGGCTCGGCAGCCTGCTCGGGCGCTTCACCATCGGCGGCGTCGCCGACCGCCTCGGGCGTACGCCCTCGCTGGCGGTGATGTACGTCGGCCTGGGCGCGATGCTGCTGCTGTGGTGGCTCGCCACCCAGTACTGGATCCTGGCCCTGTTCGCGCTCTCGTTCGGCGCCTTCTACGGCGGATTCGTCGCGCTCGCGCCGTCGATCGTGATGGATCTCTACGGCCCGCGCGCGCTGTCGGGCATCATCGGCTTTCTCTATACGGGCCCGGGAATCGGCACCCTGATCGGCCCGCCGCTCGCCGGCGCCGCGTTCGATACGCTGGGCAGCTACAGCGCGCCGATCCTGGCGGGTGCGGCGCTGTCGTTCGCCGCTGCCGGCATCGTGCTGGTGCTGATGCGGCGCACGCGCGCCGCCGCGGCGTGAAGCGCGCCCCTCCGCTCGCGGTGAGCGAGGCGCGCGGCGTTCGCCACCTGCACATCGGCGGCGAGGCGATTCAGAGCGCGATGCGAATCGACGATCCATACGCGCTCGCGCTCGATTACACGCGCTGCATGATGGCGGTTCTGCTGTTCCATCCGCAGCCGCGCGAAGTGCTGATGATCGGGCTGGGCGGGGGCTCGCTGGCCAAGTTCTATCACCGCAGGTTCCGCAGCGCGCGGGTGCGTGCGGTGGAGCTCGACGCGCGCGTGGTCGCCGCGGCGCGCGAGCACTTCGCGCTGCCGCCCGACGACGCGCGGCTCAGGGTGGAGATCGGCGACGGCGCCGAGGCGCTGGCGCCGGAATGCTGCGACCTCCTGCTGGTGGACGGCTTCGACGACGGCGAGCAGGTTCCAGCGCTCACCAGCCGGGCGTTCTATGACGCGGCCTGGCTCGCGCTCTCCGAGCCCGGCGCGATGGTGCTCAACTTCATGAGCGACGACTCGCGGCTCGATCTCTACCTCAGGCGGCTCGAGCGCGCCTTCGGCGGCGCGGTGCTGTGCCTGCCGGCGCTCGCCGACCCGAACCTGATCGTGTTTGCGTTAAAGGGCGCGCCGCGGCGGGTGGCCTGGCGCGCGCTGCGCGCGCGCGCCGAGCGGCTGGAGCAGCGCTTCGCGCTGCCGTTTCGCCGCTACGTCGCGGCGCTCGGGCAGATGAATCCCTGCACCGGGGACGACCTTATAATCACGCCGGATACGAACACGAACGGAGGCGAGCGATGAAACTTACCAGCGAGAGCTTTTCCGACATGGGCCCGATTCCGGACCGCTGCGCGTTCGCGGTGCCCGACGCGAAGACCCACATCAGGCTGTCCGACAACCGAAATCCGCAGCTGGCCTGGAGCGGCCTGCCGGCGGGCACGCGCTCGCTCGCGCTGGTCTGCCACGACTACGACGTGCCGTCCAAGCCGGACGACGTCAACAAGGAGGGCCGCCAGATTCCCGCCACACTGCCGCGCGTCGACTTCTACCACTGGCTGCTGGTCGACCTAAAGCCGTTCGAGAAAGCGATCGCTGAAGGCGAGTTCTCCAACGGCATCACCGCGCGCGGCAAGCCCGGTCCTCAGGCGCCGCGTGGCGCGCGCCAGGGGCTGAACGACTATACCTCGTGGTTCGCCGGCGACGCCGACATGAAGGGCGACTACTACGGCTACGACGGTCCGTGTCCGCCCTGGAACGACACCATCGTGCACCACTACGTGTTCACGCTCTATGCGCTCGACATCGAAAAGTGCCCGCTGCCGGACGACTTCCGGGGCGCGGGCCTGCTGGCCGCAATCAATGGTCACATCCTCGATAGTGCCCGCCTCACCGGGGTCTACACGCTGAACCTGTCGGCCAAGACTTGAGCTTCGAAGTCCTGGCGCTGGCGCCGATCGCGTTCCTCGGCGCGCTGGTTTACGGCATCACCGGCTTCGGCGCCGCGCTGGTCGCGATCCCGCTCGCGACGCACTTCGTGCCGCTGCGCTTTGCGCTCGCGGTATTCGTGCTGCTCGATCTGGCAAACTCGCTGCGAATCGGGTTCGAGGCGCCGCAGCACGTCGTGCGCGGCGAGGTCGCGCGACTGGTGCCGATGCTGGTGGCCGGTACCGTTCTCGGCGTCACTGCGTTGGTGAGCATGCCGCGCCAGGGCAGCATGCTCGCGCTCGGCGTCTTCGTTGTCGCCTTTGCGCTGTACTCGCTTTTCTCCCACCGCCCGCGTGGTGCGCTCGGGCGCGGCTGGGCCTGGCCGGCAGGCCTGGCGGGTGGCATCACCAGCGCAATGTTCGGCGCCGGCGGACCGCCGTACGCAATCTATCTGTCGCAACGGAACCTGAGCAAGGAAGCGTTCCGGGCCACGCTCGCGGTGACGTCGATCGCGAGCATTTCTATGAGGCTGGTTGCGTTCGCGCTTACCGGGCTGATGAGTGACCTTGCGGTATGGGTCGCCGCCGCGGCCGCGCTGCCGGCGGCCTGGATCGGCATTTCGGTGGCGTCCCGGCTCTTCCGTCGCATCCGGCGCGAGACGCTGATGCGCGCGGTGGCGCTCATGCTGCTCGCCTCGGGCGGCTCGCTGGTGCTGCGCGCGCTGGGTTGAGCGATGGACTGGGTGCTCGGCTGCGTGCTGCTGTACATCGTTGCGCAGCTCGGCATCGCGTTCTGGTTCTCGCATCGCAACCGCAGCGAGGTGGACTACCTCCTGGCGGGCCGCAGCCTGGGCCCCTGGATGGCGACCTTCACGGTGTTTGCCACCTGGTTCGGCGCCGAGTCCTGCGTCGGCGCCGCGGGCGAGGCCTATGCGCACGGCATCTCGGGGGTCATCGCCGACCCCTTCGGCTACAGCGCCGGCATCGTGCTGTCCGGCCTGCTGTTCGCGGGGGCGCTGTGGAAGCGCGGCATCGTCACGCTCGCGGACCTGTTCCGCGAGCGCTACGGCATTGGCGTCGAGCGGCTCGCGGCCGTCGTCATGATCCCGGGCTCAATCATGTGGGCCGCCGCGCAGGTGCGCGCCTTCGGCCAGGTGCTGGCGTCGGCCTCGGATCTCGGTCTGCTCGCGGCGATCACGCTCGCGGCGGCGGTCGTCATCGCCTATACCGCGATCGGCGGGATGTGGGCGGACGCGGTCACCGACTTGGTGCAGGGCATCGTTCTCATCGCCGGGGTGCTCGCGCTGGGCGCCGTTTTCGTGTCGCTAGGCGGGCTGCGCTCGATTGCGGCGCTGCCGGCGGCGAGCTTCGCTCCGATGCACGGGCGCAGCGTGCTCGGCGCGCTCGATACGCTCGCGGTGCCGATCTTTTCCACCATCGCCGCGCAGGAGCTCGTGTCGCGCATCCTGGCGGTGCGCGGTGCACAGCTCGCACGGCGCGCGACGGTCGCGGCCGGCGCGCTGTACCTGGCGATCGGCATCGTACCGGTGGCGATCGGCCTGGGCGCCGCGGGCTTCATCGGCGCGGGGCGCAACCACGAGCAGGTGCTGGCGCTGTTCGCCGCGCAGCAGCTCCCCATGCCGCTCTACGTCCTGTTCCTGGGCGCGCTGGTGTCGGCGATCCTGTCGACGCTTTCGGGCGCTTTGCTCGTGGCAGGCTCGCTCGCCGCGCACAATGTGCTCCTGCCGCTCGCGCCGCGCCTGCCGGAAAAGGCCAAGCTCAGGGCTAATCGCTGGGCGGTGATCGCGTTCGGCGTGGTCGCATACTTCATCGCCCTGTCGAGCGAGAGCATGTACGCGCTGGTGCAGCAGTCTTCGGGCCTGGGCAGCGCCGGGATACTGATCATGATGCTGTTCGCGCTCTGGGGCGGGCGCGTCGGCGGACCGGCGAGCGGCTATGCGGCGCTGATCGCCGGCACCGGCGTGTTCGTGCTGGCCGACAGCGTGTTGGATCTGGAAGGTGCCTACCTGTTCGCGCTCGGCGCGGCGCTCGCCGGCTACCTCGCCTGCGCGCCGCTCGCTTCGAGCTTGATGAGGCGGCGCAGTTCGCGATAGCGCTCTTGGGACGCGTCGCCGAAGAGGGGGTCGCGGCCGGCGGGAACCGCAGCGTTCACGGCGGCCCAGTCCTCGGGCGTGAGCAGCTCGGCCGCGCGCGGCAGGACGTCTTGCTCCTCGGTCGCGAGATGATGGCGGTAATACACCAGGTAGGTGGCGGCCGCCGTCTCGACCGCGGCGCGCGAGACGATCGCCTCGTCGGCCACTTCGTTCAGCAGCTCGAGCAGCTCGTCGCCGGCGTTCGCGATCACGCGGTGCTCCTGCAGCAGGCGGCTGATCTTGCCCTGCAGGCCCGGCTCGTGCGCGACCAGGCGCGCAAAAGCCACGTTCTCGCGCGCGTGGTGGAAACGGTCGGGGTAGTGCCGCAGGTACGAGACGATGTCGATCATCAACTCGTAGTTCGGTTTGCCGCCCTCGTGGAACACGGCGAGCTGGGCTTCGAGCAGCGCCAGCAGGCGCGAGAAATTCTCGTGCTCCACGTGCCAGTGCCTGACGGGGCTAGTCATCGGTAGATCCAGTCCCGGCTCCAGGGCAGGGGGTTGGTGGTCGGGTTGGCGGTCTTGACCGCGAGCATCTGGTGAATCGATACCCAGCGCTGCTCGAACGCGTGCGCGCAGCCGGCGAGGTAGGCGCGCCAGATCCGCAGGCGCTTCTCGCCCGCGTATTCGCTTGCGCGCTCGAGGTTCGCCTCGAGTCGCTCGCTCCAGTGCCACAAGGTCTTGGCGTAGTGCAGGCGCAGCGTTTCGATATCCATTACTTCGAGCCCGGCGGCCGCCATTTCGCGCAGGGCGAGCGACGCGTGCGGCAGCTCACCGTGCGGGAAGACGTAGCGCTCGACGAAATCTCCACCTCCCAGGCCGACCGAGCGGCTGTCCGGGTCGACCGAGGTGATGCCGTGGTTGAGCGCGATGCCGCCGTCCTTGAGCAGGCGCGTGATGACGCCGAAATACAGCGGCAGGTTCTTCAGTCCGACGTGCTCGAACATGCCAACGGACGAGATCTTGTCGTACACGCCCGTTCCCGGTACGTCGCGGTAGTCCTGCAACAGCACCCGGCACCGGTCCGACAGGCCGTCCGCCTTGATTCGCTCGGACGCCAGCGCGTGCTGATTGCGCGACAGCGTGATGCCGGTCGCGTCGACGCCGTAGTGCTTCGCCGCCCAGCGCACCAGCCCGCCCCAGCCGCAACCGATGTCGAGCAGCTTGTCCCCCGGGCTCAGCCGCAGCTTGCGGCAGATGTGGGCGAGCTTCTGCTCCTGCGCAGTGTCGATGTCCTCGTCGCCGGTCTTGAAGTAGGCGCAGGAATAGACCATGTTGCGGTCGAGCCAAAGCGCGTAGAACTCGTTCGAGACGTCGTAGTGGTATTGAATCGCCGCCGCGTCGCGCTGCTTGGTGTGGCGGCGCCGCAGCAGCGGAAGCCTGCCGCCCTTGCCCTCGCCCAGGTTGCGCGACAGGCCTTCGGCGGCGCGCAGCGCGTCGGCGATCGGGCCCTTGACCTCGAGATGGCCCTCGACGTAGGCCTCGCCCAGCTTGGCGAGGTCCGGCTTGATCAGGTAGCGCAGCGCGCTGGCCGACGGGACGCGCAGGGTCACCGTGGGCGACGGCGACAGGTCGTAGCGCTCGCCGTTCCACAGCTCGACGGCGAGCGGCAATTGAACCTTGCCGCTCAGCTCACTGATGATCTTTCGGATGCGGGACTCCAGCAGCATGGGGGCCTGGGTCGGTATCTAGCTTGCTTCTGCCTTGCGTTTTACCGGGCTTTGCGCGGCAGATCAAGAACTCGCCACTTCCCGCATGGTGACGAACTCTTCCGCCGCGGTCGGGTGGATGCCGATGGTGGCGTCGAACTGCGCTTTGGTGGCGCCGAGCTTGACCGCGATCGCGACGCCCTGGATGATCTCGCCCGCCTCCGGGCCGATCATCTGGGCGCCGACTACCCGCTGGCTGGCGGCGTCCACCAGCAGCTTCATGAACGTCTTTTCTTCGCTCGAGGTAAGAGCGTGCTTGAGCGAGCGGAAGGAAGTCTTGTACACCTGCAGCTTAGGGTAGCGCTCGCGCGCGCTCTCCTCCGACAGTCCCACGCTGGCAACGTTCGGGTTGGCGAACACCGCGGTCGGCACGTTGTCGTAATCCATCGCGGTGAGCTCGCCGGCGAACAGGGTCTTCGCCAGCGCCGTGCCCTCGGCGGTGGCCACCGGGGTGAGGTTGATCCGGTTGGTGATGTCGCCGATGGCGTGAATCGAATCGACCGAGCTCTTCGAGTACGCGTCCACCAGCACCTCGCCGATCGGTCCGAGCTTCACGCCTGCGGCTTCCAGCCCCAGGCCCTTGCTGTTCGGCACCCGGCCCGTGGCGAACAGCACCAGTTCGGCGCGCGCGTGCATGCCGTCGCCGTATGCGACCTCCAGCACGCCGTCCGGCTGCTTGGTGATCGACGCCGGCTCGGCGCCGAAATGCACGATGACGCCCTTCTTCTGGATTTCCTCGCCCAGGCGCGTTCCGAGCTCGACGTCGAATTCGCGCAGCAGGCGGTGGCGGCGGTAGGCGAGCGTCGTCTGCACTCCCAGTCCATTGAAGATCGACGCGAACTCGACCGCGATGTAGCCGCCACCGACCACGATCGCGCGCGCCGGCAGCCGCTCGAGCTGGAACACCGCGTCGGAGGTGATCGCGTGCGACTTGCCCGGAATGTCGGGCACCTGCGCCCGCGAGCCGGTGGCGACCAGGATGTGCCTGGCGCTCCAGCTTCGGCCGGCGACCTCGACCGTGTGCGCGTCGCGCAGCACGGCGCGGCCGCGCACGATTTCAACCCCGGCGGCGGCAAGCAGCCGCTCGTAGACCGCGTTCAAGCGCGCGATTTCCGTGTCCTTGTTGGCAACCAGCGTCTTCCAGTCGAAGCTCGGCTTGGCGAGGCTCCAGCCGTAGGCCGCCGCATCCTCGAAATCGTCGCGAAAGTGCGCCGCATAGGAAAACAGCTTCTTGGGGATGCAGCCGACGTTTACGCAGGTGCCGCCGAAGCGGCCGGACTCGGCGATCGCGACCCGTGCGCCGTAGTTGGCCGCGACCCGGCTGGCGCGCACGCCGCCCGAGCCGCCGCCAATCGTGAACAGGTCGAAGTCGTACTGCCCGGTGCGTTTCACTTCAGGTTGGGCAGGTTCAGCTCCACGAGCTCGAGCAGCGCGGATAGGGCGCCGTGCTCGGGTTTGCCGCGCAGCGATTTGAGGCCCTGCTGCACCCGCTCCGCAATCTGGGCGCGCGGCATGCCTTCGATTCCGTTGAGCAGCGCCGCGAGCTCGCCCAGGTTCGCGCTTTCGGCGCCGCTGCGCACCTCGGCCAGGCGCGCCTCGATTCCGCCGCGGTCCAGGTTGGTGACCAGCTTCAGCGTCTTGTCGTGCATGCTCATGTCGCTCTCCTTGAGCGGCGGGGTGTGTCGATCTTAGCCAGTTGGCGCCGGGTTGGCTAGCCGAGGTGCCGGTAGCGGCCCGCGCTCACGCGCACGCTGCCCTCGGCCGCGAGCTTGTCCAGATGCGCCTGCAGCGAGCGCGCGGCCACCGCATGGAGCTTGGTCGGCACTTCGTCGTATACGGCCGGCAGCAGCGCTTCCGGCGTCGCCTCGCCGAGCCTCGCCAGCGCGGCGACGACCTTGGCCTCGCGCGCGAGTCGATGCGCGACCAGGCGGCGCAACTCCGTGTGCGGGGCGCCGATCAGGAAGCCGTGTCCGGGCGCGAAAATCGCGAACTCGTCGGCGAGCAGTGCCTCGAGCGACGCGAGGTAGGCTCGCATGTCGCCGTCGGGCGGATTGATCACCACCGTCGAGCCCTGCATCACGTGATCGCCGGTAAACAGCATTCCGGTCTGCTCGAGCAGGTAGCAAACATGGTTCGAGGCATGTCCGGGAGTGTGCAGCGCGCGCAGCGAGATGTCCCCTAACGAGAGCGTCTCGCCGTGCTCGGGCACGCGCTCGGGCGCGAAACCCTGGTCCTGGCTCGCGCCCGGCGGTGCCGTGCGCCCGATAATATGCGCGCCGGTCGCTTCGCGGATCGCGGCCGCGGCGGGCGAATGGTCGAGATGAGTATGCGTGCACAGCACCCACCTGATGCGGCCCGCGCCCGCGGCGAGCACCGCTTCGATGTGCGAGGCGATTGCGGGCCCGGGATCGATGACGGCCAGGTCGCGCTCGCCCACCAGGTAGGCGTTGGTTCCGGGGCCGGTCATCATGCCGGGGTTCGGCGCCGTGATTCGCGTCACCAGGCGGTCGAGCCGCTTCGGCGTCCCCGGGACTATTTCGTAGCTCGTGTTTCCGCTTTCTTCCGGGTCGCACCAGTGGATTTCGAAGTACTGCGGGTCGGCGCGCCGGAACAGCCTCGGACCGTTCTTGCCCTGCGCCCAGCAGGCCCGGTTGGTTTCGATTTCCGGTAGCGCCTTGACGTGCTCGAAGGCGTCGTACGGGCGCGTGAAGCGTGCGAGCTCGGTCAGCGTGTGCTTGGTGGCGAACACCAGCTCGATCTTGCCCTGCGCGTTGCGCGCGAGCGCTTCCTGCGGGGTCAGCCAGAGATTGTGGATCGTCTCCGAATTGTCGTGCGAGCCCGCCTGGCCCGGCGGCGCGATGGCGACGAAGAAGCGAGTGTCGAAGCGGCGCGAGCGCCCCGGCGCAGTGATCCAGTGGCCGAAGTAGGCCAGCTGGTGCGCCGGCACGATGAGCCGCTCGCGCTCGAGGAACTCGGCGAACGACAGCTCGCCCGCGTTCAGCGGCGCGCGCAGGTGCTCGAGCGCCGCGGCCCGCTCTGCGCTTACCGGTCGGTGCTGCTCGTCCCAGGCGATCAGGATGCCCGCTTCCTCGAAGCACTCGCGCACCGCCGCGACCCAGTACCCGAGTCCGCCCGAGGCGAGGCCGAGGCGCGCGCTCGCCTGGCCGTCGTCCATGCCCACCAGGCGCCGCATGATGCGCGGGTCGGCGTCGTCTTCGTCGATCGCGCCGCCCGGGAAGACGTAGGCGCCGGCGAGGAAAGCAGCGCCGCGGGTGCGCTGGAGCATGAATACTTCGAGCCCGCTTAGCGCTTCGCGCAGCAGGGCGACCGTCGCCGCGGGTCGCGGGGCGGGGTTCACGCGCTGCGTCCGGCGCGGTCCTTGTCGTTCTGCGCCTTGATCAGCTCCCGCATTCGCTGCCAGTCGGCGTCGGAGAGCTTGTCCAGCGCGCTGAACGAGGCGCCGTTGGCGAGGTAGCCGCCGCCGTCGATCGCGATCGTCTCGCCGGTGAGGTAATCGCAGCCGTCGGCCATCAGGAAGGCGGCGAGGTTCTGCAGTTCGGGCATTTGCCCGACGCGCCGCATGGGGATCGCGTCCGTCGTGTCCTCGAAGCCGCTGTCCGGACGCAGGCGCTTGGAAGCGCCTTCCGTCGGGAAAGGCCCGGGTGCGATGGCGTTCAGCCGGATGCCGTAGCGGCCCCATTCGACCGCCAGCGACTTGGTCATCACATTCAGCGCTGCCTTCGACATTGCCGAGGGCACGACGTAGGGCGACCCGGTCCAGACCCAGGTCACCAGGATCGAGATCACCGAGCCCTTGTGTCCGCCGGCGATCCAGCGCCGTCCCACCGCGTGGGTGACGTAGAAAGTGCCGTGGAACACGATGTTGGCGATCGCGTTGAAGCCGTTTGGCGTCAGGTCCTTGGTCGGGCTGATGAAGTTGCCCGCGGCGTTGTTGACCAGGCCGGTGAGCGGCCCGGCCTCGTCCCAGATGCGCTGCACCATCGCGTCCACGGCCTGGGCATCTCTGATGTCTACCGCGTGCGTGCGCACCGTGCCGCCGTAGGCGCCCATGAGCTCCTTCGCAGTCTCATCGAGCAGCGGCCCGCGCCGGCCCGCGATCCAGACTTCCGCTCCGAGCGCGAGATACTTGGACGCGATCTCCTTGCCCAGGCCCGTGCCGCCGCCGGTGACGAGGATCCTCTTACCCTTGAACAGGCCTTCTTTGAACATGCGCGCTCCCTTCGCAAGGAGCGTGCATTCTACTTCGGCCTTATCAGGCGATCGCGAGGTCGGCTTCGCCGAGCGCCTGCACCAGCGCGATGCCTTGCTGCGACAGGCGGTGGCAGGCCCCCGGGCCGAGCAGGACGTCGCGCGGCCTGTTCTCTTCGGTCACCCACAGCGTGCCCGAGCGGCAGCATAAGGTGCTGCCCGCGCCGTCGCGAACCTTCAG
>Ga0315556_1000082_pt1 | contig 48160 bp, 43 predicted proteins | sample SalMarSW160310MG_FD_202112 | JGI IMG/M metagenome (GOLD analysis project Ga0315556, IMG submission 202112) | Salt marsh sediment microbial communities from the Plum Island Ecosystem LTER, Massachusetts, United States - Salt Marsh Sediment SW1603-10 ...
CTTGCTGCGACAGGCGGTGGCAGGCCCCCGGGCCGAGCAGGACGTCGCGCGGCCTGTTCTCTTCGGTCACCCACAGCGTGCCCGAGCGGCAGCATAAGGTGCTGCCCGCGCCGTCGCGAACCTTCAGAGTCTGCCCTCCGGTCAAATGCAGGTTGCCTCCGCGCAGTTCGATGCGCATTCTGATCTCCTTGCGTAATGCATGCGGTATGTGCATGCTCCATGGAAGGCAGCGTAAGCATCTTGCCTAAGGTGCTCAAACGGAATTCGGTCAGGACAGGCATGAGCAAATGGAATGCTAATCTGGCGCATGGCGCCGCCCCCCGACTGCCTTCGCTCGATCTATTGAAGGGCTTCGAGGCGGCGGCCCGCTTGCTGTCGTTCACCGGTGCCGGGGAAGAGCTGCACCTGACCCAGTCGGCGGTGAGCCGACAGATCAAGGAGCTCGAAACACAGCTGGGCGTAGCGCTGTTCGAGCGCCGGCATCGCGCGCTCGCGCTGACCGACGCGGGGCGCACCCTATTTCCCGCCGCGGTCCAGGTGTTGCAGGCGATGCGCGCGGCGACCGACCAGCTGCGCGCAATATCGACGCGACGGACGCTCGCCGTGACCACCACTCACTCGTTCGCCGCGCTGTGGCTAATCCCGCGCCTGGCGGGCTTCACTCGCACCACCCCGGGCGTGGATGTGCGAATCACAACGGACACGCGAGTGCAGGACCTGGAGCGCGACGGGCTGGATGTCGCGATCCGCCACGGGCCGGCGGCGATCGCAGGACCGAACGCGATGCGCCTTTTCGGCGAGCGGGTGTTCCCCGTTTGCAGCGCCGTTTTGCTGCGCGATCCGAAGCGGCCGCTGCGCGAGCCGGCGGATCTGCGCAACCATGTGCTGCTGCAATACGACGATCCCGAGGGCCGCCATCCGTGGTTGCACTGGAAGACCTGGCTCGAGGTGGAAGGACTGACTGATCTGAGGCCCGCAGGCAGCCTGCTGCTGTCGGGCTACGAGCAGATCATTCCGGCGGCGATCGCGGGCCACGGCGTGGCACTCGGCAGGAGCCCGCTGGTGCGGGAAGCGCTCGCGGCGGGTGCGCTGGTGGCCCCTTTCAAGCGCAGCGCCGAGTCGACGCGCGCCTACTACGCGATCGTGGCGAAGACCGCCTCGGCGCGCCAGGAGGTGACGGAGTTCGTCGCGTGGTTGCGCGGCGAGGCCGCGGCCGAAGAGCAGCCGCGCGCGGCCGCTATACGGTGAGGACGATCTTGCCGATGTGCTGCGAGGACTCCATCAGCTTGTGCGCTTCGGACGCCTGCGCGAGCGGGAAGGTCTTGAAAATCACTGGCTTGATCTTGCCGCTCTCGATCAGCGGCCAGACGTGCTCGCGCAAGCTCGCCGCGACTGCGCCCTTGAATTCGACCGGGCGCGGGCGCAGGGTCGAGCCGGTGAGCGTGAGGCGGCGCCGCATCACCTCGTTGATGTCGAGCTCGGTCTTGGGCCCGCGCAGGAAGGCGATGAATACCAGCCGCCCTTCGTCCGCCAGGCACTTGAGCTCCTTCGGCACGTAGTCCCCGCCCACCATGTCGAGGATCACATTTACCCCTTTGCCGTCGGTGGCGGCCTGCACTTCGGCCAGAAAATCCTGGGTGCGGTAGTTGATCGCCTTGTCGGCGCCGAGCTTGACGCAGGCGGCGCACTTGTCGTCGCTGCCCGCGGTCGCGAGCACGCGGTTGCCCATCGCCCTGGCGATCTGGATCGCGGTGACGCCGATGCCCGAGGACCCGCCGTGCACCAGCAGCGTCTCGCCGGCCTTCAGCCGGCCGCGGTCGTACACGTTGGACCACACGGTGAAGAAGGTCTCGGGCAGCGACGCGGCTTCGATCACCGACAGCCCCTTCGGCACCGGCAGCGCCTGCACCTCGGGCACCGCGCAATACTCGGCGTAGCCCCCGCCATGGGCGAGCGCGCACACCTTGTCGCCAATCTTCCAGCGGCTCGCTTTCGCGCCGCAGGCGACGACCTCTCCGGCGATCTCGAGCCCCGGCAGGTCGGACGCGTCGGGCGGCACGGCGTACAGGCCCTGGCGCTGAAGGATATCGGGGCGGTTGACGCCGGCCGCGGCGACCTTGACCAGGATCTCGTTGGGCTTCGGCGTCGGCAGCGGCCGCTCGGTCGGCACCAGCGCTTCGGGCCCGCCGGGTTTCGCAATCTCGACTGCGCGCATTTTGCTTGGCAATGTCATGGTGATCTATGCTCCTCGATGAGCGGCGCAGTTTAGCGCAGCCGCCGGCGCGCCGCCCAGTCGAGATCCACGTTGCCGCCGGACAAGATCACGCCCACCCGCAGCCCCGCGGCGTCGAGCTTGCCGCGCAGCAGGGCGCAGGCCGCGAGGGCGCCGGTCGGCTCGACCACCAGCTTCATGCGCTGCCAGAGGAAGAACATTGCGTCCAGCAGCTCGAGGTCGGTCACGGTCAGCATTTCGTCGACGTAGTGCAGCACCAGCGGGAAGGTGTGCTCGCCGAGCGACGAGGTGCGCGCGCCGTCGGCGATCGTGTCGGGGTTGTGCACCGACTGAAGTGTCTTGGATTTGAACGAGCGCGTGGCGTCATCACCCGCGGCGGGCTCGACGCCAATCACGCGGCAATCAGGGTTCATGCGCCGCGCAGCGACTGCGCAACCCGACAGCAGCCCGCCGCCACCGCAGGGCACCAGCAGCGCGTCGAGCGGGCCGGCGTCCTCGATCAGCTCCTTGGCCGCGGTGCCCTGGCCGGCGATGACGTGCGGATGGTCGAACGGCGGAATCAGCGTCAGCCCGCGCTCGGCGCCGAGCCTGCGCGCGATCTCCTCGCGCGACGCGGTCTTCGCGTCGTAGGTGATGACCTCGGCACCGTAGCCGCGCGTCGCTTCGAGCTTGACGCGCGGCGCGTCGGCCGGCATGACGATGGTCGCCGCGACGCCGAGCAGCCGGCCCGCGAGCGCCACCGCCTGCGCGTGGTTGCCGGACGAATAGGTGATCACGCCGCGGTGTTTCTGGTCGTCGTTCAGCTGCGCGAGCGCGTTGTACGCGCCGCGGAACTTGAACGCTCCCATGCGCTGCAGGTTCTCGCACTTGAAGTGCACGGTTGCGCCGGTGAGCGCGTCGATGGTGCTCGAGGCGAGCGTCGGGGTACGGTGCGCCACCCCGCGCAGGCGCGCGTGCGCGGCCTCGACGTCGTCGAACGATACCGACAGGCTCACTTTCCGCCCCAGTGCGCCAGCGCGGCGCGCGCGACCTCGTCGCCCCACTCCTGCAGGAAATGCCCGCCTTCGGCGTGCAGCCACGGTTCGGGACAGCCGCGGATCACGCCGCGCAGCGCCTGCATCACGGGCGTCCCGAGCACCGGATCCTTCGTTCCCACTGCCATGAATGACTCGCCGCGCCAGGCACTCTTCCACCAATCGCGCGCGCGGCGCGAGAGCGCGGCGCCCGGCGCGTCCGGGCGGTCGGGCACCAGATCGGGGAAGCTTCGTACCCCGGCCTTGTGGCGCGCGTCGGGATACGGCGCGTCGTAGGCCGCCGCTTCTTCATCGGTCAGATGCGCGCAGCTGCGCTTGAGCAGCTTGCCGCAGGCGAGATCCGGATTCTTGTTGACGTACGCGCGCCAGGCGACGAAGCCTTCGGACAGCGGGGTGTCGCCGGTGCCGAGCGCGGTATTCATCACCAGCAGCCGCGCGTAGCGCTCCGGCGCGTCCATCGGCGCGGTAAGCCCGAGCAGCCCGCCCCAGTCCTGAACCACCAGCGTGATGCGGCGCAAGTCGAGTCGCTCGACCAGGTCGAGCAGCAGCGCCCGGTGGAAATCGAAGCTGTAGGCGGAGTCGTCTGCCGGCTTGTCGGAGCGGCCGAAGCCGATGAAATCCGGCGCGACCACGCGCGCGCCGCAACCGAGGAACGGCGGCAGCATGCGACGGTACAGGTAGCTCCAGGTCGGCTCGCCATGCAGGCAAAGGAAGACGGGCGCATCGGCCGGCCCCTCGTCCAGGTAGTGCACCCGCAGCCCGCGCCACTCGAGGTAGCGCGGCGCCCAGGGATAGCCCGGCAGGGCGGTGAAACGCTCTTCGGGGGTACGCAGGATCGTCGCCATCGCCGGATTGTAGAATGGCTGCATGGACTACTCCACATACCGCGACCTGAAAATCCGGCGTCTTGAGCCGGGTATCCTGGAAATCGTGATGGGCGAGGAGGGCGGCAAGCTCTCGACCGCAACCGCGCGCCTGCACGCCGAGCTGGCGCAGATCTGGCTCGACGTGGACCGCGACCCCGAGACGCGGGTCGCGATCCTGCGCGGTGCGAGCAAGGGCTTCTCGGCCGGCGGCGACTTGTCGATGGTCGAGGAGATCACGACCGACTTTGCCGCGCGCGCGCGTGTCTGGCGCGAGGCGCGCGACCTGGTCTACAACGTCATCAACTGCTCGAAGATGGTGGTTTCGGCGATGCATGGCCCGGCGGTGGGGGCCGGGCTGGTCGCCGGGCTGCTCGCCGACGTGTCGATCGCGGCGAAGAACGCGCGCATCATCGACGGCCATACCCGGCTCGGCGTGGCGGCGGGCGACCACGCCGCGATCGTGTGGCCGCTGCTGTGCGGCATGGCTAAGGCGAAGTACTACCTGCTCACCTGCGAGCAAATCAGCGGCGAGGAGGCCGAAAGGATAGGACTGGTCTCGCTATGCTGCGACGAGGCCGAGCTGCAGGCCAAGGCGCTCGAGGTGGCGCGCAGGCTCGCGGCGGGCGCGCAGACCGCGTTGCGCTGGACCAAGTACAGCCTGAACAACTGGTTGCGCATGGCCGGGCCCAGCTTCGACGCCTCGCTCGCACTGGAGTTCCTCGGCTTCAGCGGGCCCGAGGTAAAGGAAGGCATCGCTTCGCACCGCGCGAAGAGGAAGCCCTCGTTCCCGCCCGCGCCGGAGGATTTCTAGCTTTTGCCGCTGAAGTCGAGCGAGTTGCCGGCGCCTGCGACGGGTTCGCTCAGCGTCACTTCGCTCACGGCGCCCGGGGCCGGCGCCGCTTCAGCGTGCCCCGCGAGCAGCCGCTCGAGGTCGCGCGCCACGGCCTCGATATCCGGCCCGACTCGCCCCATGTACGAGAGCAGCATGCGAACCGGCAGATCGATCAGGGTGGGGTCGGGGTGGTCGCGCAGGTGCGCGACGTTCTGGATTGCGGGCAGGACGTAGTTGTTGCGCGTGCCCGGCGCGCCCGTTTCGAGTCCCATGATGACCGCTGCCTGCGCGCGGGCTATGCCAGAGAGCAGCTCGGCGAGCTGTTGCGCGGAGATTTGCAGCATGGCGATCCTCCAGAGGAAAAGACCAGCCTGAAACCGGCGATGCGCGATGTTAACATCGGCCCGAATCTGCCATAAAGCGCGCATTGAATGCTGAAGCGGGTGCTCCTGGCCGTACTCCTGCTCCTTGCCGGCGCCACTGCCGGGCTTGCGCTGCACACCGCACTCACTCGAGGAGCCACCGTGTTTGCCGGCAAGCGTCCAACCAACCTCGGCGTGCACGACGGCAGGCTGGCGCCGTGCCGGCGCTCGCCGAACTGCGTTTCGTCGCAGGCCGACGCGGCCGATACCGTGCACTACATCGCGCCGATTCCGTTCAAGGGCGCTCCGGTCGAGGCGATGGATGCGGTAAGGCGGGCGCTGGAGAGCATGCCGCGCGCTACCGTAGTCCGACACGAGCCGGATTACCTCTACGCCCAGTTCCGTTCGCGGCTGCTCGGCTTCGTCGACGACGTGGAGTTCGCGTACGACGAAAAGGGCGGGGTGATCCAGGTGCGCTCCGCGTCGCGTCTCGGGCGGCGAGACTTCGGCGTCAATCGCGCGCGCATCGAGGCGATCCGCGCGCTGATCCTGCACCGCGTCAGCGCCTGAGTTCGAGCATGACCGGCTGGTGATCCGAGGCCCGCGTATCCGCGTCGACGGTTAGCGCGCGAACGTCGGGCGCGAGGTCCTCGCTGACGAACACGAAATCACAGCAGTAAGGCATCTCGCCGCGCGCCGGGTCGTGCAGGCGGAAGCTTGGCGGATGCGGCTTGCCTGGATGCGCGTGCTGCCAGGCGTCGATTAGGCGCGGCGCGCCGTCGGCGAAGCGCTCCTGCAATCGCGCGTGCAGCGGATCGTCCGGCCGCAGGTTGAAATCCCCGCAAACGATCGCCGACGAAGTGCGCACCTGGGGCTGGAAAGGGCCGTCATCGTGAATGCGGGACGGAGCGGTCCGTGCGCGCGCGCAGGCCTCCTCGTGAAGCGCGCGCAGACGCTCCACTTGCGCGGTCCGGTGCGCGGATGAGTAGTACTCCAGGTGCGTGGTGGTGACGCGCAGGGGCCCGAATGGTGCCGTAACGACGACCTCGAGTGCGATTCTCGGCATGCTCCGGGTGTCCGCCGCGGCCGGCCATGGCAGCAAGTGGCGCAGCACCCGCCGCAGCGGCAGGCGCGACAGGATCAGATTGCCGAAGCGCCGTCGCCCGCCCGCGTCGCCCGGCAGGTCGACGCCCCAGCCGTAGCACGCTGCGTACCCCCGGAACTCGCGCGCGAGCTGCTCCGCCTGGTCCTCGCCCTTGCTGCCGGCGAGAGCGGGAAAGTTGTCCGCCACCTCTTGCAGGCATAGCACGTCGGGGTCGTGCAGGCGGCGCGCCTCGCGCGCGATGCGCGCCGGGTCGACCGCGCCGTCCATGCCGCGGCACCACTGGACGTTCCAGCTCAGGAGCCGCATCAGCAGATCAGCGCTTCACTCGTGTTTGGGGTCGGAGCCGGCCTCGGGATTCGGGGTCGCGGGCGGCGTACGCCGCAGTATGTCCGCATCGGGCGTTTCCGCCAACGCCTGCGCGTGGCGCACGTTCTTCAGCATTTCCTCGAGGTAGAGATTCTGGCCGCCGAAGTGTCCTTCGGCATAGACGTAGGCGTGCGCCAGCTGCAGCTCGAGTCTTCGCGTTGCGTTGCGGTAGAAGTCGGGGGTCTTGCGCACCAGATCGTCGCCCGAGCGGAACACCTCCTGCGTGAACCCGCCGGGGAGCTCGCGGCGTGCGACCCCGGCCAGCACGAACTCCGGGTAGAGTCGGTCGCGACATTTTTCCAGATAGCAGCGGTCGGCCATCTGCGCGATGATGTCCGCGCTGCCAAGCATCTGGCCCACGCGCCGAATGAGCGTATCGGCAACGCGGATGCGCTCGACCGGATGCTCGTAGCCGGTGTAGTGCAGCAGCTTGGGCGCGATGTCCGCCAGCCGCCCGGTGCCCAGGTCGCGCATGTAGTGGCGCAGGTAGGCGGCGCCGCGCGAGACGTGGACCAGGGTGTACTCGGCGCCGTTGCTGTGCCTGCGGTCGCTGCGCCGGCGCAGGTAGCCGAAATCGTGGAACAGGGCGGAAAGCACGCCGAGCATGAACAGCTCCGGCGGCAGACGGGGAGTGCCGTTGCGCCGGCTGCGCTCGTAGCCGTCCATCAGGCGCGCCATCGCCAGGGTCACTTCCAGCACGTGCTGCAGGTCGTGGTATCCGGTGTCGCAGGGGTAGTACTCTGGATCTTCGCCGCGGTAGGACTTCTGGATGTCGGCGAAAGCGCGTTCGATGGTCCTGGAGGCGCCGCAGTCGTACAACGCCGTGTAAAGACGCCGGACTTCGGTTTTGACCATTGCGGGGTCGGTGGTTCGGATGCTGCCTGTAACGTCGTGATCGTTGCGCCGCATGATTTAATCGACGTGGCTCCGTGCGCGATGATTTGTACGGTGCCCGCGGCCCCTTTTCCGTGCCCGCAAGTAGGGATAGGATTGTCCGGCCGCGGCGGCATGTCAGTGAAAGACGTCACAGATCGCCTGGCGGCGCAGGTAAATATTTGTCATGGGCATGCGTTGTTTGGCCAACTTCCCGCTCACCGACGAGGAGAAGGAGCAGATCCGGGCGCGCGTCACCGCGCTCGAGGTCGAGCATGGAGACCTCGACTACATCATTGCCACTCTCTCCCAGGATCCGGTCCATGACCAGCTGCGGCTGCGCCGCCTGAAGAAGCGCAAGCTCATGCTGAAGGACCAGATCGCCCTGCTCAAGGACAGGCTGATCCCGGACATTATCGCGTGATCGCGCTGATACAGCGGGTCTGCGAGGCCGAGGTAACGGTCGGCGACGAAACGGTGGGTGCCATCGGCGCCGGAATTCTGGCGCTGATCGGCGTCGAGCGCGGAGACGACGAGCGCGCGGCCGAGCGGCTGGTCGAGCGCGTGCTCGGCTATCGCATCTTTCCCGACGCCGAAGGCAGGATGAACCTTTCGCTCGCGGATGCGGGAGGTGCGCTGCTGGCAGTGCCGCAGTTCACGCTCGCCGCCGACACGCGCAAGGGCGCGCGCCCCAGCTTTTCAGGCGCGGCGGAGCCGGCAGAAAGCGAGCGCCTGTTCGAGCGCTTCGTTGCACTGGCGGGCGAGCGCATCGCCGCCGTCGCGAGGGGCCGCTTCGGCGCACACATGCGGGTGCGGCTGATCAACGACGGGCCGGTGACTTTCTGGCTGCAGGCGGCGCCGCGGAATAGGTCCTGAAGCCCGCCGGCGCCACCACCTCGAGCAGCTCGAGGTTCTTGGAATGGGCGATCTCGCGATGCCGGATGCGCGGCGGCTGGTAGAAGCAGGTGCCGGCTTTCATCAGCACTTTGCCGACCCCCTCGTACTCGAAGCGAACCCAGCCTTTGAGCACATAGACGAATTGCGCATGGCAATCGTGCACGTGCCACTCGCCGTGCGGCGCTCTGCCGGCGCGTGCGCGGATCACGTGCGCGACCAGCTTGCCGCCCGTGGCGCGGCGGATGCCGAGGTCGCGGTACTCGAAGTAGCTGCGCAGCCCGCGCTTTTCAAACTTCGCGCTCGCGCGATGATTGACGGAGACGCGCTTGGCGCGCGAATTCGCCGCCGCGGCGGGTTTCGCTCCTGGCATCCGTTTCTCCTCCTGCGCGCCCGGGACGCGCCAAATCGGCGTAAGCTTGCGCCCACAAGTTTCTCACGTTTCGATCCCCCCCATGTACGACCAGTTTGTCGGCACCAAGCCGGTCGAAGAGCGCCACCGGTTCGACACCGCGCGCCTGCACGCGTACATGCGCGCCAATGTTGAGGGGTATTCCGGGACGCTCGCAGTCGAGCAGTTTCGCGGTGGACAGTCGAACCCGACGTACCGGCTTTCCGCCGCCGGCAGGCACTACGTCCTGCGGCGCAAGCCGCTGGGCAAACTGCTGCCCTCGGCCCATGCGGTGGAGCGGGAGTTCCGCGTCATCGAGGCGCTGCACCGCGTCGGTTTTCCGGTCGCCAGACCCTACGCGCTGTGCGAGGAGGAGGGCGTAATCGGCACTGCGTTCTACATCATGGACTGCGTCGAAGGTCGGGTGCTGTGGGACCAGGCGCTGCCCGGGATGGATCCGGCGCAGCGCTTCGCGATCTGGGACGAGCTGAACCGCGTGATTGCGCTTCTGCACACGATCGACTACCGCGCAGTCGGGCTCGAAGGATTCGGCAAGGCGGGCAGCTACCTCGAGCGGCAGATCGCACGTTGGAGCAAGCAGTACCGGGCCTCGGAGACCGAGAAGATCGAGGCGATGGACAATCTGATTGCCTGGCTTCCGGAGCACATTCCGCCCGGCGACGAAACGACGATCGTGCACGGCGACTACCGGCTCGACAATACGATCTTCCACCCGACCGAGCCGCGCATCCTGGCGGTGCTCGATTGGGAGCTGTCGACTCTGGGTCACCCGCTGGCCGATTTTTCCTATCACTGCATGAGCTGGCACATACCGGCGGGCAAATTCCGCGGCATCGAGGGGCTGCCGATCGCCCAACTCGGCATCCCGAGCGAGCAGCGTTACATAGAGATGTACTGCAAGAGAACCGGGCGCGAGGGGATAGATCCTTCGACCTGGGATTTCTACATGGCCTACAACCTGTTCCGCATCGCGGGGATCACCCAGGGCATCGCGAAACGCGTGCTCGACGGCACCGCCGCCAGCGCGCACGCGGTCGAGGCCGGAAGCAAGGCGCCCCTGCTGGCCGGGCTCGGCTGGCGGCTGGTCGAGAAGATTCTGAAACGATCCACCTAGGAGACAAGCATGGACTTCGAGTATTCGCCCAAGGTGAAGGAACTGCAGAACAAGCTCATCGCCTTCATGAACGAGCACATCTATCCGAACGAGAAGGCCTGGTACGACCACTGCCATGGCCCCGACCGCTGGCAGCCGGTGCCGGTGATCGAGCAGCTCAAGCCGAAGGCGCGCGCCGCCGGGCTGTGGAACCTGTTCCTGCCGCGCTCGCCGCGCGCGCCCGAAGGCCTGTCGAACCTGGAGTACGCGCCGCTGTGCGAGATCATGGGGCGCGTCGCCTGGGCGCCCGAGGTATTCAACTGCTCGGCCCCTGATACCGGCAACATGGAAACGATCGAGCGCTACGGCACCGAGGCGCAAAAAGACGAATGGCTCGAGCCCTTGCTCCAGGGGAAGATCCGCTCTGCGTTCCTGATGACCGAGCCGGCGGTGGCCTCCTCGGATGCGACCAACATCCAGACCCGCATCAAGCTCGAGGGCGACCACTACGTCATCAACGGCACCAAGTGGTGGTCATCGGGCGCGGGCGACCCGCGCTGCAAGGTCTACGTCCTGATGGGAAAGACCTCGCCCGACAATCCCTCGCGCCACAGCCAGCAGTCGATGATCCTGGTGCCGGCCGGCCTTCCGGGGGTCAGGATCGTGCGCCACCTCAAGGTGTTCGGCTACGACGACGCACCGCACGGCCACATGGAGATCGAGCTGAAGGACGTGCGCGTACCGGCATCCAACATCCTGCTCGGAGAGGGACGCGGCTTCGAGATCGCGCAGGGCCGCCTCGGGCCGGGCCGGATTCACCACTGCATGCGCCTGATCGGCCAGGCCGAGCGCGCGCTGGAGAAGATGTGCAAGCGCGCCACCTCGCGCGTCGCCTTCGGCCGGACGGTCGCGGAGCAGGGCGTGACGCGCGAGCGCATCGCGGAGGCGCGCATCATGATCGACTCGGCGCGCTTCATGGTGCTGAACGCGGCCTGGAAGATGGATACCGTGGGCAACAAGGTGGCGCGCAAGGAAATCGCAATGATCAAGGTGTTGGCGCCGAACATGGCCTGCCAGGTGATCGACTGGGCGATGCAGGCCCACGGCGGGGGCGGCGTCGCGGAGGACTTCGGCCTCGCCGCGGCGTACGCGCACGCGAGGACGCTGCGCTTCGCCGACGGCCCGGACGAAGTTCACCGCAACCAGATCGCCAAGCTCGAGATCGGCGAGCAAACGACCGTGGCAGAAGCGGTGGCGCCGAAGAAGCGCAATTGATTCGAGGAGGATCCATGCTCAAGTTGTGCGGCTTCCATGTCAGCAACTATCACAACAAGGCGCGCCTTGCGCTGCTCGAGAAGGGCATTCCGTTCGAGGAGGACGCGGGATGCACGCCCTCGCAGGAGGAGCCCTTCCTGGCGCGTTCGCCGCTCGGCAAGGTGCCGTTCATGGAGGTCGACGGCGCCGTGCTCACCGAGTCGCAGGTGATCTGCGAATTCCTCGAGGACGCCTATCCCGCGAAGCCGCTCTATCCGCGCGACCCCCTCGCCAGGGCGCAGGTGCGCGAGCTGATCCAGTACATCGAGCTGCACATGGAATTGGTGGCGCGCCGCCTTTACCGTGAAGTGTTCTTCGGCGGCAAGGTGTCGGACGAGACCAAGAAGCAGGTCGAGCGCGATCTGGCCAAGGGCGTGCGGGGCTTCGCCACGCGCGCCAGGTTCGAGCCCTACGTGGCGGGCAAGGAGTTCACGCTTGCGGACTGCGCGGCCTATGTCCACCTGCCGCTGGTGTCGATGGCGAGCAAGCTGGCGTTCGGGCGTGATTTCCTCGACGGCCTGCCGCAGGTAAAGTCCTACATCAAGATGCTCGGGGAGCGCCCGGCGTTCGCGCGCGTGAGCGAAGATCGCAAGACCGCACAGGCCGCGATGGCCAGGAAGTAGCGCTTCCGGTGCACGGCTTCGCGCCGCTGGGCGACTATCTGCGCTTCGCCGTCACGCTGACGGCGGTGCTCGATCCGTTCCTCGCCGTGCCGATTTTCGTCAGCCTCACCGCGCAGCGCCCCGAGCTCGAGCGCACGCGCCTGGCGCGCGTCGTGACGCTGACGGTGTTCCTCGTGCTCGCGGGCGCGGCGCTGTTCGGAGAAGGCCTGCTCACCCTGATCGGCGCAAGCCTGCCGGCATTTCGCGTCGGCGGCGGATTAGTGCTGCTGTTGATGGCGCTCGCGATGCTGAACGCCCGCGTAGGCGGCGTGCGCCAGTCTGCGGCCGAAGCCGAGGAGCTGGAATCGGGCGAGGTCTCGGGCGTGGTGCCGCTCGCCGTGCCGCTGCTCGCGGGGCCGGGCGCAATCAGCACCACGATCATCGCGGCGCAGGCGCGCTCGCTGTTGCACCTCGCGGCGATCGTCGGCTGCGTCGCGGCGGTATGCGCGCTGCTTTGGCTCGTGATGCGCTTTGCTCGCGCGCTCGCGCCGCGCATGGGCACCACCGGGCTCAACATCGCGACCCGGCTGCTCGGCCTGATGCTTACCGCAATCGCGATTCAGACCATGGCCGAGGGGATGCTGGATCTATTCCCCGGCCTGCGTTGATTCAAGCCTGCTTCGAAACGGGGCGAGGGCGGCCGCCGGCGTCGATCGCCACGTAGGTGAGAGTCGCCTCGGTGACCTTGACCACCTCGGGAGCGTGCGGACGCCGCTCGGCGTAGACCTCGACGTTGACGGTGACCGAGGTATTGCCTATGCGCAGCACGTCGGCATAGAACGAAACCACGTCGCCGATCTGCACAGGCTGCTTGAACACGAATGAGTTGACCGCTACCGTCGCGACGCGGCCGCGCGCGAGGCGGCCGGCGACGGTACCGCCCGCGACGTCCACCTGCGCCATGATCCAGCCGCCGAAAATATCTCCGTTCTGGTTCGAGTCGGCCGGCATCGGCACCACGCGCAGCGCGGGCAGCTTGCCCTCGGGAATTTTCATCGACCGTCTTCCTTGGCTTGCAGATAGTGCAGCGGGCCGCCGCGGAACGGCGCGAAGCCGGTGCCGAAGATCAGCCCGGCGTCCACCAGGTCGGCGTCTGCGACGATGCCCTCCGCGAGAACTGCCTGTGCCTCGGTCAGGTAGGGTTCGATCAGCGAATTGATCATGTCCGCACGCGGTTCGCCGTGTTTGCGCTTCACAGTTTTCCCGTCGACGTAGTGGTACATGCCCTGTCCGGTCTTCTTGCCGAGCTTGCCAGCCGCAACTTTGTTCAGCAGCACGCGAGGCGCGTCGGGCTCGCCGCCCGCGCCTTTTTTCGCCAGCTCCTTGCCGGCAGCGAGGCAGATGTCCAGCCCCACGGTGTCGGCCAGCTCGATCGGCCCCATCGGCATGCCGAAGGATTCCATTGCCGCGTCGATGGTTTCCGGCTGTATTGCCTCGTCCACCATGCGGAACGCGTTCTGCATGTAGGGGCCGAGCACGCGGTTGACCAGGAAACCCGGCGAATCCTTCACCGGCAGCGGCAGCTTGTCGATGCGGCGCACGAACGCGGCGGCTCTTTGCGCCAGCGCGGGATCGGTGCGCTCGCCGGAGACGACCTCGACCAGCATCATCTGCGGCACCGGATTGAAGAAGTGGATCCCGACCAGGCGCGAGGGATCCTTGAGTGCGCTCGCGATGTCGGCCAGCTTGAGACTGGAGGTGTTGGAGGCGAGGATCGCGTCCGGTTTGGCCGTCGCCTCGAGCTTGCCGAACAGCTCGCGCTTCGCCTCGAGGTTCTCGAAGATCGCTTCGATTATGACGTCGGCGTGCGCGCTGCCTTCTCCGGCGATATCGGGCGTAAGGCGGTCCAGCGCATCGCGCACGCGGCGCTTGTCGCGCAGCCGGCGCTCGAACAGCTTGGCCGCGCGCTTGAGCGCCGGCGCGATGCGCTCGGGCGAGGTGTCCTGCAGGGTGACCCTGATCCCCCGCATCGCGCACAGCGCCGCGATGTCGCCTCCCATCACGCCCGCTCCGACCACGTGCACGTGGCGCGGGTCGAAGTCCGCCGCCTTGCCGAGCGACTTGAGCCGCTCCTGCAGGAAGAAGACGCGGATCAGGTTGCGCGCCGTCGGATGCTCGAACAGGCGCTTGAGCGAGCACGCCGGATCGTCTGCGGCGGCGAAGGGGTCGCCGTCGTACTTGCGCCACAGCTCGAGGATCGCGTACGGCGCAGGGTAGTGCTCCGGGTTGGCACGCCGCGCGACTTGCTTGCGCGCCTGAGCGGCGACGAAGTTGCGCAGCGGCCCGAGCATCAGGCGCTGCATCAGGGGAAGCCGGCGAGTCGCGGGCGCCTCGAGCGTCAGCATGCGCGCGGTGTTTTCGAAGACCCTGAGCGGCACGGCCTGGTCCACCAATCCCATGCGCTTGGCGCGCCGCGCGTCGACCGCGCGCCCGCTTAGCATCATGTCGAGCGCCGCGGCCGGGCCGATGCGCTTCGGCAGCCACTGCACGCCGTGCCAGGTCGGCATGATGCCGAGCATCACCTCGGGAAAGGCAAGGCGCGCCTTCGGGTCGTCGAGCGCGATGCGGTAGCGGCACGCGAGCGCGAGCTCGAGGCCGCCGCCCATGCAAAAGCCGTTGATCAATGCCGTGGTGGGGAAGGGCAGACGTGAGAGCTTGTCGAGCAGGTCCCAGCCGAAGCGCGTGAACTCGAGCGCTTCGTCGGCGCTTTGGAAGCGGGTGAATTCCTCGACATCGGCGCCGGCGATGAAGCTGTCCTTGCCCGAGCGGATGATCAGGCCCACGGGCTTCGTGGCGGCGATCTCGTCGAGCGCGGCGGCCAGCTCCTCGAGCGCCTCGCGCGAGAAGGTGTTCGCCGAAGCCCCCTGCCTGTCGAAAGTCAGCCAGACGAGCCCCTGGCGGTCCTTGTCCCAGCGGAAGTGCTTCATCAGAGCGCCTCCACCAGCATCGCGCCGCCCAGACCGCCGCCGATGCAGATCGAGGCGATGCCGCGCCTGGCGTTATTGCGCTTGAGCGTCTTGAGCAGGTGCAGCACGATGCGCGCGCCCGAAGCGCCGACCGGATGGCCGAGCGCCACCGCGCCGCCGTCGACGTTCAACTTGTCCTCGTCGAGCGCGCCCAGCGCCCCGTCCAGGCCGAGTTGCTCGCGGCAATAGACCTCGTCCTTCCACGCAGCGAGGCAGGCCAGCACCTGCGCGGCGAACGCCTCGTTGATCTCCCAGTAGTCCAGGTCGTTGAGCGCGAGGCCATTGCGCTTCAGGATCGGCGTCGCGGCGTGCACCGGTCCGAGTCCCATCTGTGCCGGGTCGAGGCCGGCCCATTCCGAATCGACGATGCGCCCGAGCGGCTCGAGCCCGTGCCGCTCGACCGCCTCCTCGGAGGCGAGGATCAGCCACACGCCGCCGTCGGTGATCTGCGAGCTGTTGCCCGGCGTGACGTTGCCGAACTTGCGGTCGAAGAAGGGCTTCAACTTGCCGAGCTTGTCGATCGACGCGTCGCGCCGCAGGCCGTCGTCGAGCGTATAGGTATTGCCTTCGCGGTCGTAAAGTGCTTCGAGCTCACCGCCGCCCGCAGCGAGATGGCCCGCGTCCTGCGCCGCGGCGACGCGCTGGTGGCTGCCGACCGAGAACGCGTCCATCTGCTCGCGCGTGATGCCGAAGCGGTGCGCCAGGTTTTCCGCCGTCTGCCCCATCAGCAGGCCGACGATCGGGTCGGTAAGGCCCTTCATGATGCCGATCACCGGCGCGAGGTACTTCAGGCGCAGCCTGCCCAGTTGCCTGGCTTTCTGCCCCAGCGACTTCGTCTGGTACCAGTCCGCCAGCCACAGCGTCATCGCGTCGGAGACCAGCAGCGGCGCGCGCGAAAGTGCGTCGACGCCGCCCGCCAGCACGAGATTGGAGCGCCCGGCGAGAATATTGTTGACGCCCGAATCCAGCGCCTGCATGCCGGAGGCGCAGTTGCGCATCACGGTCCAGCCCGGCACTTTCTGCCCGCAGCCCATGCGCAACGCGGCGACGCGGCCGATGTTGACCTCGTCGACAGACGGCGCGGCGCAACCCAGGATCACCTCGTCCAGCTCGGTAGGCTCGAACTTCTGGCGCAGCAGCAGCGCGCGCCCCGCCTGCGTGGCGAGATCGCTGGCCGCGAACGGCCCGGGGCGGTTCCTGGCCTTGAGGAACGGCGTGCGTGCGCCGTCGATGATGTAGACGGGTTTGGCGTACATGGTCAGGCCGCCTTCGCCGGCGCCAGTTCCTTCGCCAGCTTCTGCACGATTGCGGCCCGGTCGAAGTCCTGCTCGAAATCATCCACCTTGATGACCTCCTTGCGCAGCGTTTCCTTGTTCTGCCACTGGGCGTATTCCTCGGCGCTGATCACGCCGCGGTCGCGCGCCAGCGCGGCGGCGTCGGCGCCCGCGCGCGGCGCGATCGCTTTGCGCCTGACGGCGTCGCGCAGCTTGCGCTCGATCGGCTCGCAGGCGATCGTCGCGGCGAGGGCAGACTCGAGGTTGGCGGTCGGGTCGACCCCGGAGCGCGCAAGGTACATCCCCGCGGTGAGGCGGTCTCGCGCCGCGCCCGGCGCGAGCAGCAGCTGCGCGCACTGGTGGTTGAGCCGGTCCGACGGCGGCGCGAAGCGCTTGCCGAGCGGGAACAGCACCGCGCGCAGCTTGAGCGCCGCCAGGCGGCTGGGAAGATTCGCGATTAGCGCGTCGAGCGCCTGTTGCGCCTGGTAGAGCGCATCCTGCACCGAGTGCTCGAGCAGCGGCAGATCCTCGCGCATGCGGCCCTGGTCCTCGTAGCGCTTGAGCGCGGCGGAAGCGAGGTACATCGCCGACAGCACGTCGCCCAGGCGCGCCGAAATCTTCTCCCTCCTCTTCAGCGAGCCGCCCAGCACGAGCATCGAGACGTCGGCGGCGAAAGCAAACCCGGCCGAGATGCGCGACAAGTCCTTGTAGTAGCGCCGCGTTTCGGGCGCGGCGCGCGCTGGCGCCGGAGCGAAGGCCGAACCTGTCAGCGCGTGCGCGAACGCGCGCATACCGTTGCCCAGCGTATGCCCAACGTGCGCGAACAGCGCGGCGTCGAATTCGAGCGACGCCTCGTCTCCGCGCAGGTCCTTGGCGGCGCGCATCTCGCGCAGCACGTAGGGGTGGCAGCGGATCGCGCCCTGGCCGAAGATGATCAAGCTGCGCGTGAGGATATTGGCGCCTTCCACCGTGATGCCGACCGGCACCACCTGGTAGCCGCGCCCGATCCAGTTGTTCGGCCCGAGGCAGATACCCTTGCCGCCGTGGATATCCATCGCGTCGTCGATCACTTTGCGCACGCGCTCGGTCATGTGGTACTTGGCGATGGCGGAGATCACCGCTGGCTTCTCGCCCGCGTCGACCGCGCCCGCCGTCATCACGCGGGTGGCGTCCATCAGGTAGCAATTGGCCGCGATCCGCCCGAGAGCCTCTTCGACCCCTTCGAGCTTGCCGATCGGGGTCTTGAACTGGCTGCGCACCCTCGCGTAGGCGCCGGTATAGCGCGCCATGGCCTTCGCGCCCCCGACCGACGAGGTCGGCAGCGAGATCGAGCGCCCCGCGGCCAGGCAGCCCATCAGCATCATCCAGCCCTTGCCCGCGTACTCGCGCCCGCCGATGATCCATTCGAGCGGCATGAACACGTCCTTGCCCGAATTCGGCCCGTTCTGGAACACCGCGTTCAGCGGCAGGTGGCGGCGGCCGATCTCGACCCCGGGGTGGCTGGTCGGCACCAGCGCGCAAGTGATGCCGAGGTCCTCTTCGCCGCCGAGCAGGCGCTCGGGATCGTACAGCCGGAAGGCCAGGCCGAGCAGCGTCGCTACGGGCCCGAGCGTAATGTAGCGCTTGTCCCACGTGACGCGCATGCCGAGCACTTCCTTGCCCTGGTGGATGCCGCGGCACACCACGGCGAAATCCGGGATCGCCGCGGCGTCCGAGCCCGCCTCGGGGCTGGTAAGGGCGAAGCACGGGATTTCCAGCCCTTTGGCCAGGCGTGGGAGGTAGTGATTCTTCTGCTCTTCGGTGCCGTATTGCAGCAGCAGCTCGGCCGGCCCGAGCGAGTTCGGCACCATTACGCTCACCGCGGCTGCATTCGAGCGCGTGGCGAGCTTCATCACCACCGCGGAGTGCGCCAGCGCCGAGAACTCCAGGCCGCCGTACTTCTTCGGGATGATCATGCCGAGAAACCCCTTGTCCTTCATGAACTGCCACACGTGCGGCGGCAGGTCCTGGCGCTCATGCGTGATCTCCCAGTCGTCGCAAATTGCGCACAGCTCTTCGCACGGGCCGTCGACGAAGGCCTGCTCTTCAGAGGTGAGCTTCGGCGCGGGCACGGCGAGCAGCTTGTCCCAATCCGGACGGCCGGAAAACAAGTCGCCGTCCCACCACACGGTGCCGGCGTCGATCGCCTCGCGCTCGGTTTGCGACATGTCCGGCAGGATGCGGCGATACAGCGCGAGCAGTGGATCGCTGATTACGGCCCGCCGCAGCGGGCCGACGAAAACCAGCGCGAGAACGAATGCGGCGACGCAGGCGATGATGAATCCGAGCATGACTTTCTCCTCTTTCGCTTTGCTAGGCGGCTTTCCTGACGTTGCGGTGCTGCGGCGGCGGGGCGAGCAGCCCGGCAGAAAGGAACGCGACCAAGCGCGCCTCGAGCAGCTTCGCATCGTAGCGGTCTTCGGGCTTACAGCCTGCGATCAGCTGTACCGTGTCGGTCGCTGCCAGCGTGTATGACAACGTGCCGAACATGAAGTGCATGCGCCAGACCAGCTCGTCGCGCGGGACCTCGGGCAGCGCCCGGGCAAAGGCGGCCTTGAAGCGCTCCATGGCGGGCGCGTGCAACTGGCCGATCAGGGCGCGGATCTGCTTTGCCGGCTCGGTATAGGTGCGTCCGAGCAGGCGGATGAAGTTTCGCCCGCCATCCTTCACGTCCTCGATCATGCGCAGGCTGGCGCCGATGAAGGCGCGAATGATCTGCTCGGGCGCGAGCGGCCGCTCGCCGGCCTGCTGCTCGAGCGCATCGAGCGCGCCGATGCGCTCGGCGTTCATCGGGTCGAGCCGGCGGCGGAACAGCGCCTCGATCAGCGCGTCCTTGGAGCCGAAGTGGTAGTTCACCGCGGCCAGGTTGACGCGCGCGGTGGAGGTCAGCAGGCGCATCGAGGTCGCCTCGAAGCCATGCTGCATGAACAGCTCTTCGGCCACGTCGAGAATGCGGGTTCGGGTTTCGTGTTGCGGCTTGATCGCGCGCAGGGACATAAGGGCAGGGTTCCCGGATGAATTTCAAACGAACGTTTGAATAGTACGGCGCAGGTCCGGTGACGTCAAGCCGGAGCGGCGCGGATGTGCGAGCCTTGCAGCATGAGCGGCGGCTTTCTCTTCGGTCTGGTGCTCGCCTCGATGCTGTGGCTGTTCTTCGTCTTCGGCGCAGTGGTCAACTTTCAGGTCTGGCGCGCCTGGCGCAGAGCCGAGGTCGGCCAACGCGTGCCCTCCGGAATCCCGTTCCTGCCCGGCCTGTTCGGCGCCATCGCGATGTTCCTCACCCTGCCCACGGTCGCACGCTGGCTCGGCTGGCAGCCCGGCTGGTGGGGCACGGTCCTGCTGCCTCTGCCGCTGGTGCTAGACGTGTATTGCCTGGGCTGGATCCTCCTGCTGCCTTTCGGTCGCCGGGGAAGCAAAAGCAACTAGAATCGCCGGTTCCCCATGGCCCGCCGCTCGCACAACTCCGCCCCCACGCAGCCGCTCAGCGGGACCGAGTGGCGCGCGTTCGGGCTGCTGCTGCCCTACCTGCTCGAATACAAGTGGCGCGTGGCCGCCGCGCTCGTGTTCCTCGCCGCGGCGAAGGTCGCCAACGTGGCGGTGCCGCTGGTGATGAAAGAGGTGGTCGACGGGCTGGACGCGAAGACGGCGATCGTCGCCGTGCCGGCGGCGCTGCTGGCGATCTACGGCCTGCTGCGCTTTTCCACCACCCTGTTCGCCGAGCTGCGCGACGTGGTGTTCGTGCGCGTTACCCAGCGCGCGATCCGCCGCGTGGCGCTGGGCGTGTTTCGCCACCTGCACCGGCTGTCGCTGCGCTTTCACCTGGAGCGCCAGACCGGGGGCATGACGCGCGACATCGAGCGCGGCACGCGCGGCATCTCGACCCTGCTGTCCTACCTGCTGTTCTCGATCATCCCGGTCATCATCGAGTTCACGCTGGTGGGCGCGGTGCTGCTGAAGAAGTTCGACTGGCGCTTCGCCGCGATCACTTTCGGCGCCGTTGCGATCTATCTGACCTTCACCGTGCTGGTGACCGAGTGGCGGATGGAGATCCGGCGCCGCGCGAACGAGCTCGATTCGAGCGCCAACACGCGCGCGATAGACAGTCTGCTCAATTACGAGACGGTGAAGTATTTCGGCAACGAGGAATTCGAGGCCCGGCGCTACGACGAGAATCTGTTCAAGTACGAGAACGCCGCGGTGCAGAACGAAGCCTCGCTCGGACTGCTCAACATCGGCCAGGCGATGATCATCGCGGGCGCGGTGACCGCGCTCATGTTCCTCGCCGCACAGGGCGTCGTGGCGCGAGCGTTCACGCTCGGCGACCTGGTGCTGGTGAACGGCCTGCTGATCCAGCTCTACATCCCGCTCAATTTCCTTGGCATGGTCTACCGCGAGATCAAGCAGGCGCTGATCGACATGGACCGCATGTTCCGCCTGCTCGCCGCGCACCGCGAGATCGAGGACAAGCCCGGCGCGGCGGAACTCCCATCGGGGCCGGCGGCGGTCGAGTTCCGCGACGTCGACTTCAACTACGAGCCCGCGCGGCGCATTCTGCACGGCGTGAGCTTCGCCATCCCCGCGGGGCGGCGGGTTGCCGTGGTGGGTCACTCCGGGTCGGGCAAGTCGACCCTGGCTCGGCTGCTGTACCGCTTCTACGACGCGAGTGGCGGCGCGATCCTGGTCAACGGCGCCGACATCCGCGACATGCAGCAGCAGTCGCTGCGCGCGGCGATCGGCATCGTTCCGCAGGACACCGTGCTGTTCAACGACAGCGTGCGCTACAACATCCGCTATGGCCGGCCCGACGCGAGCGAAGCCGACGTGGTCGAGGCCGCGCGTGCAGCTCATATCCACGATTTCATCCAGAGCCTGCCGGCCGGCTACGAGACGATGGTCGGCGAGCGTGGCCTCAAGCTCTCCGGCGGGGAGAAGCAGCGGGTGGCGATTGCGCGCGCGCTGCTCAAGGACCCGCGCATCCTGATCTTCGACGAGGCCACCTCTGCGCTCGACTCGAAGTCCGAGAAGGCGATCCAGGCCGAGCTGGAGCGTATATCCAAGGGGCGCACCACCCTTGTCATCGCTCACCGGCTTTCCACCGTGATGGACGCCGACCAGATTCTGGTGCTGGCCCAGGGCCGCATCGTCGAGCGCGGCAGCCACCGCGAGCTGCTCGCCGCCGAGGGGGAGTACGCGCGCATGTGGGCGCTGCAGCAACAGGCCGCGGCCGCCGAAGAGACGCTGGAGCGGGTCAAGGCGGCCTGAGGCCCGGGCCGCAGGGCTTATTTCACGTCCTTTCGAGAAACGGGGGATAGCCCCTTATTTTTGCTTGCATTTTTTTCGGGCCGTGCTATACACTGCGGGCATGCAACAACAATCAGAACGACAGCTCCATCAGTTGGAAAAAATCGTCGCAGTGTTCGCGCTGCTCGCGGTGCTGTTGCTTACCGTCGGCTTCGCGCAGGCACAGAGTGGCAAGGTGTTCCTGCGCTCCAACGCGGTGCTGGTGCAGGACGCCAACAGCGGCCAGACGATTCTTGCCAAGAATTCCGACTCGGTGATGCCGATCGCGTCCATCACCAAGCTGATGACCGCGATGGTTCTGCTCGACAGCGGTGTCGACATGAAGCAGAGAGTCGTCGTCAGCAGGGAAGACGTCGACAGGCTCAAGGGCACGCATTCCCGCCTGCGGCCCGGCTCCAGTCTGACGCGCGACAACCTGCTGCTGCTCGCGCTCATGGCGTCCGAAAACCGCGCTGCGGCGGCGCTGGCGCGCACCTATCCCGGCGGCACCGAGGCCTTCGTCGCGGCGATGAATGCGAAGGCGCGCGCGCTCGGCATGCAGGACACGCATTACGTCGATCCGACCGGACTCAATTCGGACAACGTGTCGAGCCCGCGCGATCTCGCGCGGCTGGTGAAGGCGGCCGCCGACTACCCGCAGATTCGCGCCTTCACCACGCGCGGCAGGGCGAAAGTCGAGGCGCGCGGGCGTACGCTGGCGTACCATAATACGAACCGTCTGGTGTCCAACCCGCACTGGGACATCGACCTCTCCAAAACGGGCTACATCAGCGAGGCGGGCCGCTGTCTGGTGATGCAGGTGACGGTGGGCTCGCGCGAACTGATCCTCGTGCTGCTCGATTCCTGGGGCAAGTACTCGCGTATCGGCGACGCCAACCGCATCCGCAAGTGGCTCGAAAGCAGCGCGCTGGCCGACTCGCGCGGCTGAGCAGGCGAGGCGCAGTCAGTTTTTTCGGTTCCGCGGTCGGCGCGGACGGATTCCTCGACGACGTCATTTCCGGCCTCTCGCAGCCGCAGAAGGCCCTGCCGCCCAAGTACCTTTACGACGCCGAGGGCAGCCGCCTGTTCGAGCGTATCTGCCGCCTGCGCGAGTACTACCCCACGCGCACCGAGCTCGCGCTTACCAAGCAGCACTTGCGCGAGATCGTGCGCTTCGCGGGCGAGCGCTGCGAGCTGATTGAGTACGGCAGCGGCGAGAGCGTCAAGACGCGCATGCTGATTGAGCATCTGAGGCCGTCGCGCTATGTCCCGGTCGAAATCTCGGAGGCCGCGCTGCGCGACGCGGCGACGCGCCTGGCGCGCGAATTTCCCTGGCTCGACATCGCCGCGGTGGTGGGCGACTTCTCGCGCCCGCTCAAGCTGCCGGCGCGCGGCGCGCGCATGGCGCGCCGGCGCGTGGCCTACTTTCCGGGCTCGACCATTGGCAATCTCTCGCCTTCGGAGGCGGAAGGATTTCTGCGCATGACTCGCGCCCAGGTGGGCGCGAGCGGCGCAATGCTGGTGGGAGTCGACCTGAAGAAGGACCCCAACGTGCTGCACGCCGCGTACAACGACGCAAAGGGCGTCACCGCGGCGTTCAACCTGAACCTTCTGGCGCGTATCAACCGCGAGCTAGGCGGAGACTTCGATCTGCGGCGCTTCCGGCACTACGCGTTCTACAACGCGTCGCTCGGACGGGTCGAGATGCATCTCGTGTCCCTGGTGCGCCAGAACGTGCGGGTGGGGCGCAGCCGCTTCCAGTTCGATGCCGGCGAAACCATCCACACCGAGAACTCGTGCAAATATTCGGTCGAGGAGTTCCAGGTACTGGCGGCAGAGGCGGGCTTTCGCGGCGCGCGCGTGTGGTGCGACCGCCGCGGCCTGTTCTCCCTGCACGGGCTGACCGCGGAGGAGTGAGCGCTAGGGGTTGGTGAGGACGATCGCGCCGGTCGCGGTGCTGTAGGTGAAGCGGCGCACGGTGGTGCCGTCCTTGCGATAGGTGAAGGTGCATGTCGTGCCGCTACCCTGCGCGCGGTAGTCCGTCGCACCGCTCGCTGCGGTGCTGATCGTGGGCGCGAGCGCGAGTACGCCGTTCCAGATTTGCAGGCAGCGGTTGGCATTCACGTTGCCGTTGTTACCGTTGGTCGACGACGGGTAGCAGTTGGAATTGAAGTCGACGATGCCGGTGCCGAATCCGGGCAGGTTGTCCTTGCCCGCGTAGCCTTTGATCAGGCAGCTCAGGTGCGCGAGGTTGATTGCGGAGGAGAAGGCGCCCGCGCTCTGCGCGACCGAGGCCTTGTAGGCGCCGGCCTTCAGGTCGAGGAATTGCGGCACGGCGACCGCGGCGAGCACGCCCAGGATTACGATGACGACGATCAGTTCGATCAAGGTGAATCCGCTCGATTCAAGCCGGGCGGTGCGTCGCATCCGGACGCGCGGGCGTCAGGCGGCGCCGATGCGCGCTGCCGGACGGTGGCCAATGGCGCGCGAAATGCGGTCGGCGGCTTCCTTCACCAGCGGGCCCCATTGCGGCTTCATGCGGTCGGCCGGCGTCGACAGCGACAGCCCGGCGATCAGTGCGCCCGCGTCGTTGCGGATCCCGGCCGCAACGCAGCGCACGCCGATTTCCGCCTCCTCGTTGTCGGTTGCGTAGCCCTGGCGCTGAATGCGCTCGAGGTCCCGCTCGAGCAGCGCGATGGTGCTGAGCGTGTTGCGCGTATGCGGCGCGAGGCCGGTTCGCTTGGCGTAGTCGCGCAACTTGGCGAACCCGTCCTCGAGCAGGAACAGCTTGCCCGCGGCAGTGATGTGCAGCGCCGCGCGCGCGCCGATCGCGTGCACGATGCGCATCGCCGAGCGCCCGGCCGATGTGCGCTCGACGTACACGATCTCGTCGTCGTGGCGCACCGAGAGGTTGACCGTTTCTCCGGTCTGGGCGTGCAGCTCGCGCATCACCGGCAGCGCCAGCTCGCGCACGCTGATGCGCGACTTGACCAGCGTGCCGAGCTCGAGCAGGCGCATGCCGAGCCGGTAACTGCCGGGTTCGATGCGGTCGACCAGGCGGTCGGCGGCCATCGCGGCCAGGATGCGGTGCGCGGTCGAGGGGTGCAGCCCGGTGTATTGCGCGACCTGCTTCAATCCGAGCGGCTCGGGGTGCTTCGCGAGCACCTCGAGCAGCTTCATCATCCGCTCGATCACCTGGATCGGGCTCTTCTGGTCGTCTTTGGACTTTGCTTTGGCGCTGGACACGGAATTGCTGCGTAGCATCATCGGAACCAGCCGATTGTATCTCACGATGTGAAATCGGGCGAGGCGGCAGCGTGTTATCCTTTATCGCTGTTTCGTCTCTGTTTCAAAAAGGAAAAGCCTCTCTCCATGCCCAGCGGACGCCGCGTCGGCCTGTTCGTTACCTGCCTGGTGGACATGATGCGGCCACGCATCGGCTTTGCCGCCCTCAAGCTGCTCGAGGGCGCCGGATTCGAAGTGGTGGTGCCGGCGACGCAGACTTGCTGTGGCCAGCCGGGCTGGAATTCCGGCGAGCGCGGTTCCGCGCGCGCACTGGCCGAAAAGCTGATCGGCGAGTTCGAGGGCTGCGACTACCTGGTCGCGCCTTCGGGTTCGTGCACCGGCATGATCAAGACCCATTACCCGGCGCTCTTCGAGGGCGAGGGCGCGTGGCTCGCGCGCGTCGAGGCCCTGGCCGCCAAGAGCTGGGAGCTGACCGACTTCCTGGTCAACGTCGCCCGGCTCGAGCTGCCGCCCGGGCGATTTAGCGGCGCCGTCACCTACCACGATTCCTGCGCCGGCCTGCGCGAGCTCGGCGTCAAGCAGCAGCCGCGACGGCTGCTGGCCAGGATGCCGGGCGTGACGCTCGTCGAAATGAAGGACAGTGAGACCTGCTGCGGCTTCGGCGGCACGTTTTCGATCAAGTTCGGCGAAATCTCGGCCGCGATGGCCGAGACCAAGTGCGAGAACATCGCCGCATCGGGCGCGGGAACGGTGGTGCTGGGCGACCTCGGCTGCATGCTCAACATCGAGGGCCGGCTGCGCCGCCGCGGCGATGAGACCACGCGCGTGCTGCACGTGGCCGAAGTGCTCGCCGGGGAGACCGACTGATGCGCATGCAGTCGATGCAGTTCAAGGCGCGCGCGCACGGTGCGCTCGCCGACGCGAGGCTGCAAAGCGTGCTCAAGCGCTTCGGCAGCGGCTTCGTCGACAAGCGGGCCGCGGCGCGCGAGGCCTACGGCATCGAGGCGTTCGAGGCGCTGCGCGACGCGAGCGCGGCGATCCGCGATCGCGGCCTCGCCAACCTGGATGCCTGGCTGCTGTGCTTCGAGGAGCAGGCGACGCGCAGCGGCAGCACCGTGCTGTGGGCGAAGGACGCGGACGAAATCCGCCGCCACGTGCTCGAGATCTGCGCCCGCCACGGCGTGAAGAAGGCGATCAAGTCGAAATCGATGGTGTCGGAGGAGGCGGGGCTGAACGAGGCGCTCGAGGCCGCCGGCGTCACGCCGGTCGAGACCGACCTGGGCGAGTACATCATCCAGCTGGCGAAGGAACCCCCTTCGCACATCATCGCGCCCGCGATCCACAAGGACAAGGAGCAGGTCTCGGACCTGTTCGCCGAGCACCACCACCGCCCGCGCCTGACCGACACCGAGGCGCTCACGCGCGAGGCGCGCGAGATGCTGCGCGGGCATTTCCAGAGCGCCGATCTCGGGATCTCGGGCGGCAACTTCCTGGTGGCCGAAACCGGCTCGGTCGCGATCGTCACCAACGAGGGCAACGGCCGCATGGTGACCACGTTGCCGAAGGTGCACATCGCGATCACCGGCATCGAGAAAGTGATCCCGACGCTCGAAGACCTGTCCACCCTCAATCGCGTGCTGCCGCGCTCGGCCACCGGGCAGGAGATCGAGAACTACTTCACCATCGTCACCGGCCCGCGCCGCGAGGGCGACCTCGACGGCCCGGAGCACATGTATGTGATCCTGGTCGATGCCGGCCGCACCCGGCTGGTCGGCAGCGACATGCAGCAGATGCTGCGCTGCATCCGCTGCGGCGCGTGCATGAACCACTGCCCGGTGTTCCAGACCGTGGGCGGGCACGCCTACGGCTGGGTCTACCCGGGGCCGATGGGCTCGGTGCTCACGCCGGTCTACAACGGGATCGAGAACGCGCTCGACCTGCCGCAGGCCGCCACGCTGTGCGGCGCCTGCGAGGTCGCCTGCCCGGTGAAGATCCCACTGCCGGAGCTGCTGCGCAAGCTGCGCGAGCGGCAGATGCAGGCCGGACTGCGTCCCTGGCGCGAGCGCGCAGGGTTCAGGCTGTGGGCCTTCGCCGCGAAGCGTCCGCGCCTGTACGCGCTCGCTACCCGCCTCGGCGTGCGCGCGCTCAGGCTGATGGGCGGGGCGAAGGGCCGCATTTCCCGGCTCCCGCTCGGCGCGGGCTGGACGCTCGGGCGCGACATGCCCTCGCCCGAGGGGCGCACCTTCCGCGAACTCTACGCCGCGCGGCGCGGGAAATAGTCCCGGCGGCGGGCAGGGGATGGACGAAGCCCGCGCGCGCGACCAGCAACTGCTCGAGCTGCTGCGAGGCCTCGCGCACGAGCTCCACCCCCAGGATCCCGCGATCGGGCGCCTCGGCCTGGATGCCTCGCTCGAGCGCGACTACGGGCTGGACAGCCTGGCGCGGGTCGAGCTCGCGGCGCGCATCGAGCAGGCGTTTCGCCTGCGCCTGCCGGAGGAGGGTTTCAGCGAGGCCGAAAGCGCGCGCGACTTGCTGCGCCTGCTCGCCTCGGCGCCGCGCGCCGAGGAACGCGCCGGCGGGGCTACTGCCGCGGCGCCCGCCGGGGCGACTCGGGCGCCGGCAGCGGAGCATCCGGCACTCGCGGTCGACACGCTCACCGAAGCGCTGGACTGGCACCTCGCGCGCCACCCGGAGCGCGTCCACATCACGCTCTACGGCGAGCGCGACGCGGCCGAGGAGATCAGCTTCCGCGCCCTGGGCGAGGCGGCGAACGCCTTCGCCGCCGGGCTCGCGGCGCGCGGCGTCGTGCCGGGCGAGCGCGTGGCGATCATGCTGCCGACTAGCCGCGGCTTTTTCGTCGCGTTCTACGGCGCGCTGCGCGCCGGCGCGATCCCGGTTCCGCTCTACCCGCCGGCGCGGCCGGCGCAGCTCGAGCAGCACTTCCGGCGCATCGCGGGCATCGTCGCCAACAGCGGCGCGCGCATCTTCGTCACCATCGAGGCGGCGAAGACCTTTGCCCACGTACTGCAGGCGCACGCCGAGGCGCTCGGTGAAGTTCTCACCGTCGACGAGGTGCTGCAGGGCGACGGCGCCGCGCCGGCGCACCGCGCGGCGCCCGGCGACACCGCCTTCCTGCAATACACCTCGGGCAGCACGGGGCGGCCCAAGGGCGTGGTGCTGTCGCACGCGAACCTGGTCGCCAACATTCGCGCTATGGGTGCCGCGACGCAAGCGGGCCCGGGCGACGTGTTCGTGTCGTGGCTGCCGCTGTACCACGACATGGGGCTGATCGGCGCCTGTCTGGGCGCGCTGCTCTACGGCTACCCGCTGGTGCTGATGTCGCCGCTCGCCTTCCTGTCGCGCCCCGAGCGCTGGCTGCGGCGCATCGCGCAGCACCGCGGCACGCTCACCTCGGCGCCGAACTTCGCCTACGAGCTGTGCCTGAGCAAGCTCTCGGACAGCCAGCTCGAAGGCCTCGACCTGTCCTCGCTGCGGCTCGCGTTCAACGGCGCCGAAGCGGTGAGCGCGGAGACGGCCGAGCGATTCAGCGAGCGCTTCGCGTCCTACGGCCTGCGGCGCGAGGCGATGACCCCGGTGTACGGGCTGGCCGAAGCCTGCCTGGGCGTTTCCTTCCCGCCGCTCGGGCGCGGCCTGCTGATCGACCGTGTCGAGCGCGCCGCGCTGCAGCGCCAGGGCGTCGCGCGCCCGGCGCGCGCCGGCGACACCCTGCCGCTGCGGGTGGTGGCCTGCGGCCGCGCGCTGCCGGGACATTCGATCCGCGTGGTCGATGCCGCCGGCCGCGAGCTGGGCGCGCGCGTCGAGGGCCGGATCCAGTTCAGCGGCCCCTCCGCCTCAAGCGGCTACTTCGAGAACCCCGAGGACAGCGTGCGCCTGATCGACGGCAGCTGGCGCAACACCGGCGACCTCGGCTACCTCACGGGGGGGGAACTCTATCTCACCGGACGCGAGAAGGACCTGATCATCCGCGGCGGGCACAACATCCACCCGATGGAGATCGAGCAGGCGGCGGGCGAGGTGAAGGGCGTGCGCCACGGCGGCGTCGCGGTGTTCGCCTCCGCCGCGCGCGGGGGAGGCGAGCGCCTGATCGTGCTCGCCGAAACGCGCGAGACGCGCGAAGAGGAGCGCGCGCGCATGATCGGCGAGATCAATCGGCTCGCGCTCGACCTGGTCGGCGTGCCGGCGGACGAGGTGGTGCTCGCGCCGCCGCGCAGCGTGCTCAAGACCTCCAGCGGCAAGATCCGGCGCGCCGCCTGCCGCGAGCTGTACGAGCGCGGCGCGCTCGGCGCCGGCCAGCGCCCGGCCTGGCTGCAGCTCGCGCTGCTCGAGCTCGAGGGCCTGTCGGCGCGCGCTTCGCGCACGCTGCGCCGCGCGCTCGAGCGGCTGTGGGGCGCCTGGGCCTGCGCCGTGATCGGCGTGGTGGGCCTGTCGGCGTGGGCGCTGCTCGCGCTGACGCGCGACCCGGCGCGGGCGCGCTCCCGCGCGCGCGGGGCGGCGAGGCTGGCGTTCTTCCTCGCGGGCGCGAGCCCGCGCGTCGAGGGCGCCGAACGCCTAGCCGCGGGCAGCGCGGTCGTGGTCTGCAACCACGCCAGCTACCTTGACGGCATTGTGCTCACCGCAGCGCTGCCGCCGCGAATCGTGTTCGTCGCCAAGCGCGACCTCGCGCCGCAGCGCCTGGCGGGAACCCTGCTGCGGCGTCTGGGCACGCTTTTCGTCGAGCGTGTCGACGCCGCGCGCAGCGTCGAGGACCACGGCGCAATCGAACAGAACGCGCGTGCAGGCCTGGTCCCGCTGGTGTTTCCCGAGGGGACGCTGCGGCGCGAGCCCGGACTGCTGCCGTTTCGCATGGGCGCCTTCGTCGCCGCGACGCAGGCCGGCGTGCCGGTGGTGCCGGTGGTGATCCACGGCACCCGCAGCATGCTTCCCGACGGCATCTGGTTCCCGCGCCGCGCGGCGCTCGAGGTGCTGGTGGGCGAGCCGATCGCGCCCGAGGGCGACGGCTGGCACGCCGCGATCGCGCTGCGCGACAAGGCGCGCGCGGCGATCCTTGCGGCCAGCGGCGAGCCGGATGCGCCTGCGGCGCGAGTCGACTTCAGGGCCTTGAGCACAGGCTAGGGCTATACAATGCCCCCCGACAAACATCTGGTCGGGGAGAGGGCATGGCGGAACATTCCGGCGGCGAGCTGATCGCGCGCATGCTGCAGGCCGAAGGCGTGAGCAAGGTCTTCGGCATCATCGACGGCACCTACTTCGGCTTCTACTCGGCGCTGCACCGCCTTGGGATCGAGATCGTCACGCCGCGGCATGAAACGAGCGCCGCGCACATGGCGGGCGCCTATGCGCGCGTGACTGGCCAGCTCGGCGTCTGCATGGCCTCGAACGGCCCGGGGGTGGCGAATGTGCTGCCCGGGCTGGTGGTCGAGCAGGCCGAGGGCAACCGCGTACTGTGCATCACCAGCGCGCGCCGCACTGGGCTCAGTTATCCGGAGCGGCCCGGCGCCTACCAGAGCTTCGACCAGTCCGGCGTCGTGTCCGCGCTCGCCAAGTGGAGCCGCGCGGTGCCGGCCTACGAGCGCATTCCGGAGCTGATGCGCGCCGCGCTGCGAAGCTGCTGGGAAGGGCGTCCGGGTGTGGTTCACCTCGACGTGCCGGAGAACATCATGAACGGCGCGTTCAAGGGCGAACCGGCCTTGTGGGCGCCGGCCGAGTACCGGCGCGCGAGCCCATCGCATCCCGCGCCGCAGGACGTCGAGCGCGCCGCCGAGATGCTGGCCACGGCCGAGGCGCCGATGATCCACGCCGGCAGCGGAGCGGTGCACGCCGGCGCCTTTGCCGAGCTGGCCAGGGTGGCCGAGCTGCTGCACGCGCCGGTGACCACCAGCTGGGGCGCGCGCGGCGCGCTGCCCGAGACTTCCGAGCTCTCCGTGCCGATGATCTACGTCAAGCTCAACCACGAGGTGCGCAACGACGCCGACCTGGTGCTGTGCGTCGGCTCGCGCCTGGGCGAGACCGACTGGTGGGGAAAGGCGCCGTACTGGCGCCAGCCGGCCGGGCAGAAGATGATCCAGGTCGACATCGACGGTGCGGCGCTCGGCGCCGCCAAGCCGGCCGCGCTCGCGGTACTCGCTGACGCGAAAGTGTTCCTCGCGCAGCTCGCCGAGCGGCTCGAAGCGCGCACCGGCGCGATGCGGCTCGAGCCGCGCAAGGCGCGGGTGGCGAAGTACGGCGCGGCGCGCCGCGCCGAGCGCGCCGAGCTCGACAAGCGGCTCGAGGACCGCGCCGTGCCGATGAATCCCGCGCACGTTGCGCACGCCTGCCAGCAGGCGTTCGGCGACGACGCGATCCTGGTCGCCGACGGCGGCAACGCCGCGATCTGGGCCCTGTTCTACCACCAGGTGCGCACGCCCAACACGCTGCTGTCGACGTTCAAGTTCGGCATGCTCGGTGCGGGCGTTGCGCAGGCGCTCGGCGCCGCCGTCGCCCGCCCCGGGCGCCCGGTGTGCTGCATCATCGGCGACGGCGCGATGGGCTTCCACCCGCAGGAGATCGAGACCGCGATCCGCAACGGGCTGCGCGTGGTGTACCTGGTGCTGTGCGACCGCCAGTGGGGCATGGTGAAGATGAACCAGCAGTTCATGCTGCGGCCGCTCAAGACGCTGATCATGAAGTCGCTCGGGCCCGAGGAGACGATCAAGGCCGACCTGGGCGAGATCGCCTTCGACAAGCTGGCCGAGTCGATGGGCGCGCACGGCGAGCGCGTCTCCGATCCGGCCGCGCTCGGGCCCGCGCTCGAGCGCAGCCTCGCCGCCGGCCGCTGCGCGGTGATCCACGTCGACGTCGACCCGGTCAAGCACATGTGGGCGCCGGGGCTGCTGCACTTCAAGAAGATGCACGAGGAGCCCGCGGGCAAGTAGCGCCATGAGCGACATCGACCTGGTGCGGCTGAACTTCAACCCGCAGACGCTGCTCGCGCTGAACGTGATCCTCGGGTTGGTGATGTTCGGCGTCTCGCTCGAGCTCAAGCCGGCCGACTTCAAGGCCGCGCTCGCCACGCCGCGCGCGCTCGCGATCGGCCTGCTCGGCCACCACGTTGTGTTTCCCGCTGCCACCTACCTGCTGGTGCTCGCGCTCCAGCCGCGCCCGAGCATCGCGCTCGGCATGATCCTGGTGTCGTCGTGCCCGGCGGGAAACATCTCGAACTTCCTCACCCATGTCGCGCGCGGCAACACGGCGCTGTCGGTGTCGATCAGCACCCTGTCGACGCTCGCCGCGATCGTCATGACGCCGCTCAACGTGGCCTTCTGGGGCGGCCTGTACGGACCTGCGCAGCCGATCCTGCGGGCGGTCGCGGTCAATCCGTTCGAGATGTTCGCCCACGTGCTGCTGCTGCTCGGCGTGCCGCTCGCGGCCGGGTTGTTCGTCTCGCGCCGCTACCCGCGTTTCACCGCGCGCGCGGTGAAGCCGTTCAAGGTCTTTTCGCTCGGGTTTTTCGTCGTGTTCGTGCTGGCGGCGCTGGCGGCGAACTGGCAGTACTTCCTCGACTACGTCGGAATGGTGGTCGGCATCGTGTTCGTGCACAACGCGCTCGCGCTCGCGACCGGCTACGGCCTGGCGCGCGCGGCGGGCCTGGTCGAGCGCGACCGGCGCGCGGTGTCGATCGAGTGCGGGATCCAGAATTCCGGCCTAGGCCTGATCCTGATCTTCGGCTACTTCGACGGCCTCGGCGGCATGGCGGTGATCACCGCCTGGTGGGGCATCTGGCATATCGTCGCGGGGCTGAGCGTGGCAGGCACCTGGTCGCGCCTTCCGCCGACGCCCGCCGCGGCATGACGGTTCTGGTGACCGGCGCCGGCGGCTACCTCGGGTGGCAGCTGGTCGCCGAGCTCGCGCGGTGCGGGCGCCCGGTGCTCGCGCTCGACCTGCGCGAGCCGCCGCCGCCCGCGCGCCTGCCGGGGGTCGAGTACCTAACCGCCGACGTGCGCGCCGCGGGACTCGCCGACACCTTGCGCGCGCACGAGGTGAGCGCCATCGTGCACCTGGCCTCGATCGTCACGCCCGGGCGCGACAGTTCGCGCGAGCACGAGTATTCGGTCGATGTGCTGGGAACCCGGAACGTGCTCGAGGCCTGCGTCGAGGCGGGCGTGGCGAAGATCGTCGTCACCTCGAGCGGCGCCGCCTACGGCTACCACGCCGACAACCCGCCGTTGATCGACGAGGACCAGCCGCTGCGCGGCAACCGCGAGTTCGCCTACGCCTGGCACAAGCGCCTGGTCGAGGAGATGCTCGCCGGGTACCGCCGCGACCAGCCGCAGCTCGCGCAGGTCGTGCTGCGCGTGGGCACCATCCTGGGCGAGACCACGCGCAACCAGATCACCGACCTGTTCGACAAGCCGCGCCTGATCTCCGTGCGCGGCTCGGACAGCCCGTTCGTGTTCGTCTGGGACCAGGATGTGGTCGCCTGCCTCGTGCTCGCGCTCGAGCCCGGCCGCGCAGGCGTGTTCAACGTCGCGGGCGACGGCGCGCTCGGCGTGCGCGAGATCGCCGCGCGCCTGGGCAAACCCTGCGTCGAACTCCCCGCCTGGGCGATCGCCGGCGCACTCGCCCTGCTCAAGCCGCTCGGGTTGTCGCAGTACGGCCCGGAGCAGGTGCGCTTCCTGCGCTACCGGCCGGTGCTCGACAACCGGCGCTTGAAGCAGGTTTTCAGCTACACCCCGCGCCTCACCTCCTCCGAGACCTTCGACCTCTACCGACGCGCACGGAGCCGAGATGGCACGGCGTGAGTTCCGCGACAAAGTAGTGGTGGTGACCGGCGCCGCGGGCGGGCTGGGACGGGCGCTCGCCGGGCGCTTCGCTGCCGCCGGCGCGCGCGTGGCGCTGCTCGATCGCGACCTGGCCGCGGTCGAAGCGGCCGCGGCGGCGCTCGGGCAGGCTGCGCTGGGGCTCGCATGCGACGTCAGCGATCCCGCGCAGTGCGATAGCGCGCTGGCGCGCGCCGCGGCGGCGCTGGGGCCGATCCACGTGCTGATCAACAATGCCGGCATCTCGCACCGCAGCGCCTACGCGGCGACCGACCCGGCGGTGATCCGGCGCGTCATGGAGGTCAACTTCTTCGGCGCGGTGCACTGCACCCGCGCGGCGCTCGAGGATCTGTTGCACACGCGCGGACTGATCGTGACCATATCGAGCGTCGCCGGATTCTCGCCGCTCATCGCGCGCACCGGCTACGCCGCGAGCAAGCACGCGCTGCACGGATTTTTCGACAGCCTGCGCACCGAGGTGGCCGACGGCGGGGTCGACGTGCTGCTGGTGTGCCCGGCGTTCATCGCGACCGGGATCGAGCGCAACGCGCTCGGCGCCGACGGCGCGCCGGTGCGTCACGCGCAGCGGATCGTCGGCGCGCGGGCGGCGCCCGAAGCCGTGGCCGACGAGATCTACCGCGCCGCGCGCCGCGGGCGGCGCCTGCTGCTGCACGGACGCACCGCGCGGCTCGCGTGGTGGTTGAGCCGGTTCGCGCCCAACCTCTACGCGCGCCTGATGGCGCGCCGGCTCAGGGGCGAGATGCGGGGCGAGACGGACGGCGGCGCGTGAAGCGCGCCGGGTCGAGGGCGTCGGCGAGTGCGCCTTCGATCGGCAGCGGCTCGCCCTCGATCAGGCTCGCGACGAGCTCGGCGGCGAGCGCGGACCACACCAGGCCGCGCGAGCCGTAGCCGAACGCGCCGTACAGGCCCGGTGCCAGCGCGCCCGCGACCGGCAGGCGGTCGCGGGTCACGGCGCGAAACCCGACCCGGCCCTCGAGCAGGGCGGGGTCGAGCGCGCGCGCGGCGCCGGGCACGATGCCTTCCAGGCGCGCGAGGTTTCCGGCGTGCCCGTCCAGCCGCGGCGCCGGGTCTTCGTCGTCGAAATCGTAGCTCGCCCCGGCGACCGCGATGCCTTCGACCGCGGGCAGCACGAAGCCGCCGCGCAGCAGCGGCAGCCGCGGGGCGCGAAACAGCGCCGCGGGCAGGTGGCTGACCTGGCCGCGCACCCGCCGCAGCGCGATGCCCGAGCCGGACGCGAGGCGCAGCGCGTCGGCCGCGTTCGCCAGCACCGCGACCGGCGCGGCCGCGATCTCGCGCCCCGCGGCGTCGCGCGCGCTCCAGCCCGCGGCGCCGCGCTCGAGCGCCGCGACCTCGATGCCGAAGCAGGCCTCGGCCGCCGAGTGCGCGAGCTGCGCCCGCGCGAGGCTCGGCGGGCGCACCCAGCCGCCGGCGGCGAACCACAGCCCGCCGGCGGCCACGCCGACGCCGGCCAGGTCGGACGCTTCGGCGCGCGTCACGCGGCGCATGTAGTCCGCACCGGCACCGAGCGCGGCGAGCGCGCGCTGCTGGGCCTGGTCTTCGTCGTCGTCGCGCGCGAGCTGCAGCGCGCCGCAGGCCTGCCACGCCGCGCCTTCCAGGGCGGACCAGCGCCGCAGCGCGTAGAGCGAGCCGGCGCGCGTCAGGCGCGCAAGCACGCTGTCGTCGGGGGTCGCCACCGGGTGGAACACGCCCGCGTGGTTGCCCGAGGTCTCGCTGGCGGGTTCGCGCCGGCGCTCGATCAGAACGACTTCCCAGCCGCGCGCGGCGAGGCGCTCGCACACCGCGGCGCCGGCGATTCCGGCGCCGATCACCAGCGCGCGGCGCGCGGGCCACGGCGCGGGCGCGGGCCGCGCCCTGCCGCGCGGCGCGTGGCGCGCGGCGAGCATCTCGCGCTTGGCGGCGAAGCCGGGACGCTTTTCCACTTCGAAGCCGGCGCCGGCGAGCGCCTCGCGCACCGGTGCGGCTGCGCTCCAGGTCGCCGCCGTCGCGCCGGGCGCGGCGAGCCGCGCGAGCGCCTTCATCGCGGCGACGGACCACATGGCCGGGTTCTTCGCCGGGGCGAAGCCGTCGAGGTAGATCGCGTCGGCGGCGAGGCGCAGCTCGCGCGGTGCGCTCGCGACGTCGGCGAAGGCGAGCGTGAGCACGACGCGCCCGCCATCGAGCTCGAGGCGGTGCACGCCGGGCACCAGCGGCGGCCAGGCCGCACGCAGCGCGGCGGCGGCGTCGGCGAACTCGGGGTAGCGCGTGTGCAGGCGCTCCAGGTCGGCGGCGGCGAAGGGATGCTTCTCGATCGAAACGAAGTGCAGCCGCGCGCAGCGCGCGGGGTCTTCGCGCCATGCGGCCCAGGTGGCAAGGAAGTTCAGGCCGAAGCCGAAACCGGTCTCGAGCACGGTGAACGTCCCGCGGCCGTGCCAGCGCGCCGGCAGGCCGTTGCCGGCCAGGAACACCTGGCGCGCCTGCGCCGGGCCGCCCGCGGCGCTATGGTAAATGTCGCCGTAGGCCTCGGAATAAGGCGTGCCGTCCGGCGCGAAGGCGAGCGTGGCGGGAACGAGCGGCGCAGGCATCGGCCGAGTATATAGATCGGCGTAAAATCGAATGTCCCGAGGAGGCAGACATGAACAAGCCCGCAGACATCAAGCACCACACCGTTCCGCTCTGGATCGGCGGCAAGCCCGTCGTGCCGGGCGGCAGGACCGGGGACGTCTACAACCCCGCCACCGGCCAGGTGGCGAAGAAGGTTCCCCTTGCGGACGCGAAGATCGTCGACGCCGCGGTCAAGGCGGCGGCTGCGGCGCTGCCCGCCTGGCGCGACACGCCGCCGCTGCGGCGCGCGCGGGTGATGCAGAAGTTCCTCCAGTTGATGCAGGACAACCAGCAGGAGCTGGCGCGCCTGGTGAGCGAGGAGCACGGCAAGACACTGCCCGATGCGATGGGGTCGGTGCAGCGCGGCATCGAGGTGATCGAGTTCGCCTGCGGCATCCCGCACCTGTTGAAGGGCGAGTTCTCCGAGAACGTCGGCACTTCGGTCGATACCCACACCCTGCGCCAGCCGGTCGGCGTGTGCGCCGGCATCACGCCTTTCAATTTCCCGGTGATGGTGCCGATGTGGATGTTCCCGGTCGCGATCGCCTGCGGCAACACCTTCGTGCTCAAGCCCTCGGAGAAGGTGCCCTCGGCGTCGGTTCGCATGGCCGAGCTGTTCAAGGAGGCGGGGCTGCCCGACGGCGTGTTCAACGTGGTGCACGGCGACAAGGAGGCGGTCGACGCGATCCTCGCCCATCCGGGCATCGCGGCGGTGTCGTTCGTCGGCTCGACGCCGATCGCGAAGACCATCTACGAGACCTGCGCCCGCAACGGCAAGCGGGTACAGGCGCTGGGCGGGGCCAAGAACCACGCCGTGGTGCTGCCCGACGCCGACCTCGAGTTCGCCGCCGACGCGCTGATCGGGGCGGCCTACGGCTCGGCGGGCGAGCGCTGCATGGCGATCAGCGCGGTGGTCGCGGTCGGCGCCGCCGGCGACCCGCTGGTCAAGCTGCTCGAGAAGAAGGCCAAGGCGATCAAGATCGGGCCCGGAGACGCGCCCGGGATGGACATGGGACCGCTGGTGACCGCTCAGCACCGCGACAAGGTTGCGGGCTACGTCGAGCAGGGGGCGAAAGAGGGCGCAAAGCTGGTGCTCGACGGCCGCGCGCAGGCGCTGCCGAAGGACGGCTTCTTCCTCGGCACCACCCTATTCGACAACGTGAAACCCTCGATGAAGATCTACCAGGACGAGATCTTCGGCCCGGTGCTCGTCGTTCTGCGCGCGAATTCGCTCGAAGAGGCGATCGCGCTGGTGAACGCGAACCCGTACGCCAACGGCACCGCGATCTTCACCGAGAGCGGGGGCGCCGCGCGCCGCTTCGAGAACGAAATCCAGGTCGGCATGGTCGGCATCAACGTGCCGATCCCGGTGCCGGTGGCGTTCTATTCCTTCGGCGGCTGGAAGAACTCGCTCTTCGGCGACCTGCACGTGCACGGCGTCGAGGGCGTGAAGTTCTACACCCGCACCAAGGTCGTCACCAAGCGCTGGCCGCACCAGGACACTCCCGCGCCCGGCTTCCACATGCCGACGCTGGGCTAGGCGCGGCGTAGCGCGCCGTCGGCGCACATCTGCGCCACCAGGTTCAGGCTGTCGCGCTCGAAGCACAGCGCCACGTCGTCGAGCAGCGCCGGGATCGCCAGCAGGCGCCGGCCGTTGCGCGAATGGCGTGCCGCCGCGGCGAGGTCGCGTTCGAACGGCGGGTAAAGGCGGCGCGCAATCTCGGCTCCATCGGAAATCCGCTTGCCGGAAAAGTCCGGCAACAGCTCGTGGCACACCGCCCCGGCGGCGAGGATGTCTTCGAGCGCCGGTTCATCGTGAGTGCCGCTGCACACCAGGATGAGGTGTGAGGGCTCGCGCGCGCGCAGCCATTCGATCGTGGCGCCCATGTTTAGGAAGCCTGCGGCAAGCACGTGGCGCGCGCCCGCGCAGGCGCGCAGGGCGCGCGTGCCGTTGGTCGTCGTCATGACGGCGCATCTGCCGCGAATTCTCTCGGCGGTGAATTCCCGCGGCGAGTTTCCCAGGTCGAATTCGACGCCTCCGCTCAGCGCGCCGCCGATACGCAGACCGTTGCGTTCTCCGGCCAGGAGCACGTCGGGGCGCCGCCGCCGGAACGCCAGGGCTTCCTCGATCCCGGCTACCGGCACGATGCTTTCTGCCCCGTTGGCCAGACCGGTTACGATCGTGCTCGTCGCGCGAAGAATGTCGAACACCACGCAAACGGAATCACTCAGGTCGCGCTGGCGCAGCCCGGCCAGTTCGGCAGGTGAAAGGATGACTTCGAGGCCCGGCGCCACGAGATGAGGCGCCTCGCGTCAGTCCGCGCGCCCGAGCGGAACCAGCCGCTCGGGCGGGAGACGCAGGCTCGCTCGCCCCGAGCGTAGCGGCTCGGAGGAGAGAGTCTGCACGCGCAGCGTCGTATCCAGTACCTCGATGCGCACTTCGTACTCGACATGTCCGCCGAGGAACGATGCGTGGAGGATGTTGCCCTCGAAGAGGTTCTCGCCGCTTTGCGCGAAAGCGACCGCCTCCGGACGGATCAGCAGCGCGGCGACGCCCGGAGCGAGCGGCGCGCTCACGGCGAGTGTCCGCTGCGCGATCCGCAGCTTCCCTCCGGCGGCCTCGCCGCGCAGCACGTTGGCTTTACCGAAGAACGCGGCGACGAACTCATCGCGCGGATGCACGTAGACTTCTTCCGGCGTGCCGACCTGGAGCAACCTCCCGTCGCGCATGACGCCGATACGGTCCGAAACCATCATCGCCTCGGCCTGGTTGTGCGTCACGTAGACCGTTGTGATTCCAAGTCGCCGCTGCACGCTTCTGATCTCAGCGCACATCTGCTCGTGCAGCGCGGCGTCCAGGTTCGACAGCGGTTCGTCGAACAGGAGCACCTGCGGCCGCAGGGCGATCGCGCGCGCGAGCGCGACGCGCTGCTGCTGGCCGCCCGAGAGCTGATGCGGATACCGTTCCGCCATTCCCGCGAGGCCGACCATCGCAAGCGCCTCGTCCGCACGCGCGCGTGCCTGGCCGGCCGGCAGTCGGCGCACTTCGAGGCCCAGGCTGCAGTTGCGGCGCACGCTGAGGTGCGGCCAAAGGGCGTAGGACTGGAACACCATGCCCAGATTGCGCCGCTCGGTGGGCACCGTCACGCCGGCGACGGGATCGGCGACGAGCTGCTCACCGAAGCGGATGCGTCCCGCGCTCGGCTCGATCAGCCCGGCGACCATCCGCAGCGTCGTGGTCTTGCCGCAGCCGGACGGCCCGATCAGGGTGAACAGCTCGCCGCTCTCGACCCCGAGGTCGAGCGAGCGCACCGCGGGCGTCGCGCCGTAGCTCTTTGATACCGCTTCCAGGACGATCTTCATGAGGAAAGTTCTCCGCTTGCTAGCCGTGACCTACGCGCGATGATCAGGGAGCCGACGAGCGCGATCGTCACCATCAGGACGCTGTAGGCGCTGCCGACGGTGTAGTCGCCGTCGGAGTAGCGCAGGAAGGCCTCGTAGGCGAGCGTCTCCGTTCCCTGGCTCGCGACCAGGCTTGTCATCGAGACTTCCTTGATCGCGTTCACGAACACAAGCAGGAAACCGGCTGCGAGGCTCTCGCGCAGCAGCGGCAGCGTGATGCGCGCGAGCACGCGGCTGCGCCCGAGCCCGCACACCAAACCGGCTTCCTCGAGCTCCGAAGAGAGCTGGCGAAGGTTGGCGCTGACGCCGCGCACGGCCAGGCCGGCGAAGCGAACGAAGTAACCGAAGAGCAGGATCCAGTAGGTGCCGAAAAGGTTGACCGGCGGGCCGCTGAAGGCGAGGACGAACGCGATGCCGACCACGAGGCCCGGCGTGGCAAAATTGACGAAGCTCATGCGGTCGAGCCACGCACCCCATGCAGTCTTCAGGCGTACCGCGCCGTAGGCAGCGATGAAGCCGGTGGCGGCCGCCAGCGCGGCGGCGCCGAGCGCGAGCGCCAGGGAGTTCCACAGCGCGTTCGTCAGCGTGTGCGATGCGAGCATGGTCGAATAGTGGGCGAGCGTCAGGTTGCCCGGCCCGAAGCCGCGTCCCCAAGAACCGAGCAGGCTGATGAGCACGAGGGCGGCGAGGGGCGCGAGGGCCGTGGCGGTCAGCCAGATCCAGGCCAGCGCCGCGAGCGGCGCGCGCAGCCCTCTCAGGCGCGTGATTTCGCCCGAGCTCGATTTGCCCGAGACGGTGACGAAACTGCCCCGTGCGAGCAGCCGCAGGTTGATCGCCATGACGGCCAGCGCCAGGACGCCGAGCAGGAGGGAAAGCACCGCGGCTTCGCCGAATTGCAGCGGCGGCGCGGTCGAGAGCTCGTAGATCTGGGTGGTCAGGGTGCCGAAGCCGGCCGGCGCTGCGAGCAGGATCGGCGCACCGAACTCCGCCATCGAGTACGCGAAGGCGAGCAGCATGCCCGACAGGATCGAGGGCAGCATGAGCGGAAAGGTCACGCGACGCAGCACCTGCCGCGCGTTGAGGCCGCCGGCGCGTGCGGCTTCCTCGAGGCTCGGGTCGAGCGAGCCGAGGGCGCCGGCCACATTGAGGTACGAGAACACCGTGAGATGGATCGTCTGCACCGCCACCAGCGGTGCCACCCCGTAGGCCGGAAAGGGCGTAAGGCCGGTCACGCTCTTCACGATGCCGGCGTCGCCGAAGAGCACGATCCACGACGACGCGAGCTGGAATGAAGGCACGATGTGCGGAATCGCGACGAAAGCCGTCATCGCGTGACGGCCGGCAAGATCGGTGCGGACCGCGAGCCAGGCGAGCAGAGTGCCGAGTGCCGTCGACAGGACCGCGGTAGCGGCGCTTACCACGAGCGAATGCAGAAGGGGAGTGCTCAGCAGGTAGTCGTGCCGAGCGACGTTCAGGTAGTGCGCGAGCGTGAAGGCTCCGCCGTCGCGCAAGCTGGCGAGCACCAGCCGCGCATAGGGATAGAGCGACAGGAAAAGGAAACCCCCGCCGAGAACGAGCGCCGCGGGGGCGAACCAGCCTTGCCGGCCGAGGGCGGCGCGGAGGCCGCCCGCCCCGGCCGTGCCGCGCGGGGTCAGCGGCCGAACATGCCGCGCCACTGGGACTTCACGTCGGTCCAGTGCGCGACCATCCAGTCAGAGTCTGGGATGATCGCCTTTTGTTTGATCTGTCCGAGCGGCGGCAGGCCCTCGGGGCCGGCGACGTCGTCACGCGCAGGGTAGATGCCGCTCTGCGAAAGCACCTCCTGTGCTTCCTTCGACAACAGGAAGCGGTACAGCAGGCGGGCCGCGTTGGGGTGCCCCGCTTTCGCGAACAGCGCGATCGGCGAGGACATCAGGATCGGCCCCTCCTTCGGGAACACGATCTTGATCGGCGAGTTCTTGTACTCGGCCTGGTACTTATAAAGCGTAAGCGTGATCCCTAGAGGCCGCTCGCCGCTCGCGACAGCTCGCGCGACGTCGGGCACGTCCTGCAGGATCAGCACACCGTTGTCCTTCAGCTTCTGGAAGAACTGCCAGCCGAGGCCCGCGTCGTGCACCAGGCTACTCACCATCACCGTGGTGGAGCCCGAGACGACCGCCGAGGCCATCACAACCTTGTTCTTGTACCTCGCATCCGCGAGGTCGCTCCAGCTTGCCGGGAAATCCTGCGTTTCCTTCGTGTTGGCGAAGATCACCCCAGGCAGAAAGCGCCCGGTCACGAAGTAGCCCCCGGGGTCCTTGCCGAAGGGAATGTGATCCCATTCGGGCGTCTTGTAGCTGGCCAGCATCCCCTCTTTGGCGAAGTGCACGTAGGCCGTGGCGTCCGCCACCCAGACCATGTCGCCGTGCAGCTGTCCCGCGGACTTCTCCGCGTTGATACGCGCCAGCACCTTGCCCGTGCCGCTGCGGAAATATTCCAGCTTGACCCCCGGGTAGCGCGCTTCGAACTGGCTGCGCCACTGATCGACGATGAACGTCGGCACCGAGGTGTACATCACGACCTTGCCCTCGGCCTTGGCCTTCTGATACAGCGCGTTCAGGCCTTCGTCCGCCCGCCCCGCCGTGGCGCCGAGCAGCAGCGCGAAGGCGAAGGCGGCGCAGCCGAACACGCGCGGCGCGTTCTTGAAGAATTTCATGGTTTTTCCTCCCCTGACCGGTACACGGTATTGTTGATCTTGCGCTCAAGATGCTACATGCGTCCTGTCTCTGCGGGAACCCGACTCGCGACAGACTTATGTCAGGTTGAGGAAACGACGCCCGCGCCGGGCTTCCACCTGCCGACGCTGGGCTAGCCTTCAGCCCGCGAAGCGCGATTCGGGCAGGCCCTTCACGCCGGGGCGAAGCGCGAGCACGCTGCCGGCGAGCGGCTGCCGGGCGAGTTCGCCGGGCGCGAGCTTCTGGGTCGCGGTGGTGACGTACAGCGTATCGAGCGCCGCGCCGCCGAAGCAGCAGCAGGTCGGATTCGCCACTGGCAGCTCGAGCACGCGGTCGACTTTTCCGGTCGGCGTGTAGCGCACGATGCGCCAGCCGCCGTACTGGCAGCTCCACATGCCGCCTTCGGCGTCGACACAGGCGCCGTCGGGATGCAGGTCGGCCGATTCCGCGAACACGCGCTCGCGCGAGATCGCGCCGGTGCCGCGCTCGTAGTCGAAGGCCCAGATGACGTGCCGGTGCGTGTCCGACAGATGCATGGTCGCGCCGTCGGGGCTCCAGCACAGGTTGTTGGGCACGTAGAGCGCCTCGCGCTGGCGCGTGCAGCGGCGATCCGGGTCGAGCCGGTAGAGCGAGCCGACCGGCTCGCGCTTGCCCTCGTCCTTCATGGTGCCGGCCCAGAAGCGGCCGTCGCGGTCGCAGCGGCCGTCGTTGAAGCGGTTCTGCGGCAGCCCGTGCTCGGGCTGCGCGACGCATTCGAGCGTGCCGTCGTCCGGATTCAGGAAGTACAGCCCCGATTTCATCGCCGCCAGGATCCCGCCCGCGTGGCGCAAGGCGAAGCTGCCGATCGCCTCGGGCAGCGCGAGCGCGCGCACCGTCCCGCTCGAGGGATCGAGGCGCTTGAGCGCCGGGCCGAGGATGTCGATCCACCACAGCTCGCGCCCGTCCCACAGCGGGCACTCCCCGAGCAGGTCGGCGCCGCGCGCCGCACATTCGACTTCGAATGACATTGCCCGAATGATCGCAGAAAGGCACCATTGCTTCATGTCATGGTTCCCGTCGCCGAAGGAGGTCCCGACCCGGATCTGGGCGCGGCTGCCCGACCACCTGCGCGCCGAGCCGCGCGTCGGCGACTGGTCGCGCGCCAACAAGGCGGCGCAGGCGCTCGATTGCTTCCTCGAGGGGCCGTGCTTCGACGACGAAGGGCGGCTGCTGGTCACCGACATCCCGAACGGGCGCATCTTTCGCATCGGGCCGCGCGGCGGCGACGACTGGGAGCTGCTCGCCGAGTACCCGGGCTGGCCGAACGGCCTCAAGCTGCGCAGCGACGGTTCGCTGCTGATCGCGGATTACCGCCGCGGCCTGATCGGCATCGATGCGGACAGCCGCGCGCTGACCGAGGTCTGCGGCACGGTGCGCAGCGAAAGCTTCAAGGGCCTGAACGACCTGTGCTTCGGCGCCGCGGGCGAGATCTTCTTCACCGACCAGGGCCAGACCGGACTGCAGGATCCGAGCGGGCGCGTCTACCGCCTGACCGGCGGCAGCCTGCAATGCCTGATCGACACCTGCCCGAGCCCGAACGGCCTGGTCACCGACACCAGCGGACGCTACCTCTTCATCGCCCTGACGCGCGCCTGCCAGGTATGGCGCCTGCCGCTGACGGCGGACGCGGGCGTATCCAAGGCGCAGGTGTTCTGCCAGCTGCCGGGGGGAGTGAGCGGGCCCGACGGTCTCGCGCTCGACGCCGAGGACGGCGTGCTGGTCGCGAATCCGGGACACGGCGCGGTCTGGCGGCTCGATCGCTTCGGCATCCCGACGCACCGTATCCTGTCCTGCGCCGGACGCAGCGTCACCAATCTGTGCTTCGGCGGCCCCGGCCTGTCGCAGATCTTCATCACCGACTCGGACACCGGCCAGGTGCTGGTCGCCGACGCCCCGGTGCGAGGTCATCCCGTCGCGCGCGGATAGCGCCGCGCCAGGTTCGCATGGCGGCTCGCGAAGGCGGGCGCCGCCTTGTTACGATCCCCGCCCAGGAGGCAGCGACAGAAATGCAACGCGATTCCGAATTTCAGCCCGGCGCCAGCCAGTGGATCGGCAAGCCGCTGCGCCGGCTCGAGGACCAGAAACTGCTCACCGGGCAGGGGCGCTTCACCGACGACGTCGACCTGCCGCAGCAGGCGCACGCCGCGTTCACGCGCTCGCCGCACGCGCACGCGAAGATCGCTTCGATCGACGCCGCGGCGGCGCGCGCCGTGCCGGGCGTGCTCGCGGTTTACACCAATGCCGACATCGTCGCCGCCGGCCTCGCGCCGGTGCCGTTCACCCAGCTGCACAAGCGCCCCGACGGCGCCGACATGACGGTGCCGCCGCGCCACGCGCTTACCGGCGATGTCGCGCGCTTCGTCGGCGACGCGGTGGCGATGGTGGTGGCCGAGACGCGCGACCAGGCGCGCGACGCGGCCGAGCTGATCGAGGTCGATTGGGAGCCGCTGCCGGCGGTCGCCGACCTGCCGACCTCCGCGAGCGGCAAGGGCCCGGTGGTATGGCAGCCCGCGTTCACCCCCGAGTACGGCAACATCGCGGCGATCTATCGCATGGGCGAGCGCGCGAAGAGCGACGCCGCGTTCGCCGCCGCCGCGCACGTGGTCAAGCTCAGGGTGGTCAACAACCGCGTGGTCGCCAACCCGCTCGAGCCGCGCGCGCTCGCGGCGCAGTTCGACGCCGCGGGCGGCCGCTTCACGCTCTACTGCCCGACGCAGAATACACACACAGTACGCGGCCAGCTCGCCAAGGTGTTCAAGCTCGACGAGGGCCGGCTGCGCATCGTCTGCACCGACCTCGGCGGCGGCTTCGGCGCGCGCGGCTACGCCTACCCCGAGCACGCGGCGCTATGCTTCGCCGCGCGCGCGCTCGGGCGGCCGGTCAAATGGCGCGCCGACCGCTCGGAGAACTTCCTCTCGGAAGTGCACGGCCGCGACAGCGTGACCGAAGCCGAGCTCGCGATCGACGGTGAGCAGCGTTTCAGCGCGCTGCGCGTCCGCACCCTCGCCAACATTGGCGCCTACGCCTCGAACTTCGGCGCCTGCGTGCCGGCGATGTCGGGCGTGCGCGCGCCGACCGGCGTATACGCGATCCCGCACATCGACCACGAGGTGCGGATGCTGTTCACCAACACCGGGCCGGTGGACGCCTACCGCGGCGCGGGGCGCCCGGAGATGGGCTACCTGCTCGAGCGGCTGGTCTCGCGCGCGGCGCGCGAGCTCGGCGTCGATCCGATCGCGCTGCGGCTGAAGAACATGATCACGCCGGCGCAGATGCCCTACAAGAACCCGGCTGGGCAGACCTACGACTGCGGCGACTTCGCCAAGGTGCTCAAGGAGGCGATGGCCGCGGCCGACTGGGACGGCTTTGCCGCGCGCAAGGCGGCGGCGGTGAAGCGCGGCCTGCTCTACGGCCGCGGCCTGGCGTGCTACATCGAGATCACCGGCAGCGCGCGCGTGACCGAAGCGGTAAACCTGACGGTGGAGGGCGACGGCACGGTGACGCTGGTCTCGGGCACGCAGCAGATCGGGCAGGGGATCCAGACCTCGTACGCGCAGATCGTCGCCGAGCTGCTCGGCGTGCCGCCGGAGGCGGTGCGCGTGATCCAGGGCGACACCGACGTTGCCGCATCGGGCGGCGGCGCGGGCGGCTCGAGGAGCCTGCAGGTCGGCGGCAGCTCGACCCTGATGGGTTCGCGCAAATTGATCGAGGCGGGCAAGGCGCTGGCGGCCAAGGAACTCGAGGCCGCGGCGGTCGACATCGAGTTCGCCGCGGGGCGCTACCGCATCGCCGGCACCGACCGCTCGATCGGGCTGGTGGAACTCGCGGCGAAGCAGCCCGCGCGGCGCATCGGCATCGCGCACAGCGAGACGGTGAAGGGGCAGACCTGGCCCAACGGCTGCCAGATCTGCGAGGCGGAGGTCGATCCGGACACCGGCCTCGTGCGCCTGGCGCGGATGGTCGCGGTCGACGACGTCGGGCGCGTGATGAATCCGCTGATCGCCGAAGGGCAGGTGCACGGCGGCATGATGCAGGGCATCGGCCAGGCGCTGATGGAGCAGTCGGTCTACGACGAGACCGGGCAGCTGCTCACCGGCTCGTTCATGGACTACGCGATGCCGCGCGCGGATCTCGCGCCCGAGCCGGCGACCGGATTCGACCAGTCGGTGCCGAGCGCGCTCAACCCGCTCGGCGCCAAGGGTGTCGGCGAGGCCGGCTGCCACGGCGCGATGCCGTCGGTGGTCAACGCGGTGCTCGACGCGCTCGCCGAGCGCGGCGTCGTCGAGCTGGACATGCCGCTCACTCCGGAGAAAGTCTGGCGCGCGCTTAGCCGCCGCGCCTAGCCGCCGCCCGCGCCTGCTCAGCCGCCGTTGGTGGCGTGCAGTCCCGAGGCGGTCGTGCCCGCGCCCGAAACGGGTGGCGGCAGGGTGCCGATTGCGGCTGCGTTGCTGCGCTCGAGGATCAGCTTGGCGTGCGGCTTGTCGGTGGTTTCGATGTGGTGCAGCAGCCAGAAGTTGAGATAGCGCATGGTCAGCGACATGCTACGGCCCTCGATCGCGTCGGCCTGGCTCTCGAGCTCCTCGATCAGGCGCCGGTGCTCCTGCTTGTGGCGCTCGGCGGCCGCGCCCAGGCCCGCATGGGCCATCAACTGCTCCTCGGCGGCGAAGTGCGTGCGCGCCGCCTCCACCAGCCTGGCAAAGGACTCGTGCAGCCGCTCGGCGTCGTAGCCGGCCTTCAAGTCCTCGCCGATACGGTTGATCAGCGCGGCGAGCCCCTTGTGCTGCTCGTCCATCAGCGGCACGCCCACGCTGTGGGCCTCGCTCCACTCGAAAAACGGCAGCCGCAGCGGCCCGGAGATGTCCGCATCGCGCTCGCCGGCGAACTTGTAGCACCGCCCGCCCGCGCGCTTGGCCGCGTACATCGCCCCGTCGGCGTGCGCCACCAGCACGTCCATGTCCTTGCCCCCCGCGGGGTACAGCGCGATGCCGATGCTGATGCCCACCTGGCAGGGCTGGCCCGCGATCACGATCGGCTGATCCAGCGCCTGCACCATGCGCCGCGCCACGATCGCGGCGTCCTCGGGCGTGGCCGCGCGCGCCAGCAGCGCCGAGAACTCATCGCCCCCGATCCGGGCCACCGTGTCGCCCTCGCGCGTGGCCGCGCGCAGGCGCTTGGCCGCCACCTGCAGCAGCGCATCGCCCGTTTCGTGCCCGTAGCGGTCGTTGATCAGCTTGAACCCGTCCAGGTCGCTCACCAGCACCGCAAAGGAGCTGCCGTGGCGCCGCGCGCCCACCAGCGCCTGGCGCAGCCGGTCGAAAAACAGCGCCCGGTTCGGAAGCTCCGTGAGCGGGTCGCGCAGCGCCAGGTACGACAGCTGCGCCTGCGCGCGCCGCTGCACCGTCACGTCGCTCACCGCGATGGCCACCCCCGGCCCCCCGGGCAGCTCCAGCGTGCAGCCGATCAACTCCGCATCGAACTGGCCGCCATCGGCCCTCAGGCCCGTGAAAGAGCGCGGCCCCACCTCGGTCCCGGGATTGATCTGCAGCGCCCCCGCCAGCGCCTCGCGGTCGGCCGGCACCACCAGATCGAGCAGCTGCGGCTCCCCGGCACTCGCCGCCTCCAGCCCGAACATCGCCAGCAGCGCCGGGCTCGCCCACGCAATGCGCCCCCCACGCACCACCGCCACCGCCAGCACGCGGCGTTCAGCAAGGCCCGC
>Ga0315556_1000083_pt1 | contig 48140 bp, 48 predicted proteins | sample SalMarSW160310MG_FD_202112 | JGI IMG/M metagenome (GOLD analysis project Ga0315556, IMG submission 202112) | Salt marsh sediment microbial communities from the Plum Island Ecosystem LTER, Massachusetts, United States - Salt Marsh Sediment SW1603-10 ...
ACAGCTTTCCGTAAGCGGGGAACTTGCGCACCGCGTAATTCACATCGCCGTCCCCCGCGCGGTAGGCCAGGCCGCGACTCTCCAGCGCGGCGATCATGTCGAGCATCTGCGGAACGTACCGGGTCGCACGCGGCTCCTCGTCCGGCGCTTCGACGCCGAGCGCCGAGGCATCCTCTTCCATGAAGCGGATGAACCGGTCGGTGAGCTCGCCTATCGTCTCGCCGTTCTCGATCGCGCGCCGGATGATCTTGTCGTCGATGTCGGTGATGTTGCGCACGTAGGTCACGCGGTAGCCGCTCTCACGCAACCACCGGCGCACCACGTCGAACACCACCATGACTCGCGCATGTCCCAGATGACAGTAGTCGTACACCGTCATGCCGCAGACGTACATGCGGACTTCGCCGGCGCGGATCGGGACGAATTGCTGTTTCCTTCTGCCCAGCGTGTTGTAGATCGCAAGCATCCGGGGTTACCGCCCCCGCCGAGGGGCGCTGCCGGTCGAGGGAACCAAGCGCAACGAGGCCATTTAAAATCTTCGAGCCCACTCGTTGCGGCGCAAAAAACCGGCCGAAGTTGTCGCGGGCGGGGGGTTAGTCTAGAATGCCGTTTTTTCGTAGGGCTTTGAAAAGTATAACACAATGGTCGTTTGGATCCGCCGCAGCATGCGGCGTGATCGCACTCCAGCAACCGGCGGGCCCGCTACTTAAAGGAGCTGATTCACACCGGCGCCGGACATGGCGCCGTCCAACAAAGCGACGTATGAAACTACTCAATCTCTGGAAACCTCTCGTCATCCTCTCGGCCGCCGCCTCCACGCAGGCCGCAGCTGGCAACCCGCAAGTCGACATGAGAACGAACATCGGCGCCATCCGGCTGGAGCTCTATCCTTCGAAGGCGCCAAAGACAGTCGCCAACTTCTTGAAGTACGTGCGCGATGGCCATTACAACGGCACCATCTTCCATCGAGTCATCGACGGCTTCATGATTCAGGGCGGCGGTTTCGATCGCGATTATCGCCAGAAGCCGACCCGAGCGCCGATCCCGAACGAGGCAGAAGCGGGCGTCAAGGCCGGGCTGAAGAACGATCTCGGAACCATCGCCATGGCGCGCACTTCGGATCCTAATTCCGCGACCGCGCAGTTCTTTATCAACGTGGCGAACAACGAATTCCTGAACTGGGGCGACCCGCGCGGAGACGGAAACGGGTACGCCGTGTTCGGCAAGGTCGTAGCCGGGATGGACGTCGTGACCAAGATCGCCGAGACGCCAACGGGGCACGGCGGCCCGTTCGGACGTGACGTCCCGCGAGAGCCGATCGTCATCGAGTCGATGACGCTGGCCGACGCCCGTTAGACGACGGCGTGCAACGAGACCTGCTCATCTCCGACCTGCACCTGTCGGATGAGCGGCCGTCGATCACCGATCGCTTCGTCGAATTTCTCGGCCGGGAAGCGACTGGCTCGAGGGGTTTGTACATCCTTGGCGATCTGTTCGACTACTGGGTCGGCGACGACGAGCTGAATGCCGACGACGGCGCCCCTCTCGCGCGGCGGGTCGCGAGCGCACTCGAGGCGCTGGCTCGCGCGGGGACGCCCGTATACGTGATGCAGGGCAATCGCGACTTCCTGCTCGGACGCAGCTTCTTCTCGGCCTGTGGCGCCCTTCCGCTCCCGGATCCGACGGTCACCGAAATCGGCGGCGTGAAGACTCTTTTGATGCACGGCGACTCGCTCTGCACGGACGACCGGGATTACATGGCGTGGCGCCAAACCGCGCGCTCGCCGTCCTGGCAGGCCGAGTTCCTCGCCGCCCCGATTGGCGAGCGGCGTGCCCGCTCGCGCGCCCTGCGCGCCGAGAGCGAAGCGCGCAAGCGGACCAAGAGCGTCGAGATCATGGACGTCAATCAGCAGGCCGTCGTGGAAGTTTTCCGCCGCCACGGAGTCACGCGTCTGATCCACGGGCACACCCATCGCCCCGGCCGCCACGAGCTGAACCTGGAGGGCAGGCGCTGCGAGCGCTGGGTGCTTCCGGCCTGGTTCGAGGGCGGCGGTTACCTCCGAGCGGAGGACGGCGAGGCGCGCCTGGTTTCTCTCCCGCCCGGCAACGCCTAAAGGCCCCGCCCCAGGTCCTGCCGAAGGTCCGCCTGGCTCTCCAGACCGACGGCGACGCGCACCAATCCGTCCGTGATCCCGGCAGCGGCTCGCGCCTCGGGTGAGATGCGACCGTGGGTCGTAGTTCCCGGATGGGTGATCGTCGTCTTCGTGTCGCCCAAATTGGCGGTGATCGAAATCAGACGCGTCGCGTCGATCAACCTCCAGGCGGCGGCACGCCCGCCCTCGAGCTCGAACGAGACGATCGCGCCGCCGGCGCGCTGCTGACGCATCGCCAGCGCGTGCTGGGGATGCGACGCCAGCCCCGGATAGTGGACTCGCGCCACGCCCGGCTGGCCCTCGAGCCAGCGCGCGAGCTCGAGCGCTGAGGCGGATTGCGCGAGCATCCTCAGCTCAAGGGTTTCGAGGCCCTTCAGAATGACCCAGGCATTGAACGGCGACAGCGACGGGCCGGCGGTGCGCAGAAAACCGAAGATCCCGTCCATCACCAGCTTGCGCGGACCGACGATCGCGCCGCCCAGCACCCTGCCCTGCCCGTCGAGATACTTCGTCGCCGAATGGATCACCAAGTCCGCACCGAGCGCGAGGGGGCGCTGCAGCGCCGGCGAGCAGAAGCAGTTGTCGACCGCGAGCAGCGCCCCGGCGCGCTTGGCGACCGCCGCGATCGCGGCGATATCGGATACCTCGGTGAGCGGGTTGGAAGGTGTTTCGAGAAAGAAGAGCTTGGTGTTCGGCCGTACCGCCCGTTCCCAGTCCCCGACGTCCACCGGCGAGACGAAGCTCGTTTCGATGCCGAAGCGCGCGAGGATTCCCGCGTAGAGCTGCACGGTGGCACCGAACACGGCCTGCGAGCATACGACGTGGTCGCCGGCCCTGAGCAGCGCCATCGACATGGCCAGGATCGCCGACATGCCCGACGCCGTCGCCACGCAGGCCTCGCCGCCTTCCATGGCGGCGAGCCGCTCCTGCATCATGCTGACCGTGGGGTTACTGAAGCGGGAGTAGATGAACCCTTCCTCGCTGCCGGAGAACTTCGCCGCCGCCTGCTGCGCGTTGTCGAAGACGAAGCTGGAAGTGAGGAACAGGGCCTCGGAATTCTCGTGGAACTCGGTGCGCATCTGCCCGGCGCGCACGCCAAGTGTGGCAAGCTCGAATGTATCTTTCATCACCTTACATCCTTCGCCTGCGGGCACAAAAAAACCCGGCTGCGCGAACCGGGTTTGGCGGCACGCTTTAGCAGCATTTTTAACGCGCCCGCAAGCTGTCGTTTCAAATCGGCGCAGGGATTATGGTATCTCGATCCGCGCCCGACGTAAAGTCGGCGCCGCACCCCTTTCGGGCTAGTCTGCCGCGACCAGATTGAGATCTAGCTGCGCGCCCTCGCCGTCGTCGCTCGAATCCCGCGCGGCATCGCGCCGCGTCTCGACGGCGAGCAGATAATCGCTGGTAACGTCGCCGGTAATGTAGTTGCCGTCGAAGCAGGACGTCTCGAATCGCTGCAGACCCGGGTTGATCTGCCGCACGGCTTCCTTGAGCGCGGCGAGGTCCTGGTAGATGAGCGCGTCGGCGCCTAGCTCGACCGACACTTCATTCTCGCTGCGATACGCGGCGATGAGCTCGGCACGAGTCGGCATGTCGATTCCATACACATTCGGAAACCGCACCGGCGGCGCGGCGGAGGCGAAAAAGACCTTCCTCGCGCCCGCCTCTCGCGCCATCTGGACGATTTCACGGCTGGTGGTGCCGCGGACGATCGAATCATCGACCAACAGCACGTTCTTTCCCTTGAACTCCATCGAGATGGCGTTCAGCTTCTGGCGCACCGACTTTCGCCGCACGGAGTGTCCCGGCATGATAAACGTGCGACCGATATAGCGGTTCTTGACGAAACCCTCCCGGTAAGGCACCCCCAGTCCGAGCGCCATCTGAAGCGCCGAGGGCCGGCTCGAATCCGGAATCGGAATCACTACGTCGATGTCCAGGTGCCGATACTCACGCCGGATCTTTTCGGCCAGTTTCTCACCCATGATCAACCGAGTCTCGTAAACCGAAGCCCCGTCGATGATCGAATCAGGGCGTGCGAGGTATACGTACTCGAAAATGCAGGGGTTGAGACTGATGCGTTGCGCGCACTGCTGGCTGTAGAAATTCCCCTCTTCGTCGATCAGGACCGCTTCTCCCGGGGCGATGTCGCGCAGGACCTTGAATCCAAGCGAGTCGATCGCCACCGATTCCGAGGCGACCATGTATTCGGTGCCTTCCTCGGTCTCGTTATAGCCAATGACCGCCGGCCGGATTCCATAGGGGTCCCTGAATGCGAGGACGCCGTAACCGGAAATCATCGCGATCACCGCGTAGGCGCCACGGCAGCGCCGGTGCACATTCGACACGGCGGCGAAGATAGTCTGCGGGTCGAGTCTCAGTTTGACCGAAGTCTTCTCCAGCTCGTGAGCGAGGACGTTGAGCAGGACCTCGGAGTCCGAGTTCGTGTTGATGTGCCGCAGATCCTGCCGAAACATCTCGTCTTTCAGCTGGTCGGCGTTGGTCAGGTTGCCGTTGTGTCCGAGAACGATCCCGAACGGCGAGTTGACGTAGAACGGCTGTGCCTCGGCCGAATTGCGGGCCGAGCCGGCGGTCGGATAGCGGCAGTGCGCGATGCCTATGTTTCCGGGCAGCGACCGCATGTTGCGCGTGCGGAAAACGTCGCGCACCATGCCGTTGCCCTTCTGCATATGGAAGGTCTTGCGTTCGCTGGTGACAATTCCGGCGGCATCCTGACCGCGATGCTGCAGCAGCAGCAGTCCGTCATAGAGCAGCTGGTTGACGGGCGAGCGCGCGACGATTCCGAGAATGCCACACATAGGGACCGCTTACCGGTAACCGGGCCTCAATAATAGCGCAGACGCACGGCCAGGGACTGCGGCAGCCAGGGTCGAAGCGCGAGCGCCGCGCGCGCCATCGACGCTCCGCTGACAGAGTTTTGCCAAAATGCCTTCCTAGGCATCGGTGTCAGGCCCGCGACCAGCGCGAATGCGAGCACGATCAGCAGCCCGCGCGCGAGGCCGAAGAACGATCCGAGCAGGCGGTCGAGCCCGGCCAGGCCGGCCGCCTTCGCGAGCTTGGACAGCAGGATGCCGCACAGGGTCGCAACCACCAGCGCGGCAATGAAGATCCCCATGAACGCCACCAGCAGTCGAAGCTCGGGAGACGGGATGGCGCGGGGCAGAACCCCGGAAAGAGGCACCGCAAACAGATTTGCGGCGACAAACGCCAGAACCCAGCCGGCAACCGAAATGACCTCGCGCACCAGTCCGCGCCAAACGCCCCAGAGCACCGAGACTCCGATCACGCCGAACACGGCGTAGTCCAGCCAAGTCATCAGGACTTGGTGGTGACGTTTCCGGGCTTGAGTCCAAGGCCCTTGAGCTTTGCATGCGCCTTCTCGGCAGCCTCGCGGCTGTCGAACGGCCCCGCGCGCACGCGCGTCACCGACCCCTTGGCTGTCGCGACAGGCTCGGTGTAAAAGGGGAGCTTGGCAGCCGCCAGGCGGGACGTCAGCTCCTTTACGCGTTCCGGATCCGCCAGCGCCGCGACCGGCACGATGTACTCGATGCCCGCCAGCGCGGCTTCCGCGCGCGCACGCTCGGCGGCGCTGGGCTGGGGGGCCTTTTTGCTGGCGGTCGCCGACGGCTTGTGCTGCACCGCAGATTTGGCTGTCGCGTGGCCGGCGGGCTCGGTGCTCTTCGATGCCGCCGGAGCTGCCTCCCGAGCCTCGGATGCCGGACGAGCGGGCAGCTTCGGCTTGAAGCTCGTACTTTCGCTCGGAATGCGCACTTCGACGGGTGCCGGCGGTTGCCTCGGCTCGGAATCGAACACCATGGGCAGGACGATCACCGCGAGCAGCACCAGGGCAATCGCTCCGACCAGACGCCTGCGCCCGCGGCGCTTGAGCGTATTGACGTCCTGTGCCTCAGCCATGGCTGCGCACGCCGCCCCGCTCCGCTTCGAGATGCGCCATTACTTCGCCGACCGTTAGGAATGACCCGAACACGATGATTTTATCACTCTCGCCCGCCTCCCCTCGCGCTGCGGCGAAGGCTCGCACGGCCGAGGCGTGCTCCGCCGCGGGTGCGGCAACGCCCTCCGCGGCCAGAGCCGCCGCAAGCTCGGCGGCGGTGGCGCCGCGCTCGCCGCCGAGCCCCGCCAGATGCCAGCGTGTCACGCGCGGCGCGAGCTCGCGCACCACCCCGGCGATGTCCTTGTCTCTCAGCATGCCGAGCACGGCGATCGTCTGAGCCGCGAAACCGGTTTCCGTGATCGCCTTCGCAAGCGCCCGCGCAGCCTGCGGATTGTGCGCCACATCGAGGATCACCTGCGGCCTCCCTGGAAGCACCTGGAATCGCCCCGGAAGCGTGACCTGTGCCAGGCCCTCGCGAAGATGCTGCATGCCGACCGGAAGCCTGTCGCGCAGTGACTCCAGCGCGCACATCGCGACTGCAGCGTTGCGCAGCTGCAGACCGCCGCGCAGCGCGGGATGCGCGAGTCCCGCGCGCGCTCCCGCGGGCTCCCAGTAGCGCCACTGCGACCCCTCTCGTGCGTAGCCGAAATCGCGTCCGATCAGCATCAAGCGGGCGCCGGCGGCGTCGGCCGCCTGCAGGACCGAGACAGGCGGCTCGGGCTCACCGACGACCGCCGGCCGCCCGCGGCGGAAGATTCCAGCCTTTTCGCGGCCGATGGATTCGAGCGTTGCGCCAAGATATTCGACATGATCGACGCCGATGCTCGTCAGCACCGCGCAATCGGCATCGATCACGTTCACGGCGTCCAGACGCCCTCCCAGCCCGACTTCGAGGACGACGGCGTCCGGCTTTGCGCGAGCGAAAAGCCATAACGCCGCCAACGTCCCGAACTCGAAGTAGGTCAGCGGAACGCTGCCTCGCGCCGCCTCGACGGCCCCGAACGCCTCGCACAGCTCGGCGTCTTCGGCCTCTCGCGCCCCGATCCGCACGCGTTCGTTGTAGCGTACGAGATGAGGCGACGTGTACAGGCCGGTGCGGAAGCCCGAGGCGCGGAGGACCGCCTCCAGAATCGCGCAGGTCGAGCCCTTGCCGTTCGTACCTCCGACAGTGATCACCGGACAATCGATTCGAGCCCGGAGGCGGCCATAGACCTGCGCCACGCGCTCGAGCCCGAGCTCGATTGCCTTCGAGTGTTGCCGCTCGACGAAGCTCAGCCACTCGGCAAGCGTGCGGGGCGCCACCACGGAGGGCGATGCCGGTGGGAGACTCAGGATGCCTGCTCGGCCTGCAGGCCCTGAAGCATCGCCAGCAGCGAGGCGAGCGTATCGCGCAGCTGCCGCCGGTCGACGATCATGTCGATGGCACCCTTCTCGAGCAGGAATTCGGCGCGCTGGAATCCCTCGGGGAGCTTCTGGCGCACCGTTTGCTCGATCACGCGCGGCCCGGCGAAGCCGATGAGCGCCTTTGGCTCGGCGATGACGATGTCCCCGATCATGGCGAAACTGGCCGACACGCCGCCCATGGTCGGATCCGAGAGCACGGATATAAAGGGCAGTCTGCGCTCCGCGAGATCGGTCAGCGCGGCCGTCGTCTTGGCCATCTGCATCAGGGAGAGCAGGCCCTCCTGCATGCGGGCGCCGCCCGACGCCGAGACGCAAACGAAGGGCAGCTTCTGCTCGATCGCCACGCGTACGCCGCGCACGAAGCGCTCGCCGACCACCGAGCCCATGGAGCCGCCCATGAACTCGAACTCGAAGGCGGCGCACACCACGCCCATCTCCTTGATCGCACCCTGCATCACGACCAGTGCGTCGGTTTCGCCCGTCTGTCCCTGCGCCTCGGACAATCGCTCGGGATAGCGCCGCGAGTCCTTGAACTTGAGGCTGTCCATCGGCAGCACTTCGGTGCCGACCTCGAAGCGGCCGTCCGAATCGAGCAGCGCGTCCAGTCGCGCCCGGGCATCGAGCCGCTCGTGATGCCCGCACTTCGGACACACATTCAGGTTCTTTTCGAGATCCGTGCTGTAGAGCACCGCGTCGCACTCTGGGCACTTGGTCCACAGACCTTCCGGCACCGTCTTGCGCGCGCTGCGCTCGGAGCGCTGTATCTTGGGCGGCAGCAGTTTCTGTAGCCAGCTCATGGTTGCCTAGTATCGCATTCGGCCATCAGGCGTCCAGAGCGGAACGGATCGGCCTGATCAATTCGCGAACCCGGTCCACCGCCTTATCGGGGCCCGCGGCCTCGATCTCCTGGATGATGCGGCTGCCGATCACCACCGCGTCCGCGACGTCCGCAACGCGCCGAGCGGACTGCGCGTCGCGAATGCCGAATCCGACTCCGATCGGCAGCTTCGTCGCCGCGCGCAGCATCGGGAGACGCTTCTCCACGTCAGACAGATCGAGGCTCGCCGCCCCTGTCACGCCTTTGAGCGAAACGTAGTACAGGTAGCCGCTGCCCATGCGCGCCACCTCCTCGATACGCTTCGGCGTCGACGTCGGCGCGAGCAGGAAGATCGCATCGATCCCGCGGCTCTTTGCCAGGGCCGCGAACTGAGTCGCCTCTTCCGGCGGGTAATCCACCACGATGACGCCGTCGACGCCCGCATCCCCCGCCGCGGCGAAGAATGTCTCGCTGCCCATTGCCTCGATGGGATTGGCGTACCCCATCAGGACGACCGGCGTGTCGGGGTCCTGCTTGCGGAACTCGCGCACCATGCCGATCACGTCCCTCAGCCCCACGCCGTGCGCCAAGGCGCGCTCGGCAGAACGCTGGATCACGGGGCCGTCGGCCATCGGATCCGAAAACGGCACCCCGAGCTCGAGGATGTCTGCGCCGGCCTCGACCAGTGCCCGCATCAAGGGCACCGTAAGTGCCGGCGACGGATCACCGGCGGTGATATACGGAATCAACGCCTTGCGCCCCTTTTCGCGGAGCAAGGCGAATCGCGACTGGATGCGGGACATCGCTAGAACACGATTCCTGAGCGCTGCGCCACGGTATGCATGTCCTTGTCGCCGCGCCCGGAAAGATTGACCAGCAGGACCGCGTCGCGACCCATTTTCGGCGCGATCTTGGTCGCGTGGGCGACGGCATGGCTCGACTCGAGCGCGGGAATGATCCCCTCCAGGCGGCACAACTCGTGGAACGCCTGTAGAGCCTCGTCATCGGTCACCGCGACGTACTCGGCGCGACCAGTGTCCTTCAGCCATGCGTGCTCCGGCCCGACGCCCGGATAGTCCAGACCTGCCGAGATCGAGTGTGTCTCGATGATCTGTCCGTTGGCGTCCTGCAGCAGGTAAGTGCGGTTTCCGTGCAGAACGCCCGGCACGCCGGCGCAGAGGGACGCCGCGTGCTTGCCGCTGGCAATCCCCTCGCCCGCCGCCTCCACCCCGATCAGGCGGACCTTCTCGTTCGGCTGATAGGCGTGAAAGATGCCCATCGCGTTGGACCCGCCGCCGACGCAGGCGATGACGGCATCCGGCTGACGCCCCGCAATTTCTGGCATTTGCTGCAGGCATTCCTCTCCGATCACGGACTGGAAGTCCCGCACCATCACCGGATAGGGATGCGGTCCGGCCACCGTTCCGATGATGTAGAACGTATTCTCGACGTTCGTCACCCAATCGCGCATCGCTTCGTTCAGCGCGTCCTTGAGCGTCTTGGAGCCCGACTCGACCGGCACCACGGTGGCGCCGAGGAGCTTCATGCGGTACACGTTCGCGGCCTGGCGCTTGACGTCTTCGGACCCCATGTAGACCACGCACTCCATGCCGTATCGCGCCGCCACGGTCGCGCTGGCAACACCGTGCTGTCCCGCACCGGTTTCCGCGATCACCCGCGGCTTGCGCATGTGGCGCGCCAGCAGCGCCTGGCCGACCGTGTTATTGATCTTGTGCGCGCCGGTGTGATTGAGGTCCTCGCGCTTGAGGTAGATCTGCGCCCCGCCATACTTCTCCGACAGACGCTTCGCGTGATAGACGGGACTCGGGCGCCCGACGTAATGCTTCAGCTCGTAGTGGAATTCCGCCATGAACGCAGGATCTTTGCGGCAGCGCTCGTAGGCGTCCCGCAACTCGTCCAGAGCATGAACCAGCGTTTCGGCGACGAATACGCCCCCATAGGGACCGAAGTGACCGCGCGCGTCGGGAAGCTCATTCATCTGCATTTCTGACCTCTGCCATGAACGCGGCGATCTTGGCCGCATCCTTGATGCCCTTGGCGGACTCGACACCGCTCGAAACGTCCACCCCCCACGGCTGCACGCGACGGATCGCCTCGCGCACGTTGTCGCTCGTCAAGCCGCCAGAAAGTATCAGTGGACGGGGCCGCTGATGCGGTAGCAACGACCAGTCGAAGGTCTCCCCGACCCCGCCATACGCCTCCACGAACGCGTCCGCCAGCCACCCGCTCGCGCCCTTGTATGGCCGCAGGTATTCTAGCAAATCGACCCCCTCCCTAATCCGGCAGGCTTTGAGGTACGGCAGGCCGAAACGCTCGCAGAACTCCGGCGGCTCGTCGCCATGAAACTGCAGCGCGCCCGGGCGCACTTCATCGAGCACCTGCTCGACCTGCTCCCGGCTGGGATCGACGAATAGCGCGACCGGCGTCACGAACGGCGGAAGCGCATCGCGCAAGGCACGCGCCTGTGCGTGCGTCAGGCACCGCGGGCTCGGTGGGTAGAAAACAAGCCCGATCGCGTCCGCGCCGGCCTCGCAGGCCGCCTGTACGTCCTGGACACGCGTCATGCCGCAGATCTTGACCCGGGTACGCATCGCTCAAAGCTCGAGCGGCAGGACAGCCGGAGCGCGATGCGCAGTCGGCAGGGACCACTCCGGCGGGTACTCAACGGCTTCGAGATACAGTCCTTCCGGTCCGAAAGTCGGCGCGGCGCGGGCGCGCTCGCGAGACGCCAGCACCTCGCTCACCCAGGAGGGTGGATACTTGCCCTTGCCCACGTAGACGAGCGTGCCGACGATGTTGCGCACCATGTGGTGCAGGAAGGCGTTGGCGGTGATTGTGAAGTCGATCCGCTCGCCGCGACGCACGATCTCGAGCTGGTGAACGCGGCGTACCGGAGTCTTCGCCTGGCACTCGGACGACCTGAAAGCGGAGAAATCGTGCTCCCCGACGAATAACGCCGCGGCACGTCGCATCGCCCCGACATCGAGCGCCCGGTGGAACCAGCCCGCGTGGCGCGCTGCGAGCGCGGGCCTTATATCGCGATTGAGCAGGACGTAGCGATAACTGCGCGACAGCGCGCTGAAACGCGCGTGAAACCTGTCGTTCACCTCTCGCACCCAAAGCGCCGCGACCGAATCCGGAAGCACAGCGTTGACCCCTCTCACCCAGGCGCTCTCCGGGCGCGCGACGGGCGGGTCGAAGTGGACCACTTGTCCGAGCGCGTGCACGCCCCTGTCGGTTCTGCCGGCACACGTGGCCTTGACCTCCTGCCCGGCAATAGCAGAGAGCGCCGCCTGCAGTGCGTCCTGCACCGTGCCGGCGCCCGGCTGAGTCTGCCAGCCGAGGAAGCGGCTGCCGTCGTATTCAATGCCGAGCGCGAGTCGCATGCCGGAAAGAGTTTAGCCACGGCGCCCCGCGGGAAACGCGGTCCGTGGCTAATTCTAGTGTATGGGGAACGTGGTTCTCAGCCGAGGCTCGAGAGCATCTGCTGGGCTTGGCTCTGCTGCGTGCTGTCGCCTTCTTTCACGACTTCGTTCAGGAGCTCGCGCGCGCCGTCCTTGTCACCCATCTCCTCGTAGGCTTTGGCCAGATCAAGCTTGGTGGCCACCTCCTGCCACTTCGGATCCGCGCTCGCCGAGGTCGCGGAGGCTTGCTCTGGCGTATCGAGATCCAAACTGATCGAGGACAGATCGAGCGGTGCCGAAGGCGCCGTGGGCTCGGGTTGTTCGGGCTTGGTCTTGTCCTCGCCCATGTCGAGGCTGAAATTGAAATCCATCCCACCGGCCGGCTCCTCGGCTGCCGCGGCCGGCGGCGTCGCCGACGGCTCGGGAGCCGCAGCGGCCGGTTCGGCAGGCTTGGGCGACTCGGTTCCGCCCATGCCAAGATCGAAGTCCAGCCCCTCGGGCTCAGGCTCGCGCTCGGCCTCCGTTGGCTCGGGCTCCGCATTCTTGTCCAGGATAAGCGTGCCGCCCTTGGCAAAGTCGCTTGCCTGCATCGAAGTCGTAGTCGTCCCGAGCTCGAAATCGAGCGCCTCTGATCCCGGCTGCTTGCTGGTCTCGCTCGGAATGTCGAGCGGTATGTCTGGCGCCGCAACAGGGGCCGAAGCCGCATCGAGATCGAAATCGAGGTTCGGCGCGGGTGCCGGCTCGTGCGCCACGTCGGCGACCGGAGCGGCCCCGGACGAGGCGCCGTACAGCGGGTTCTGCGGGTCGATGCTGTGGCCGAGCGCTGCGGCCTTCTCCCACTCCGGGCTCGAGCCACCGCTGAGCGCCTGAAGCTTACGCGCGGTATCTTCGAACGACGTCGTATCACGGCGCGCGGCATAGATCTCGAGCAGTTTCGAATGAATCGCCGGGCGCTTGGCGTCCTTCTGCAGGGCCTCCTTCAGGATCTCCTCGGCCTGCGCATCCCGCCCGTATGCCATATAGACGTCGGCCTCCGCGATCGGATCGACCTCGTCGGCCTCCATGCCGCCCACGCTCGCCTGACTCACGGACGCCTGGCTGATGGCGCCCACGGAGGCCGCTCCCGCCGCACCGAGAACCGAGGCCTCGCCGCCGGCGGCCGAGGCTTCAAACGACGCTCCGCCGGCGCCCGACCCGGCAGACTTCTTCTTGCGCTGCCACTTCCAGGCGCCGTAGCCGAGCAGCAGCACGAGCACCGCGCCCAGACCGCCCAAAGCGGCGGTATTGTCGAGCAACTCGTCGAGGAAGCTCGGCGGAGGAGGCGGCGGCGTCACAACCTTCGGCTTAGGCTTGGGCGCGGGCTTCGGCGCCGTCGGTGCGGCCGCCGGCTTCGGCGGTTGCGCAACCTGAGCGGGCGACGGTGCGGGTGCCTGGGCCGTCGGCTGGGCAGGCGCGGCAGCCGGTTTGGGGGCTTCGGGCGCCGGAGCCGCGGGCTTCGGCATCGCTGGCGCCGCCGTCGCCGGTGCAGGCGGGGTCGCAGCCGCCTTTTGCTGCAGTTCCGCAAGTTGCTTGTTCTTCAGATCGACGAGCTTCTGCAGGTCGCTGACGTTCTTCTCGAGCTCGGCGACGCGCGATTGCGCTTCCTTCAGCGCATGCTCCTGCGCTGCCCGATCGTCCGCGCTCGCGGCGCGCGCCATCGCTCCCGAGGGCTTGCCGGTGTCCGCCTTCGACAGCCTGAGCTCGTCCTTCTGCTCGGCAGGCGCGGCCTTCTCGGGAGCCGTGCTGATGCTCCCGCTCACCGCCTGCTCACCGGCGGCTGCGCTCGCGGCCTTTGCGGCAGCTGCCGCCGCGAGCTTGCGGCGATATGCGGCGAAGTCGGCCATTTGCGACCGCACCAGGCGCGTCGCGGTGTCCGGATCGATCGTGGCAACCGCCTCGTGATCGGGGATGTCGAGGATCTTGCCGGCGCGCACAAGATTGATGTTGTCGCGTATGAACGCCTCTTTGTTCGCACGGTAGAGCGCGATCAGCATCTGGTTGTAGGTGACGCCGGAGGGCAAATTCCGGCGCGCAATCTCACCCAGCGTGTCCCCCTTCTTGACCTTGTAGGTCACGGGGGCCTTCGGTACCGGCAGGAACGGAGGCGGTGGAGGGCCCGCCTCAGCCGGGGCCGCTGCCGCCGGCGCCGCTTCGCTTGGAGCTGCTTCGCTGGGACGCGCTTGGGTCGGAGCCGCCTGGGTCGGAGCCGCCTCCGCCGGCGCTGCTTCGAGCGGCTTCTCTTCGATCGGCGCGGGAGCGGCCGGCACCGGCGCTGCGGCAGCCGCTGGCGCAGGCTTTGCCATGGGGGCCGCCGACGGCTCCACGGCGGTTTCCTTCGGCATCTTGTAGGTCGGCGGATCGAGCAGGAAGGTGTACTCGCGCACGAGCCGCCCGCTCGACCACTGCAGCTCTACCAGAATGTCGAGGAAGGGATCGTTGACTGGCTGCTTGGTGGTTAGCTTGAGCACCGGCTTGCTTGCGTTGCGGTGCTCGACCTTGATCTGCATGCCGAGCAGCACCGGATTGAAATCGATGCCCGCCGCATGAAACGCATCCTGCGAAGCAAGGCGAGCGGTGACCGAATCCATCTCGCCCGGACGCTCCGAGACGATCTGGATTTCCGCGTTCAGCGGCTGCCCGAGCGCCGACAAGACTCGCAAATTGCCCAGGCCCACGGCGTGAGCGAGCAACGGCATCGCCAGCAGCGCCGCGGCGAAAATTCTCATTCCGATGGATTTGCCCACGGTCCCACCCTGACTCAATTTGCGGTCCCCAAGTAAAATAACATCATGGTGTTAGGCTGGCAAGCTGAGAGATTTTCTCGATTGTTTCAGCTTTCCACCGGAAGTTGTTATGGAATTTTGCCACTTCAACGACCCAAAACCACGATCAAAATTGCCTCCGCCGCGCCATCCGTTCGCTTACCCGCCGACCCCTGCCTCGAGCAGGATGCGAAGCATGCGACGCAAGGGCTCGGCCGCCCCCCAGAGCAGCTGGTCTCCCACCGTGAACGCCGCGAGATAGTCGCCGCCCATCGGAAGCTTTCGCAACCGCCCGATCGGCACGGAAAGCTTGCCTGTGACCGCCGCGGGCGTCAGCTCGGAAAGGGATTCCTCGCGCCGGTTGGGAATGACCTTTACCCATTCGTTCGCCTCGGCAATCATTCCCTCGAGCTCGCCCAAGGGGACGTCTTTTCTGAGCTTGATCGTGAGCGCCTGGCTATGGCAGCGCATCGCGCCGACACGCACGCAGATACCGTCGACCGGCACCGGCCTGTCGCCTCGGCCGAGGATCTTGTTGGTCTCGGCCTGCCCCTTCCACTCCTCGCGGCTCTGCCCGTTGCCGAGGTCCTTGTCGATCCATGGCAGCAGGCTCGCCGCAAGCGGATAGCCGAAATTCGCTTTCGGCATGCTGGGGCCGCGAATCGCCTCCGTCACCTCGCGATCGATTTCCAGCGCGCTCGAGGCGGGATCCGCGAGAAGCTTCTTCGCGCTGTCGCCCACCCGCGCCATCTGCTCGGCAAGCTCGCGCATATTCGCCGCGCCAGCCCCCGACGCCGCCTGGTAGGTCATGCTCGTCATCCATTCCACCAGGTCGTGCTGAAACAGTCCCGCCACCCCCATCAGCATCAGACTCACCGTGCAGTTGCCGCCGATGAAGTTCTTGCCGCCCTTGGCGATCGAGTCCTCGATGACCGCCATATTGACCGGATCCAGGACGATCACCGCATCGTCGTTCATCCGTAGCGCGCTTGCGGCGTCGATCCAGTAACCGGTCCAACCTGCGCGGCGCAGTTTCGGGTAGACGTCGTTGGTGTAGTCGCCCCCCTGGCAGGAAACGATCACCGGCAGCGACTTGAGCGCGTCGACGTCGTTCGCGTCCTGCACGGGACCCGTGTCCCTGCCGATCTTCGGGCCCGCACCGCCCGCCTGCGAAGTGGAAAAGAACACTGGCTCGACGTGCTCGAAGTCGCGCTCTTCGCGCATGCGTTGCACGAGCACCGAGCCCACCATACCGCGCCAGCCGACAATTCCTGCTCTCAACATGGTCGTTCCTAGAGGACGGCGACCACCGCGTCGCCCATTCCCTGTGTGCCTATCTTACGGGTACCGGCGGTGTAGATGTCGGCAGTGCGGTACCCTTCGCGCAGCACCTGCTGCACCGCCCGCTCGATTCGGCCCGCCGCTTCCTCGTTGCCGAGCGAATACCGCAGCATCATCGCCGCCGACAGAATGGTCGCAAGCGGGTTGGCCGCATCATTGCCGGCGATGTCAGGGGCAGAGCCGTGGATCGGCTCGTAGAGCCCCTTGCCGTTCGCATCGAGCGACGCCGAGGGCAGCATGCCGATCGATCCGGTGAGCATCGATGCCTCGTCGGACAGGATATCGCCGAACAGATTTCCGGTCACGATGACGTCGAACTGCTTGGGATTGCGCACCAGTTGCATGGCGCAATTGTCGACGTACATGTGCGACAACTCGACGTCCGGATAGGCCTTGCCCATTTCCGTGACGACCTGCTTCCAAAGCTCGGTGGTCTCCAGCACGTTGGCCTTGTCGACCGAGCACAGCCGCTTGCCGCGCTTGCGCGCCGCCTGGAATGCCACCTGCGCGATGCGCCGGATCTCGCTTTCCCGGTAGCGCATGGTGTTGACGCCTTCGCGCTCGCCTCCGGTCAGCGTCGAGATCCCGCGCGGCTCGCCGAAATAGATGTCTCCGGTCAGCTCGCGCACGATCAGCACGTCCAGTCCGGCCACGATCTCTTCCTTGAGCGAAGACGCCTGCGCGAGCTCCGGGTAGACCAGCGCCGGGCGAAGATTCGCGAACAGCCCGAGCTCCTTGCGCAGGCGCAGGAGTCCGCGCTCGGGGCGCTTGTCCCGAGGCAGCGTGTCGTAGCGGGGGCCGCCGATCGCGCCGAACAGAATCGCGTCCGCCTGCCGCGCGAGCGCGAGCGTCGCCTCCGGCAGCGGGTCGCCTGCCGCGTCGTAACCCGCGCCGCCCACCGGAGCCGGCTCAAGCTCCAGACGCAGACCGTCCTCGCACAGCCGGTGCAACACTTTGACCGCCTGGGCGACGATCTCGGTTCCGATCCCGTCGCCCGCCAAGACTGCGATCTTCATGGCGCTCTACCTGAACAGCCAGGGGAACTGGTCGCGCCTTGCGGCTTCGAACGCGCGGATCTCGTCCGCGTGCTGCAGCGTCAGCCCGATCTCGTCCAATCCGTTGAGCAGGGAATGCTTGCGGTACGGGTCGACCTCGAAGCGATAGCGTTTCGAGCCATCGGTCGTCGAGACAGTTTGCTCCGCGAGGTCCACGACGAGGCGAAACCCGGGGAACGACGCGCAGTCGTAGAACAACGCATCGACTTCGGGCTCGGTCAGCACCACGGGCAGCAGACCGTTCTTGTAGCAGTTGCCGAAGAAGATATCGGCAAACGACGGCGCGATCACGCAGCGAAAGCCGAAATCGATCAGCGCCCAGGGCGCGTGCTCGCGCGACGACCCGCAGCCGAAATTCTTGCGCGCCAGGAGGATCTCCGCGCCCTTGTAGCGCGCCTGGTTGAGGACGAAATCCGGGTTGAGCGGACGGCGCGAGTGATCCATCCCGGGCTCGCCGTGATCGAGATAGCGCCAGGCATCGAACAGGTTAGGGCCGAAGCCGGTACGCTTAATCGACTTGAGAAACTGCTTCGGAATGATCGCGTCGGTATCGACGTTCGCCCGGTCCAGCGGTGCGACAAGCCCTTCGAGGCGCGTGAATTTCTGCATCGTGCTCGCTTCCGTTCCCTTGTCCTAGAACCCCGAGCGCACGTCCACGAAGTGCCCCGCGATCGCGGCCGCCGCCGCCATCGCCGGGCTCACGAGGTGCGTGCGCCCCCCGTCGCCCTGCCGGCCCTCGAAATTGCGGTTCGAAGTCGAGGCGCAGCGCTCGCCCGGCTCGAGGCGATCGGCATTCATCGCCAGGCACATCGAGCAGCCGGGCTCGCGCCATTCGAAGCCGGCCTCGACGAAAATCCGGTCCAGCCCCTCCTTCTCGGCCTGGGCCTTCACCAGGCCGGAGCCGGGCACCACCATCGCCAGGCGCACGCTGGGTGCCACATGGCGCCCCTTCACGATCGCGGCCGCGCTGCGCAGGTCTTCGATGCGCGAATTCGTGCACGAGCCGATGAAGACCTTGTCCAGCTTGATGTCGCTGATCCGGGTGCGCGGCTTGAGGCCCATGTAGACCAGTGCGCGCTCGATTCCCTCGCGCCGGGTGGCATCCTTTTCCTTGTCCGGGTCCGGCACCGTCTCGTCCACGGCCAGGACCATTTCCGGCGAGGTCCCCCAGGTCACCTGCGGCTTGATCGTCTGCGCGTCGAGCGACACTTCGCGGTCGAACTTGGCGTCCGGGTCGCTCTGCAGCATCCTCCAGTAGGCCACCGCCTGGTCCCACTCCGGCCCGGTAGGCGAAAAGGGCCGCCCTTTGAGGTACTGGATGGTCGTTTCGTCCACCGCCACCATTCCGGCACGGGCGCCGGCCTCGATCGCCATGTTGCAGAGGGTCATCCTGCCTTCCATCGACAACGCCCGGATGGCACTGCCCGCGAATTCGATCGCGCATCCCGTCCCGCCGGCAGTTCCGATGCGGCCGATGATCGCCAGCGCGACGTCTTTTGCAGTGACGCCGCGCGCGAGCTGTCCCTCGACCAGCACGCGCATGTTCTTCATCTTTTTGGTGATCAGACATTGCGTCGCCAGCACGTGTTCGACCTCGGTCGTTCCGATGCCGTGCGCCAGGCAGCCGAATGCGCCATGCGTGCTCGTGTGCGAGTCCCCGCACACCACGGTCATGCCCGGCAGCGTTGCGCCGTTCTCCGGGCCGATCACGTGAACGATGCCCTGGCGCTGGTCGAGAAAGGGAAAATACACCTTGGCGCCGAACTCGCGCATGTTCTTGTCGAGCGTCTCGACCTGCAACCGCGCGATCGGGTCACGAATGCCGTCGATGCCGTCTTCCCAGCCGGTCGTGGGCGTGTTGTGGTCCGCCGTCGCCACGACCGAGCTGACGCGCCACGGCTTGCGCCCGGCCAGCTTGAGGCCTTCGTAGGCCTGCGGGCTGGTGACCTCGTGCACCAGATGGCGATCGATGTACAGCAATGCGGTGCCGTCTGCATCGACGTGCACCACGTGGCTGTTCCAGAGCTTGTCGTATAGCGTTTGTGCCATGCGGATGAGCGCGAGGGTGACCGGATCGAAGCTATAAATTATCGCACACGCAACGCTTCGTAGAGCTTCATCGGCCGCAGCCAGAGCAGCAGCGAGGCGCCCAGCGCCGCGCTGGCGGCGGCGAGCGAAAACGTCAGCGCGGGCCCGCCCTTCTCCCAGGCCCAGCCTGCGAGCAAGGCACCCGCCGCGCCGCCACCGCCGTAGGCCAGGCTGGAAAACAGCGCTTGCCCGCGTGCGTGCGCGCTGGCCGGAAAGAGGCGGTGCACCGCTGCGACCGAAGCGGCGTGAAAGGCGCCGAACGTGGCCGCGTGCAGAAGCTGCGCCACGACCAGCACGGCCAGGTAGGCCGCCGCCCAGCCGATCGCCGCGAAGCGCACGACAGCCGCGAGCAGGCTCGCGAGCAGAATCGCGGACAGCGAATAGCGCCGGAACAGGGCGGGCAGATAGAAGAAGACCACGATCTCCGCCAGCACTCCGAGCGTCCAAAGCGCGCCGATCGACTTGCCGCTGTATCCCAGCCGCTGCAGGTGCAGGGTGAGAAACGCGTAGAGCGCGCCATGCGCGGCGGCCATGCAAAAGCCGGCGCCGATGACCGCCCACGCGGAAGCGGGGATGCCGACCGGCGGCGTGCCGGCGTCGCTCGAGCGCGACGAAGCGCCGCCGTCGGGCAGCGCCAGGGCAGCCGCGAGCGCCGCCAGCGTGAGGCCGAGCAGCAGCGCGGGCAGGGTCGCGGGCGCACGGTCATCGAGCCAGGCGCCGACCAGCAGCACGGCAACGATGAATCCGATCGACCCCCATAGCCTGATCGGTCCGTAATGGCCGCTGCGCCCGGCAAGCGTCGAAAGCGTGATCGCCTCGACCAGCGGCAGTCCGCCTGCGGCCAGCACGCTCGTCGTTGCGACGAGCACGGTGATTCCCTTGAATCCCGGCACGACCGGCATCGCGGCAAAACCCGCGGCGAGCGCCGCGCAGGAGGCCACCACCACCGCGCGCCTCGCGTCATGGCGGTCAGCGAGCCAGCCCCAGAAGCTCGGGGCGAAGATTCGCGCGAGCTGCGGCATGGCGAGCACTGTCGCCAGCTCGGCGGGCGACAATCCCCGGCCCGCGAGATAGAGCGGGAAATAGGGCGTGAACGCGCCAACGTAAGCGAAATAGGCCAGGTAGAAAGCGGCCAAGCGCGGGGCAACTGGCATCAGCTCGCTTGGCCTCAGGCGGCGGCAGGCCTGGCCGCGAAACGCATCGCGCCGACGACTTCACGCAACAGGCGCTCGGCATCCGCCCCTCCGGGAACCGGACCGAGATAGCCCTCGATCAGCAGGAGCGCCAGGCCGTGCAGCAGCGACCACGCGGCAATCGCCGCGCGCCGCGCGTGCTCGGCGTCGCCCAAGTCCGGGACCGATTGAGCGATCACTCGAAGCAGGACATCGGCCTGCGCGGCCAGCGCGGCGTGGTGCGCCGGGAAAGCTTCCCCTGCGTACATCAGTCGGTAGCGGCGCGGTCGATCGAGCGCGAAGCGCAGATAGGCGCGTGCGACCGCGCTGCCGCCCTCGGGCGCCGCCTCTCGCAAGGCTGCGGCAAGTTGCGCAAAGCCATGCCCGACCACCTCGGCGAGCAGCGCCTCCCGGTCGGCAAAGTGCCGGTAGGGCGCGCCGTGGGACACGCCGGCCCGGCGCGCCGCTTCGCGCAGCGTGAATGTCGCGGTGCCCTCCTGATCGACGATTTCGCCCGCCACGCGCACCAGCTCCGCGCGCAGGTCACCGTGATGGTAGCCTCGCCGCGTCGATGTAGACATCGTCTACATAAACCTCAGCGTCAATGTAGCGCACGACAACATACCACCCTCCCCGGTGTCGCGCAACGGGTGAAGCCTCAGCGCCTTTTCGACGCCAGCCGGCGCGCGTACGGGTTGCCGCGCGTGCGGAATTCGACCGCCAGCGGCGTGCCTCGCAGCCCGAACACGTTGCGAAACCGCCCCTCAAGGTAACGACGGTAGGTCTCCGGCACGTAATCGAGCGCGTTGCCGTGAATGATGATGCGCGGGGGGTTCATTCCGCCCTGATGGGCGTAACGCAGCTTCGGCCGCACCAGCCCCTTGCGCGGCGGCGCCTGCTGCTCCACCGCCGCGAGCAACGCCCGAGTCAGCTTGGGCGTCGAAAGCTTGGCCGTCGCCGCGGCGTAGGCCGCGTCCACCGAGCGCATCAGCTCGCCCAGCCCCTTGCCGTTGCGCGCCGACACGAAATGGGTCTCGGCAAAGCCGAGAAAGCCGACTTTCCATGCGAGCTCCTGCTTGACCCGCTCGCGCGAGGCCTTGTCCGCGGCGTCCCACTTGTTGACCGCGACCACGACCGCGCGGCCGCGTTCCAGGATGTAACCTGCGACGTGGGCATCCTGGTCCGTCACGCCCTGCACGGCGTCCAGCATCAGCACCGCGACGTTCGCCGCCTCGATCGCCTGCAGCGTCTTGACGATGGAGAAACGCTCTACCGCCTCGCCCGTCTTGCCGCGCCGTCGCAGGCCGGCCGTATCGATCAGGGTGTAGCGCCGCCCGGCGCGCTCGAACGGCACCTCGATCGGATCGCGCGTCGTCCCGGGCTGGTCGAACGCGATGACTCTCTCCTCCCCGACCAGGGCGTTTACCAGTGTCGACTTCCCCACGTTGGGACGCCCTACGATCGCCACCCGCGGGTGGCCTTCGTCGAAAGCTTGCTCTTGTGCGTCCGGCGGCAGCTCCTCGACCGCTGCCTCGACCAGCTCGCGCACCCCTTCGCCGTGCGCGGCGGAGATCGCCGCCGGCGCGCCGAGTCCCAACTCGTGGAATTCGGCGGTTGCCGTATCGGCGGCGAGGCCTTCGCACTTGTTGACCGCGATCCAGATGGGCTTCTTCAACCTGCGCAGCCGAGCAGCGATCTCGCGGTCCGCCGGAACGAGCCCGCTCCGGCCGTCGACCACGAAGATCACCGCATCGGCTTCGGCCAGCGCCTGCTCGGCCTGACGCGCCATCTCGAAGAAGATCCCCTCGCTCGCGCCCGGCTCCAAGCCGCCGGTATCGACAACGATGAACGAGCGCTCGCCGGACCTTCCTTCGCCGTAGTGGCGGTCACGCGTCACGCCCGGAATGTCGACCACGATCGCATCCCGGCTGCGCGTGATGCGGTTGAAGAGCGTCGACTTACCGACGTTCGGCCGCCCGACCAGCGCGATGACGGATTTCAAGGGGAAAGTGCGTACAGTCTGCCGTCCTGGGTCTGAACCAGGACGCCCGACGGCAACTTGATCGGCGCGGCTCGGATCGCCCCTCCATCAGTCGCGAATCGCGCCACGAACGCGCCCGATTCGCGAGCCAGGAAATGAACGTAACCCTGCAGGTCGCCGACCGCGACGTTCGAATCGAGCGGCAGCGGCAGCGAAGGCTCGCGGTACGCGAGCTTGTCCTGCTTCCAGACGCTGCGCCCGTCGCTGCGGTCGAAGGCGTACACCGAGCCCCGATCGTCGCTCACGTACGCGTAGCGCGCGTCCAGGCTGACGCCCGTGATGGAGGAGATCTCGCGCGACCAGATCTGGTTGCCGTTGCGAATGTCGAAGCATGTCACCTTGCCCTGGTAGGCCGCGGCGCACACTTCGCGGCCCTGCAAGGCAGGCACGCCCACGACGTCCGTCACGCGCTCGAGCTCGGTGGCGCCGTGCGGCACGGCCACCGTGGCCTCCCAGCGCGGCCCTCCGCTCTCCAGCGCGATCGCGACCAGCTTTCCGCCCGGAAAGCCCGCATACGCCGTGTCGCCCTGGATGCTCAGGCCCGCCGGCGCGCGCACGACAAGCGAAGCGGTGGCGTGCTGATAGACCCAGCGGCGCTTGCCGTCATCGGCGCCGAACGCGAACACGCGGGCATCGGCGCTGCGGACCAGCACCAGTCCGTCTCCGATCGCGGGCGCCGTAAGGACTTCGCTGGAAACGCGCGCGCGCCAGCGCACGCTCCCGTCTTTCGCATCCAGCGCCAACACTTCGCCCCCGTCGGTCGCGACGGCTACCAGCCGCCCGTCGCTGCCCACGCCAGCGGACAATCGCATCCCGAGATCCACGCGCCAGAGCGAGCGCCCGGTGGCCGCGTCCAGCCGCACGACCGTGCCGTCCCGGCCCGCAGCATAGACACTGTCGCCGGCAAGCGCCGGACCGAAAAAGAAATTGCCGGCCGCGGGCACGCTTGCCGACCACAGCACGCGAACCTGCTGCGCCTGATTGATCGGCGCAAGCGGCGTGGGTTTGGGCCCCTCCGAATCGCTGCTAAACCAGCTTGCGCAGCCTCCGAGCATAGCCGCGGCCGCCAACAACGCGCACGAGCGCCGCGCGATGCTCATCCGCCGAGCGCCTCGAGCCGGATTTTCACGCTCTGGCGGAACGCGTTGTCGCTCTTGTCCGCCTTGTCGAGCGCGACTTGATAGGCCGCCTTCGCCTGCTTGGATTCGTGCTTGGCCATCAGCACATCGCCTTTGAGCGCCGCGTACTGCGCCGCGTACGCTTCGCCATGCGGGGCATCGAGCTGCTTGAGCGCGTCGTCGTAGGCCTTGTCGTCGAGGAGCACGGCGGCAAGCCGCAGCCGCGCCAGATCCTTCAGATCGTCCGAGCGAGAATGCCCGAGCACCCACTCGAGCTGGGCCTTGGCGCCTTTCAGGTCGTGATGCTCGAAATAGTAGTGCGCCGATACCAACGCTCCCATCGACGCGTAGAGTGTGCGCGGGTAGTCGACGGCCAGCGCGCCGCTCGCGTCGCGCATCGTCTTCGCATCGCCGGCTTCCACCGCCCGGGTGAGCATCTCGTACAAGGCGCTCGCCTGTCGGGACTGCTTCGTTTGATACCAGTCCCAGCCGCGCCAGCTGGCCGCGGCGATCGCGATGGCGGCCACCACGATCACCACCAGGTTTCCGTACTCGTTCCACCAGCCCTTAAGTGCTGCAAGCTGCTCCTGTTCTTCGTGATCGAGTGCCATGCTATGTCCTTGCTCTTTGCAATGCTTGCGCGAACGCCGTAACGGCGTCCGCCCTTACAATTCGGTATTGTGCCTCGGTCTTGCGCAGAAACTTGACGGAGACTTCTCCGTCGCGCACTTCGTCGGCGCCGACGATGAGAGCCGTCCAGGCGCCGCTCGCGTCCGCTTTTCGCATCTGGGACTTGAAGCTGCCGCCGCCGGCGTGCTGGATGATCGAATAGCCCGCCGCCCGCAGTGTTTCCGCGAGTGTCAGAGCGTATTCCTGGGTCCCGTCTCCCTGTGACAGCAGGTAAGCGTCCGGCGTTTGGGTCGCCGCCACCCCGCCGGCGTCGCGCAACAGCGCGATCAGGCGCTCGTTACCCATCGCAAATCCTGTCGCCGGCGCCGGCTTCCCGCCGATCTGCGCAAACAACCCGTCGTAGCGCCCGCCGCCGCACACGGTGCCCTGCGCGCCGAGCGCGTCCGAGATCCACTCGAATACGGTCAGATTGTAATAGTCGAGGCCGCGCACCAGGCGCGGGTTGATCGTGTACTGCACTCCAGCCGCCTCGAGCAGCCCGCGCAGTCCGTCGAAATGCGAGATCGACGCCGCGCCGAGATAGCCCATCAGGGCCGGCGCGCCCGCCACCACTTCCTGCACCATCGGATTCTTCGAGTCGAGCACCCGGAGCGGATTGGTATGCATTCGCCGCTTCGCGTCCCCGTCGAGCCGGTCCTGGTTCGCCTCGAGATGGCGCACCAGATCCGCCCGGTATCGAGCACGCTCCTCCGACGAGCCGATGGTATTGATCTCGAGGCGGATGCCCTCGAGTCCGAGGTCGCGCCACAGCGCGGCACACATGACGATATGTTCCGCATCGATGTCGGGACCCTCGAACCCCAGCGCCTCGACGCCGTACTGATGGAACTGGCGGTAGCGCCCTTTCTGCGGCCGTTCGTGACGGTACATCGGGCCCGCGTACCAGAGGCGCTTGGGCCCGTCGTAGAGCAGATTGTGCTCGATCGCGGCGCGCACGCACGATGCGGTGCCCTCGGGACGCAAGGTCAGGTCCTCTCCGTTGAGCTCGTCGCGCCAGGAATACATCTCTTTCTCGACGATATCGGTCACCTCTCCGATCGCCCGTCGGAACAGCTGGGTATGCTCGACCAGCGGCATGCGGATGTTGCGGTAACCGTAGCGCTCGAGCCAGGATTCGACCGTGGCTTCGAAACGGCGCCACCACACGGCCTCGTCGGGCAATACGTCGTTCATGCCGCGCACGGCTTGGATGTTAGCGCTCATGCCTGCGATGGCGGTCAGGAGACCGCCTTGACCTTAATCTCTCTGGCGTGCGCCGCCTGCGTCCGGCGGCGCTTGCAGCCAGGACCGAAATTCGAGCGCACGTAGTTCTCGACCAGATGCTGGAATTCCTCGGCGATGCGGTCACCCTTCAAAGTGACGGTCTTCTCGCCGTCGACGTACACGGGGGCGACCGGGATCTCGTTTGTGCCCGGCAGGCTGATGCCGATGTCGGCGTGCTTGGACTCGCCGGGTCCATTCACCACGCAGCCCATCACTGCGACCCGCATGTCCTCGACGCCGGGATAGCGCTCGCGCCAGACGGGCATTTGCGCGCGCAGATAGGACTCGATGCGTCCTGCGAGCTGTTGGAAGTAGGTACTGGTCGTGCGCCCGCAGCCCGGGCACGCGCTCACCATCGGCGCAAAACTGCGTAAGCCCATGGTCTGCAGGATTTCCTGCGCGACCTGTACTTCACGCGCACGTTCGCCGCCGGGCTCCGGAGTGAGCGAAACCCGGATCGTGTCGCCAATGCCTTCCTGCAGCAGCACCGCCAGCGCCGCCGCCGACGCCACGATTCCCTTCGAGCCCATTCCGGCCTCGGTGAGCCCGAGGTGAAGGGCGTAGCCGCAGCGGCGAGCCAGATCCCGGTAGACGGACACCAGGTCCTGAACCTGGCTCATCTTGCAGGAAATGACGATACGCTCGGCGGGCAGACCCCAATCCTCGGCCTGGCGTGCGGAATCGAGCGCCGAGCGTACAACTGCTTCATGCATCACGGCCTCGGCGTCGAGCGGCTCGGCGCATGCTGCATTTTCGTCCATCAGCCTCGCCAGCAGGGCCTGGTCCAGGCTACCCCAATTGACTCCGATCCTCACCGGCTTGCCGTAGCGGATCGCACATTCGATCATCGTGGCGAATTGTTCGTCTCGCTTGGCGCCCTTGCCGACGTTTCCCGGATTGATGCGGAACTTCGCCAACGCTTTTGCACATTCGGGAAACTGAGTCAGCAGCTTGTGCCCGTTGAAATGAAAATCGCCCACCAGCGGCACCGCGCAGCCAAGGGCATCGAGCCTGTCCCTGATGGTTGCCACCTGAGCCGCCGCTTCCGGACTGTTTACCGTTATGCGCACCAGCTCGGAGCCTGCTTGAGCCAGCTCAAATACCTGCCTGACGGTGGCCTCGACGTCGGCCGTATCGGTGTTCGTCATCGACTGCACGACGATCGGCGCCCCGCCGCCGATGGCCACTCCGCCGACGAGCACCTGCGTCGACCTGCGGCGTCGCACCACGGCTGCCGAATCGCTCATTTGAGCGTGAATCGCGCCACTTCGACCCTGATTCGCGGCGTCAGGTCGAATGGCTCGCCGTTGTAGGTCACGTGCACATGCTGGGCGTTGCCGATCACGACCGAAAACGGCGGAACGCCCTGCACCACTTTCTCGGTGTCTGCACGATTGAGTTGCGACATCAGCACCTTGCCTGTTCCGTCGCGGATCTCGACCCACGACTCCGCGTCGAATTGCAACGCGATGCGCCCGGTCTCGGCCGCGGTCACCGGAGCCGTGGCGGCGCTCGTCGATTCCGTCGGCGCCCCTGAAGCATTCGAGCCTTCTGCGGCAGCCGTGACCTGCTCCGCGCCGGGCGGCGTCGAAGGCTCGCTCGGCGCAGTGGTCGACGCAGTCGTTCCTGGCGTCGTCGGCGCCGGCTCGGACTTGGCCGGCGCAACTGACGGCTTGGGCTCCGCCGGAGCGGCTGCGGGTGTCGCCTTCGAAGACTTCGGCAGCTCGAGCGGAGCCTGCGCGGCCGGAACGAAGCTCAACCGCGTCGTGCCCGAGCGCTCCTGCTGCCAGCCGAATAGCACGCCCGCCACGACCAGCAGGATCAGCACCGATAGCGCGGCATAGGCGATGGTTGAACGTCTCGAGCCGTCAGAAAAAGGCACTGGCTCGCGGTAGCGCGTCGCGAGCTGGTCCGTATGCGGGACCTCGAACCTTCCTTCGACCTGCTCGAGCAGCGTTTCGGCGTCGAGCTTGAGCAAGCGCGCGTAGCTGCGCACCATGCCGCGCGCGAACGTGCTGCCCGGCAAGCTTTCGAACCGGCCCTGCTCGAGCGCCTCGAGCTGACGCGCACCGAACTTGAGTTGATGCGCGACGTCGTCCAGCGTCAGCCCCTGTGCCGCGCGCGCGCGCGCCAGGATCTCGCCTACCGGCTCCTGCTGCGGCGGCATGTCGACCTTCTCGACCTGCCGATCCTCCAGGTCTGGCTGCCGATTTTCGTCGCTACTCATATTCCCCGCGCTGCAACGCCTGACTTTCTTTCGACTCAGGGTAGCGATGCCGCAGCCGACTGGCCAGCTTCGCCGCAGCGAGGCGGTTGCCGAGCTTGTGTTCGACGCGGAAGGCGAGCCAAAGCGACTCCGCAGTGGGTGAAACAAGGTCGTTGAAACGCGAAACGTAGTTGCGCGCATCCCCCAGCTTCCCCTTGCGATAGCTGATCTGTCCCATTTGCAACAGCGCCATCGGGTCGCTCGGTTGCAGCCTCAAGGCCCGCCTGAAAAATTGCTCGGCGTCCTTGAGCTTGTCGATCCGCATCGAGCACACGCCGGCTGCCGTGTAGGAGCGCCACGGCCTGGGATAGAGCGGGTTGCCCACTGCCCGCATGAAATACCGGATCGACTTCTCCTCTTGCCCGGTCTGGCACAGGAACCATCCGTAGTTGTGATTGATGTCCGGATCGTTCGGCGACAGCCGCAGTGCGTGCTCGAAATTCTCGCGCGCCAGTTTCGTCTCGCGCAGATCCATGTACACCAGGCCGAACATGCTGTAGGCCGACGCGTATTCCGGGTCGGCCGCAACGGCGGTGCGAAGCTCCTCCAGAGCGACGGCCATGCTGCCGCGGCTGTAGTAGGCCGCCGCGAGCTCGGTATGTATCCGCGCGCGGTTGCGGGGATTGCTGACCGGACCGACGATGACTCCGGTGTCCACCGACGAACTCGGCGACTCGGGGGGCTGATTTGCGCACCCCGAGGCAGCCAGCAACAGCAATGCGGCGATCAGACCCGGCAAGAGTTTCATGCGCGAAGCTCCGTGATCCTGTGGACCTTCCGGCCGCTGCGACGCGTGCGGTCGGTCACGTCACCGGCAAGCTGACCGCAGGCCGCATCGATGCCGTCCCCGCGCGTCTTGCGGGTCGTGACGATGACCCCTTCACGCCGCAGGAGCTCGGCGAAGCGGCGGATCCGCTCGGCGCCCGAGCGCCGGAATCCGGCCTCGGGAAACGGATTGAACGGGATCAGGTTGAACTTGCTGCGCACGCGTCGGGCGATGCCGGCGAGCTCGCGGGCGTGGCCGTCCGCGTCGTTCACGCCCTCGAGCATGACGTATTCGAACGTGATGAAATCGCGCGGCGCCTTGTCGAGATAGCGGTTGCACGCCTTGATCAGATCCCGCAGCGGGTACCTGCGGTTCAGCGGCACGAGGCGGTCGCGCAATGCGTCGTTCGGCGCGTGCAGCGAAACCGCGAGCGCAACGGGGCATTCCTCGCGCAGACGGTCCATGCCCGGGACCACGCCGGAAGTCGAGACCGTGACGCGCCGCCGCGACAGTCCGTAGGCGTTGTCGTCCAGCATCAGGCGCAGCGCCGGAATCACCGCGTCCAGGTTCAGCAGGGGCTCGCCCATGCCCATCATGACCACGTTCGTTATGACGCGATCGCCGGTCGGATCACGTCCGAGCATGCGGTTGGCGACCCATAGTTGGGCGATGATCTCCGCGGTCGTCAAATTGCGGTTGAAACCCTGTTTGCCGGTGGAGCAGAAGGCGCAATCGAGCACGCACCCCGCCTGGCTGGATACGCACAGCGTGCCGCGGCCGTCTTCCGGAATGAACACCGATTCGATCGCGTTCGCAGCGTCGACCTTGAGCAGCCACTTGCGCGTTCCGTCCGGCGCAGTGCTGTCGCCGACCACCGCCGGCGCCTCGACACGCGCCCCGCGCGACAGCTTGGCGCGCAGGTCCTTGGCGAGATCGCTCATGCGCTCGAAGTCCGGTTCGCCGCGCTGGTGGATCCACCGCAGCACCTGCCGCGCGCGGAACGCCTTTTCGCCGATGCCGGCGAAAAGGCGCTCCATGGCTTGCGCGTCGAAATCCAGCAGGTTGTCGGTCATGAATGCGCCGCGCACCGATTCAGCGGGAAAAGATCTCGCAAGCGGGGAAGAAATAGCTGATTTCCGTTCGCGCGGTATCGGCTCCGTCCGAGCCGTGCACCGCGTTGGCATCGATCGACTCCGCAAAGTCCGCGCGAATTGTGCCCTTGTCCGCTTTCTTGGGGTCGGTGGCGCCCATCAACTCGCGGTTCCTCGAGATCGCGCCTTCGCCCTCCAGCACCTGAACCAGCACCGGCCCGGAGATCATGAACTCGACCAGGTCGCGGAAGAACGGCCGCTCGCGGTGGACCGCGTAGAACCCCTCGGCCTCGGCGCGTGACAGATGCATCATCCGCGCCGCCACGATCCTGAGGCCCGCCGCTTCGAAGCGAGCGCAGATCTGGCCGATCACATTCTTCTTTACTGCATCCGGCTTGATGATGGACAAGGTCCTCTCGACCGCCATTCGTCGTTCTCCCCGCAAGTCTTGAATAGATAAAGGTGAAATTCTATCACGGCGCGTGTCTGAACCGCGTAAATTCAATGAGTTGCGTCGCCGAACGGTCGCCATTCCGGCACCAGCCCCGGCGCCCCGGCGCTCGCGCGGTAGCGCGCGTCGACCCCCAATCCGGGCACCCAGACCAGGTCCTCGCCGCAATACAGAAGCGGCAGGCGATCGCGGTGCCACGCCGGCACTCCCGCCTCCTGGAACAGATTCTTGAGGGTGCGTCGCGGCCGCCGCGGATCCGGCTGTAGCCGCTCGCCTCCATTGCGCAGATGCAGCCGGACCGGCCGCCCCTCGAGCATTGCCAGCGCGACGCCCGCGCCGCGCACCCGCCTGAAGCGGATTTCGCCGCCCAAGGCCGGAAGCGCAATGCGCGGCTCGCCGGTCCAGCGCGTTGGCGCGAACGCGGCGGCTGCAGGCAGCGGGCGCTCGATCCGGACCTCGCCGCGGTAGGCGCGCACCACGGCGCCGTCGTGCGCCAACTCGATCCGTGCGCCGGGCGCAGCACTCGTGAGCTGACGCAGCATTTCAGCCAGCCGACGCGTCGGCGGCGGGCGCAGCCCGTTTGCCGCCAGATGCTCGCGCAGCAGCACTCTGGCCGACGCGACCGGCCTGCCGCGGAGCTCGACGAGCCGCAGGCGGCGCGATGCCCGCGCAGCCGCGGTTTCCCGCAGCAAGCCGTCGGCTTCCGCGAAGTGGCGCGCCGCGCGCGCAAGCGCCTGACGCCAGCGGGGGTAGCGCTGCTCGAGCAGCGGCGTCACGCGCAGGCGCAGGAAGTTGCGCGCAGGCGCCGGATTTCGGTTCGACTCGTCCTCCACCCAGCATAGGCCGTTCGCCCGTGCATAGCGCAGTATTTCGGCGCGCGACACCTCGAGCAGCGGCCGCAACAACAGCTTAGTGCCGAGCCTGCCGATCGCAGGCATGCCGCTCGCGCCGCGCACGCCGGCTCCACGCAGCAGGCTCAGCAACACCGTCTCCGCCTGGTCGTCGAGATGGTGCGCGAAGGCAACGGCGTCGGCGACGACCCCCTCCAGGGCCGCGCGGCGCGCCTGCCGCGCCGCCGCCTCCAGGCCTTTGCCGCGCGACGACCCGACCTTCACGCGACGGGTATCCAGCGGCACGCCCCAGCCCCTGCACAATCCGCTGCAGAACCGTGCCCAGTCGTCCGCGTTCGGACTCAGGCCGTGATGAACATGCACTGCGCGCAATACGTAGCCGTGACGAGGCGCGAGCACGCGCAGCACATGCAAGAGCACCGTCGAGTCGATGCCGCCGGACAGTCCCACCGCAACCGTGGCGTCGCTAAGATCGACCGTACACAGCACCCGCTCGGCCGCCGCAAGCGGACCGGCGGCGGGATCAGCGCTCGACGACTTCCTTGTACTTGCCATGGCCCATGAGACGCTCGAGGCGCTCCTCGACGAGCTCTTTCGGCTTCTTTCCCTGTACTTGCTTGAGCGCCTCGGTCAGCGCCTTCTTGAGAGACTGGCCCGCAGCCTGCGGATCGCGATGCGCGCCGCCAAGCGGCTCGCCGACGATCTTGTCGATCAAGCCGAGGGTCTTGAGCCGGGCGGCGGTAATGCCGAGCGCCTCGGCGGCGTCGGGCGCACGTTCCGCGCTGCGCCAAAGGATCGAAGCGCAGCCCTCCGGCGAGATCACCGAGTAGATCGAGTACTGCAGCATGAAGACGGCGTCGCCGACCGCGATCGCGAGCGCTCCGCCGGATCCTCCCTCGCCGATCACCGTGGAGATGATCGGCGTCTTGAGCGCCGCCATGACGTACAGGTTGCGGCCGATGGCCTCCGATTGACCACGCTCCTCCGCGTCGATGCCCGGATAGGCGCCCGGCGTGTCGACGAAGGTGAACACCGGCAAACGGAACTTCTCGCCGAGTTGCATGAGGCGCAGCGCCTTCCGGTATCCCTCGGGCCGCGGCATGCCGAAATTGCGCAGGATCTTCTCTTTCGTGTCCCGACCCTTCTGATGGCCGATCACCACGCACGGTTCGCCGTTGAAACGGGCCAGCCCACCCACGATCGACGGGTCATCGGCGAACACGCGATCGCCGTGCAGCTCCTCGAAGTGCGTAAAGAGCATGCCGATATAATCCAGCGTGTACGGCCGCTGGGGATGACGCGCCACCTGCGCCACCTGCCACGGGTTGAGCTTGGCGTAGATCTCCTTGGTGAGCGACTGGCTCTTTTTCGTCAGTCGCGCGATCTCCTCGGAGATGTCGACCGCAGAATCGTCCTGAACGAAGCGCAACTCCTCGATACGCTGCTCGAGCTCGGCGATCGGCTGCTCGAATTCTAGGAAAGTCGTCTTCATCCGTGCGGCATTCTACGCCCAAGCGGACGGGCTAGTATTCCACCGGGAGTGGATCGAGCGAGCGCCACAGATACCAGGTCGCGACGGATCGCCAGGGCGACCAGGACCTGGCAATGCGCCGCAGACCCGTTTCGCTCACCCTGCGCCCGCCGCGATAGCCGAGGCTCACGCCCCGCTGCAGCCCGAGATCGTCCACCGGCAATACGTCCGGCCTGAGCAAACTGAAGATCAGCAGCATTTCGGCCGTCCAGCGGCCGATTCCGCGCACCTCCGTGAGCTCGGCAATCACCTCCTCGTCGCCCATCGTCTGCCAGCGTGCCGGCACGATCCGGCCGGAAGCGAAGCGTTCCGCGAGGTCCGCCAGGTATTCGACCTTGCGGCGCGACAGGCCGCAGCTCAGCAGCCTTTGCGTGCCGGCCCCCAAAGCGTGCTCGGGTGTCACTGCCGGGAGCGCCTCGAGCAACCGGTTCCAGACGGCCTGCGCCGCCTTGACCGAGATCTGCTGGCCGACGATCGAGCGCGCGAGCGTGTGGAATGGATCTCCGCGCGGCACGAGGTGGATGCGCGGATAGCGACGGATGATCGCGCCCAGCACGGGATCGCTGCGCGAAAGCTCGCGCTTGGCCCGATCCCAGTACACGGGCTTCACGTGAAGGTCAGCGGAAGACCGACCAGCCGGCTAGGCCAGTGCAAGCCCCACGCGCGAATGCGCCGACACGTGCTGTCGCAAGAACTCCATCTGGTCGGCGTAGATACGGCGGTTGGTCAGAATCAGATATTCGGCCTTGTTCGGGATGTACGGCGCGTAGAGCAGCTCCATGCCGGCCTCCTGCGGCAGACGATTGCGTTTGTGCCCGTTGCACTGCCGGCAGGCCGTGACCACGTTCATCCAGGTATCGCGCCCTCCGCGCGAAAGTGGCGTGATGTGGTCGCGCGTCAGCTTGAAGAAGTTGTACTCGCCTCCGCAGTATGCGCAAACGTGGCGGTCGCGGCGAAAGAGCTCGCGGTTGTTCAGCGGCGGCACCTGATTCAATCCGCGCGCCGCCAGCGCCCGCCCGCGGATCGCGATGATCGAATGCGCCGTGATGCTCGAACGCTCGCCCGTCAGCCGGCTGATCCCGCCGTAGAAAGTGAAGGTGCGCTCGCCCATCGTCCACGCGACCAGATTCTTGGCGTAGTAGAAGCACGCCTGCTGCCAGCTGATCCAGCGGTGCGGCACACCGTGACTGTCGAGGGAAAGGATGAGCGGGTTGTCCATGGCACGAGGCTTGTGATCGCAAGAATTCTGCCAAGCCTTTTTGTGCTTTGCAATGCCACGACATTCCGCACTGTCAGGCGCGTTTGCTGCGGCACGCCGTCAACTTCGCTGCGGCGCACCCAAGCGTTTCCCGCTCAGCGTCTTCCGACCGCGTCCTTGAAACCCTGGCCGGCAGCGAAAGCCGGGATGGTCTTGGATGGAATCTTGATTTCCTTGCCGTTTGCCGGGCTGCGCCCGGCCCGCGCCTTGCGTTTGCGCGGTAAGAAGGTGCCGAATCCGACGACGGTGACGCGATTGCCTTTCGCTACGCTGGTCACGATCGCTTCGAATACCGCGTTCACGGCGTCGCCCGCGGCGGTTCTGCTCAAATTGCCGGCCTTGGCTGCCGCCTGCACGAGGTCGGACTTGGTGACCACAGATGGCATAGTTTCTCCTCACTTGCCCGTTGTAGCCGGGCATCTCCCAGGCCGCTTTCGCGCCGCAAGCAACGCAAGCGAGCGTGCATCGTAGCGAATTCAATCGTGGAACACAACGCGCGAGCGTGATTTTGAACACGACGAATCGCAAACATTTATGCTTCCATTGACTGGCGAACACAAAGCACGTCGGGGTCGGAGATGAACGCTCCCCTGCATACGCTGCAACATCTACTGGCCGAAAAAGCGGCGACCGCCGCGCCGATGCTCATCGATCGCGGGCGCCCGATCGGGTTTCGCGCGCTTGCCGAAGAAAGCCGACGCATCGCGCATGGCCTGGGGCGGATGGGCGTCGGCCCCGGCGACCGGGTCGCTCTGTGGTTGCCCAACGTTCCGGCGTGGCTCGCGACGTTCTTTGCCTGCGCGCAGCTGGGCGCCATCGCCGTATCGGTCAATACCCGCTTCCGCAGCCACGAAGTCGCCGACATCGTGGCGCGCTCCGGCGCGCGAGTGCTCGTTCTCTGGCCAGGCTTCAAAGGAATCGATTTCGCGTCGATTCTCGCCCAGTGCGACCCGGCCGCCCTCGACCGGCTCGAGTCCATCGTCGTCTACTCCGAGGACGGGGCGCCGGTGCCGAAGGCAGTCGTCGGCAAGCCCGCTGTGGGTTACGAGTCGCTCGCCTCGGGCGCGTCCTCGCTGGAGGGTGCCGCTGCACCCGGCGCCGGCTGCGTCATCTTCACCACCTCGGGAACAACGAGCGCGCCGAAATTCGTCCTGCACGACCAACATGGCGTGACCGGCCATGCGCGCAACGTCGCGCGCGGATTCGGCCTGGACCGGGATTCGGTCATGCTGCTCGCGCCGCCGCTTTGCGGCGTCTACGGCTTCTGCTGCGCAATGGCGGCGCTCGCCGCGGGGCGTCCGCTCGTCATGCGGCCGGCGTGGGACGCGGCGGAAGCCGCGCACGACATCGTCAGATATCGCGTGACTCACGCCAACGGGACCGACGAGGCCGTCGCGCAGCTCTTGCGTCAATCCGACTCCCCTCGACCATTCCCTGACGTTCGCTTCTTCGGCTATGCAGCGTTCAGCCCGGCACATGCAGACATCGTCGCCCGCGCTGACGAGCGAGGCCTGCGCCTGGTCGGTCTGTACGGCATCAGCGAGATCCAGGCTTTGTTTGCGCGCCAGGACGAGGCCGCCCCTGCGGCACAACGGGTGCCGGCAGGAGGCCGGCCGGTCAGCAGTGTCGCCAGAGTCCGCGCGCGCGACCCTGAGTCCGGCAAGATCCTCGCCCACGACGAGGCGGGGGAGCTTGAGTTCTACGCGCCCGAAAGCCGGATGGTCGGCTACTTCGGCAATCCTGATGCGAGCGCACGCGCCTTGGCAGCGGACGGCTATTACCGCTCCGGCGATCTGGGCTGCACTCACTCGGACGAGCGCTTCACCTTTCTCGCACGCATCGGCGACGCGCTGCGCCTGGGCGGCTTTCTCGTCAGCCCGCCGGAGATCGAGGCCGTGGTGCAGGCCTTCCCCGGCATTTCGGCCTGCCAGGTGGTCGGCGTGCCGCGCGCCGAGGGACTGCGCCCGGTCGCCTTCGTCCTGCTCGAGCCCGGCGCGGCCCTCGACGAAGCGGCGTTGCTCGCCCACGTTGCCGCCAGGCTCGCCGCCTACAAAGTCCCGCTCAGAGCGTTCGCGCTCGATTCGTATCCGGTCACCCCCGGCGCGAACGCGACCAAGATTCAGAAGGGCAAGCTGCGCGAGCTGGCCGAAACGCTGCTGCGCGCGTGAGGAACGCAGCGCGTTACGCGGGGGCGCCCTGTTTCGCCGCTTGAGCGCGCGCATTGCGCGTCGCGCGCGCGCCGAATAGACGCATCAGTGCGAGGATCGTCACTAGAGTCACGACGTAGAAGAGCAGCTCGATTCCCGTGGGCCGGTCGTTGTATCCGATCAGCACGTGGAGCATGCGCCCTACGAGACTTCCCGCGCTCAGGATGCCTGACGTATCCCAGACTTGATCGATCAGCGTAGGAAGCAGCCCTGCCTGGACCAGATAGCCCGCCGCGCTCGACGCGAGCCCTGCGGCCAGCAGGAGCACGATCACGCCGGTGACGGTAAAGAAGTGTCGCAGCGGAACCCGCAGCAATCCGAGATAGAGCAGCATGCCGACCGCCGTTCCACCGATGAGTCCCAGGATGCCGCCGAACACCAGCCCTGCCGTTCCGCCGGTCGCGATTAGGCCGTAGAGGAACAGCACGGTCTCCGCGCCCTCGCGAAGCACCGCGAGCGCGGTGACGGCGAGCATCGCCGACAGCGGCTTCGCCCCGACGCTGACATCGTGGCCGAGATGGCGCATCTCTTCCACGTGCTTGCGCGCATGCGAGCTCATCCAGACGTTGTGCCAGGCGAGCATCGCGACCGCGACCAGCAACACCGTCGCGTTGAACAGCTCCTGGCCTCGCCCCTGCACCGCCTGCGAAATGGCGCCCGCGAAGGCCGCCACGATCAACGCCCCGGCGATTCCGAGCGCCACTCCGCCCGCGATCCAGCGCCCGCGCGCCGCCACGCCGCGGCTCGCCCCCATCACGATAGCGACGATCAGCGCCGCTTCAAGGGTTTCACGAAATACGATAACGGCGGAACCGAGCATGATCTCTCACTTGGCGTGTAGCGTGCCCTTGGCGGTGGATTCATGAAACTCGCCGACGAACTCGTAGGCTCCCGGCTTCAGCGGCCCGACGCTGAGCGCCCCTTTGCTGCGGCCGGGAATCACTTTCTCGACCCGCAAAGAGTGGCTCTCGAACTCCTCCGGCGTCGGGTCCTGGTTGTCGATCACCAGCCGCAGCCGCTTGCCTGCCGGCACCGTGAGCTCACTCGGCACGAAACGGTGCTTCTTGATCGTCAGAGTGAATTCCGACGTTTGCGCCAGCGCCCCGATCGGAGCCGTCACTGCAAGCGTCAGCAGCCAATTTCTCGCATTCATCGCCATCGCGTCCAAGTCTATGAGATCGATTCTCCAATGATAATCATTCTCATTAATGTGCGCAAGAGCCGCTGCGCGGGCGGGACCTCCGTCCGCGCAGAGTCGCCGCCCCCGTCACTTCGCCTGGCTACGCAGCTTCTTGTTGAGGGTCACCAGCAGTTGCAGGCCGCGCTGGGTTTCGGCGTCGCGCGCGATCTTCAACAGACCCCCGATCCCGCCCTGCGGCGCCGGCATGCGCTCGGCCTCGGCCACTGCCGCTTCCAGGCTGCCGAGGACGTGCTCGATGTGCTCGAGCCGCTCCATGATCCTGGGCAGGGTGACCGCAATGCGCTCCAGCGCCCCCGAGGCCTGCATTTTCTCGAGCATGTCGACCAGGTGGAGCGCGCCGCCGCGGCTCAGGCGGTCCATCAGCGACAGGCCCTCGGCCATCGTTCCGGCCAGACGCCCGATCATCTCGTCGCTGAGGGCATCTTCGGCAGAGCCATAGACGCGCGCCAGCTGGACCAGCCGCTCCAGGTCGCCGTCGCGCACCATTCTCGCGATCGAAGGCAGCGCCTTTTCCAGCCCCGACCGGTTGACTTGGTCGAGCAGGCTCAGGCCTTCCCCCACCGCCTCGGTGAGCCGGCCGACCATCTCGTCGGTGAGCGCGTCGCGCGCGGCTTGGACCACGCGCTGGACCTCGAGCTCGGTCGAGATCGCCTCGTTTGAGGTGCTCATATTCGCCTCCTCAGAGCAGGCCGCGGGCCGACGCCCAGTACAGCTTGTTGTACGCGATCTTGAACCAATGCACCGCCCGGGTCGGCGCCTTCGGATCCGGCGGATTCTGGTAGTTGAACATCGCGTAGGTCGCGCGGTCCTTGCCCGCCTCGATGAAGCAGAAGACCTTGCCGTCGTAATCCCGGACCGGTGTGCCCATTTTGACCATCGCCGCGATGTTCTCGGCCAGCGCCTCGGCCTCGAAGTGGGCGGTGGAGCCGGCCTTGCTGATCGGCAGGTTGGTGGTGTCGCCGACCACGAAGACGTTGTCCTTGCCTTCCATGTTCAGGCGGTGCCGGTGCGTCGGAATGAAGCCGCGCTGCCCAAGCCCGTTCTTTTCGAGCACTTCCATGCCGCGGTGCGCCGGGATGGTGATCAGCAGGTCGAAGGGCGCCTCCGAGCCCTCCTCGCTGCGCACCACCTTCTTCGCGCCGTCCACTTCCTTCATGTTGAACAGCGTCTCGTAGGTGATCCCGAGCCGCTCCATCTCCGGCGTGGCCCACTTCGCCACGTTCTCCAGCGAGTGGGTTCGCCCGACCGGATAGGTGTAGTGGATCTGCGTCTTATCCAGGATGCCGCGGTCCTTGAAGTAGTCGTACAGCATGAACGTGATCTCGAGCGGCGCCATCGGACACTTGTGCGGCACGCCGACCGTGATCAGGACCTTGCCGCCCTGGAAGGCCTGCAGGCGCTTGAACATCTTGAGCGCCGACTCTTCCGTATAGAACTGCTCCGCGTTCTCCGCCAGGCCCGGAATTTCCTCCGCCACCGGCCGCGAACCCGTCGCGATCACGATCACGTCGTAGGCGTGGACCTTGCCGCCCTTGGTCTTGACTTGGTTCTTGTCGAGCTCGAACGTCTCCACCGGATCGGCGTGGAATTCGATGCCCGGCTCGAGCAGGCTGCGCTGATCGCGGTACAGCTCGTCGGGGGTCATTCGTCCGACCGCCAGATACAGCAACCCGGGCTGATACATATGCTTGTCCGACGCGGAAAGCATCGTGATCCGCGCCTTGCCCGAGCGCAACTCCCCGACCAGCCGCCTGGCCAGGTTGTTCGCCAGGATCGTGCCGCCCATCCCTCCTCCTACGATCAGAATCCTCATTGCCGCCTCCTCATGTCGCTTGCGTAATCGGTCGAATCTCCCCTACTTCGCCTTGCGAACAATCACGTGCCACACCCCGTCCTCTTCTCGGGTCTCGATGTGCTCGTGCTTGACCTTGTTGATCCACTCCGGAATGTCGTGCGCCGAGCCCTTGTCCGAAGAAAGCACCTCGAGCTCGTCGCCGATCTGCGCCGCTTTCATGGCGGCGATCAGCTCCATCAGGGGCCCCGGACAGAAGCTGCCCCGCGCGTCCACCAGTTTTCTCGTGCTCATCGACGTACCTCCGGCATTGCAGGCTTCAGAAAGACCAAATCTGGCCCCCGCCCGCTTCATCGAGGAATTTCGTCAGCCCCATCGGCGCACCGACGAAGTCCTCCAGATTCTTCTGCTCCAGCCCCAGTATGTCCATGGCCATCGAGCAAGGATAGATCTTTGCTTCGCCGAGGTCGACCGCGCTGGCAAACAACTCGCGAAAGGGGGGAGCTTTCTTTTGCGCAAGGAGCGTTCCCACCGGCCCCTCCGCAGGAGGCTCCTCTCCCGCACCCTTGACGAAATACGACAGCGCATTCATCGACAGGAAGACGTGCACGTCGCTTCCGCTCACCGCCCCCACCGAGGCGACCATCGCCGCCATTTGCAGCTTCTCGCGGCTGCCCGAAACCACCATGACGCTGATTCTGTTCGACATATCAGACCCTTCCTCGCGAACCGAGTGCATCCCGATCTAACTGTTGATTATGGGAGCGTTGTTTCGCGCACACCAGCAAGACCCTTAATCCCGTCATTCGAATTTGCAGTACGCCTTTGATCGCCGTCAACAAGAAATCCGCCCGGGCGCGGCTGAAAGCCGAACCTTACTAGCGCGAGGGAGCCCTTTTGTGCCGTCCGCTACGGCACCGGTTCAACAGCAGCCAAGTCGCCGCAACCGCTCCGAGCAGCAGCGCCCAGCCCCAAGCCGGCATGTTGAGCACGTTGTCGCCGAGCACGGCGAGAACGATTGTCAGCGGCAGGATGCCCAGGCCGGTGGCCCAGAGAAAGGTCCACCAGGAAATTTCGGTCAGCGCCGCAGCATAGTTGACTAGATTGAAAGCGATGACCGGAATCAGCCTGGCAACCAAAAGCGTCCGTCCGCCCTGCTCTCGCGACCAGCGCACCAGTCCGTCTCGCCCGTGGGGCGAAAGAAACCTGCGGAGAACGGGCTGCCCGAGCATGCGGCCCACGGCGAAAGCGGCCGACGCCCCGAGCATCGCGCCGATCCACGTAATCACCGTGCCCCACAGCGGCCCGTAGAGCATGCCGTTCGCCAGCGCGACGATTTCGGACGGAAAAGGCAGAAACGAGTGCGCGACCATGAGGCCGATGGAGCCGGCCACGCCCCAGGCCCCCCAGGAGCGGATCAGGTCCTCGACGTCGCGAACGGCGGACTCCGCTCCGGGCATGAGCGGCCACAGCCACCAGCCGAGCACGCACACAGCCGCGACGAGGATCAGGGCCGCGACGAGCCTGACGGTGATGCTCAAGGCTTTTCGAGGCGAGACTCGAAGCCGCGGTCGAGCCCGAGGATATACCGTCCGAACTCGTCGATCAGCTCCTCGGTGAAGACATCGAGCTCGAATCTGCAGCGCGCGCGGCCCAGATTCCCCACGTTGCGCAGCTCGAACGTCACCTCGCACGATTCGTAGTCGGCGCGAATTCGCAGGTAGCAGGGAATCGCGCCCAGCGTGAACTTCACGCGCGAAACCCGTCCGAAGATGTTTCTGTATTCCTTGCGCTCGCTCTCGATCTGCAGCACTTCCAGCTCCCGCTCGAAGCGCTCCAGGTCATGCGCCGACAGCTCGACCGTCGGCCTGTTCGCCGGCCGCAGCCGGCAGGACAAGCTCACGTAGTCATGGAACTCCCGCTCGCCCATCTTGCGCATGCGGAAGTCGGCGAACGCGTCGCTCAGCGTGAGCTCGGGCAGCTCGCCCACGTAAATCATCCGGTAGCGGTGCCCGACGACCGGATTGGCCGCGTTCACCTCGCGCGCAAAATCGGCGAGATACCTGAACGAGGCACGAAGGTTCCGGTCGACCCGCTCGATCTCCTCGATTCTGGGCGCGGGCTTGGTCTCGGAGGCGCGGCTCGCTGCCTGCCTCTTGAGCGCATCGATCGCGACGCTGCGGCGTTGCGCTCCCGGCGCGCCAGCAAAACGCGAATCGTCGACCGCGCGCTCGCGTTCGTACTCTGCGCGCAGGCGCGCCTGCGCCTCGGCCCAGCGCGCGAGGTCCTTCTTCTTGCGCCGGCGGGCCTCGATCTCGGCCTTGATGTAAGCCCGCTCGCGGTCCTCGAAAGTCCGCGAGAAGGAGTCGAATTCTGCAAGCAGTGAGTCACTCGTCTGGTCGGGCATGGCAGCGTCGCCGCGCGTCGGCTGGCTCTCTGCGAACGGCCTTCGCAGGACCAGCGTCGCATCGTCCGCGTCGGTGGCGCGCCGGGCTGCGACGGGCCGAACGCCGCCGAGCCGGCGAAGCTCCTCGGCCATCTCGCCGGCGCGTTGATAGCGATGTTCCGGCCGCTTTGCCAGCGCGCGCGCGAGTATACGGTCGAACTGCTCCGGTATTGCGCCGTCCAGCTCGGTAACGTTGCGATGCGGCTCCATCGTGATTCTGCGCATCAGCTCGAACATCACCTGCTCGCCCGCACGCTCGAAGGGCGTGGTTCGCACCAGCATCTCGTAGAGCACCACCCCGAGGGAGAAGATGTCGGAGCGCGGGTCGGCAGCCTGACCCAGCACCTGCTCGGGAGACATGTATTTCGGCGAGCCGACTGCGGTTCCGGTCTGGGTCATCGTCGAGGACGGAACGTAGGCCACCCCGAAATCGGTCAGTTTGGCATGTCCGTTCGGAGAGATCATGACGTTGCCCGGCTTAACGTCGCGATGCACGATGGCGTGCCGGTGCGCGTGGTCAAGGCCCTCTGCGATCTGCGCCGCAAAATCGGCCGCGGTGACAACGTCCAGCCTGCCCTGCTCGCGCAGCATCTGCTGTAACGACTTACCTTCGAGGAGCTCCATTGCGATGAAGGCGATCTCGCCTTCTACGCCGACGTCGTAGATCGTGATCAGGTTGGGGTGGCTGAGCCGGCCGGCCGACTTCGCCTCTCGCAGGAAGCGGTCGCGCACGTCGGCCAGCACGTCTTCGGGAAGGTTCGGGTTAAGCGTCTTGACCGCCACTGCACGCTCGATCAGCGGATCGAGGGCGCGGTAAACCGTACCGGTGGCGCCGCGCCCGAGCTCGCCGACGATGCGGTAGCGGCCGAGAGTTTCGAGTGACATCGCTTTCTGGAATCCGGGACTAGCGGACAAGGCGTGAAAACTCGGCCGTAAGCTTGGCGTATTGCCGCCCGCCCAGCAAGTAACAGATGCACCGAAGCAGCTCGAATGTCTTCTTAGGAATCCCTGGCCAGGCGCAAAAATACACGCTTCATCGCATTCACTCTCGCCAAGTACCGAGCGGGGTCGTGGTCGCCGCAACGCTCTCCCGCCCCCAATCGAAACCCACGGCTGGCATACGCTGCTCCCTTCGCGGCCCCGCACAAGTGAATCACTGCAGCCAGGTCCTGCTTCTGCTGCAACGTGGCGCGCGCGATCGACCGCTCAGCCATGACGCGGGACACCGTCCGGTCAAGGAGAGCCGACGTCATCTCGACGGCGTTGCTCGGCACGACGCGGAGATAAAGACTATTGAACCAGCACGAGCCCGGCTCGTGCCAGGCACCGTCCTCGACCACCACGTGGTCGTGAATGCAGTACCGCTTCGCCTGCCTGAATGTTCCGTCGGTGATCTGGTACATGCCGACCGCGCTCGACGCCGGACGATAGACCTCGAAGGGCTCCGCCGTCAGGCGCCAACGCCAGTAGGTCCGCGCCACCGGGTTGCCCGCGCCCTCGATTTGGGCCAGAGCCGCGAGAAACTCCGGCGCGATCACCGCGGTGGCGTGTTCGCGGAAGATCGCCGCGTAGCTGCGCCAGGTTTCTTCCGGCGTCTTCGAAAGCGCGCCGCTGACCGGGAAGAACAGCTCGGCGGGTTTGCGCACGACCTGATACACCCAGTTGACCGCGAACGACGCGATTACCAGCGCAGCCACGGCGATGGCGGCCCGAACCGCGGGCGGGGCCTTCCTCAGGGCCCGCAGCGCGCGCGATGCGCGGCGGCCGGGACGATTTCTTCTCAATCCTTTCCGTCGACGGCCCGGAACACGCGATCGAGGTATTGGGCGCCGTCGCGCGACGGCTCGTCGGGCGGCTCGCTCGCGATGCCCGCCAGACCTTTCGCCATGCGCTTCTTGGTCTCGATCTGCATCTGGCGCGAGATCTGGATGCGCTGCGCCTGCGGCGACCCGGCGCCATGCATCGATTCGGTGAGATATCCCACGGCATTTCGTCCGAGTGTCATGTTCTCGATCAGGCGCAGGATCCGCATGCGGTCCTCGGTGTCGACCTCGACGCGACCCTTGAGATACTTGCGAATGATCGCGCCCACCTCCGGGTGATCGAGCTCCTGCTCGGAGGGCAGCGTGACCATCAAACCGCCGGCCAGATCCTGCGCCAGGCGGCCGATCTCGTACGGCAGCCTGGTGACATGGTGCTTGCACACATTGGCGAGCATGTCGTCGGCGAGGTAAGCGCCCGATTTCATCGGCGCAGCCTGGTAGCTCGAAGCGATCCCGGTGCCGTAGATTGTCTCGTTCAGGTGCGTCATCTCGACCAGCTTGTCGCGGATGTGCGAAACCTTCTCCACCCCGTTGTAATCGGCCACCGTGGCCGCTGCGCCGATCAGCACGTCGCCCACGCCGGTCTTGCACACGTAGCTACGGCGGTGATAGCAGGTGAAGCGCTCGACCAGCATCGAGGCGAACTCGTGCTCGCCGTCCATGAACACGTTCTCCCACGGGATGAAGGCGTCGTCGAACACGACCATCGCCTCCTGGCCGGAGAAGCGCTTGTTGCCGGCGTCGATGTCGCCTTCCATGCTGCGCGTGTCGCAGGACTGGCGGCCGTAGACGTAGGTGATGCCGGGAGCATCCACCGGCAGCGCGCCGACGATCGCGTAGTCGCGATCCTCGGCCCCAAGCCGCAGTGTCGGCATCACGATCAGCCAGTGCGAGTTGATGCAGCCGGTCTGGTGCGCCTTGGCGCCGCGGATGTAGACGCCCTCGTCGGTGCGCCGCGTGACGTGCACGAAAAGGTCGGGGTCGGCCTGCTCGTGCGGCGCCTTGCCGCGGTCGCCCTTGACGTCGGTCATCGCCCCGCCGATCACGAAGCCGTGGCGCTGCATGCGCGTCACGAACGCGAGAAAGCGCTCGTGATACGAAGTGCCGTGGTCCTGGTCGACCTCGTAGGTCACCGAGTGCAGGGAGTTGATGGCGTCCATCCCGACGCAGCGCTGGAAGCAGGTGCCGGTGAGCTGCCCGAGGCGGCGTTGCATCTTGTTCTGCATCACCAGATCCTCGGCGCTGGTGGCCACGTGCAGGAAGCGGTTGACCCGCTCGCCCGTATAAGGCGAAAGCGCGCTGCCCAGCTCCGGGTTTCGCGCCGCGAGGTCGTAGGTTTCCGCCACCGCGTTGATCGACGGGCGGATGACGGGATGGTCGACCGGCTCGGGCACCAGCTCGCCGAACAAATAGACCTTGAGCTCTCGCCCTCTCAGACTTGCGATGTATTCCTCGCCGGTGCGGATCGGCGCGATCGCCTGCTCGGTCTTGACGGATCTAAACGGGGTGGCCATGGGGTGTCCCTTGCTCATCTGCGCTCGATGTAGGCATTGTCCTACTTTCCTGCGATGGGATGAACCGACTTGAGCGTCTCCAGCGTGCGCCGGTAGACGTCTTCAGGGGATCCTTCGGCCGACACGCTTACGAGAAGGCTCCGCTTGCGGTAGTACTCTGTGAGCGGCGCAGTGCTGGATTCGTACGCGGCCATGCGCACCTTGATCGACTCCGGCCGGTCGTCCTCCCGTTGGATCAGCTGTGCCCCGCAGTCGTCGCACACTCCTTCCGCTTTCGGCGGCCGCGACCGGACATGGTAGACCGCTTTGCATGCCTGGCACGTGCTGCGCCCGCTGAGGCGGGCAACGATGGTCTCGAGGGGCAGCTCGAAGCTCAATACGCCGTCAAGCTGAATGTGTTCGCGTTCCAGGAGCCCGGCCAAGGCCTCGGCCTGGGCTACCGTGCGCGGAAAGCCATCCAGCAGAAACCCTCCTCCGCATTTCAGGCAGCCGATCCGCTCCCTCACGATGTCCAGCACGACCTCGTCCGAGACAAGCTCGCCCCTACGCATCGCATCGAGGGCGCCCCTCAGCGCCGGAGTCGTCTCGAAGCCCTCGCGAGACTTCGCGGCGCGGAAAACATCGCCCGTGGAAAGTTGACACGCCCCGAGGCCTTCGCTCAGCAACTCGGCCTGAGTGCCTTTCCCCACTCCGGGCGCGCCGAGCAGGATAAAGCGGTACGGACGCGCGGCGGTACGGGGTGGCGCGCTGCAAGAAGCGGCGGGCCCGTTTAGCCATGCGGCACGATCGTTCTTGGCGTTCATGCTGAGGCCCCTCCCTCAAGATGCCGCAAAAGTACACCACCGACTCGAAGCTTCGAGGCGCTGGAGTGTACTTTTGTCTGACGCAGGTCAAATTCCGGCCGGAACGCAGCCGGGATTCGAATGCCAAGAAAGAAGGGCTAGACCGATCCGATCTAGCCCTTTGATTGACTGGCGCGCCCGGCAGGATTTGAACCCACGACCCCCTGGTTCGTAGCCAGGTACTCTATCCAACTGAGCTACGGGCGCGAGGGCGCGAATTATAGCAAATCCCGGCCTCCGGTTCGCTGTTCCGTGTTGACGGCCCCACCTCTGCGTCGATAATCCGGTGACCCACATAAGGGAGGCAAGAATGAGCGGATTCGCACTGGTGGTGAAGCTCCGGATCAAGCAGGACAGCATCGACAAGTTCATGGCGGCGGTGCAGGAGAACGGCAAGGCTGCGCGCGAGACCGAACCGGGCTGCCGGACTTTCGACATCCTTGTCGATCCCAACGATCCGGCCTCGGCCATGCTCTACGAGGTGTACGACGACGAGGCTGCGTTCGAGGCGCACCAGAAGACGCCGCACTTCAAGAAGTACCTCGACACAGCCCTGCAGTGGCTCGAGTCGCGCGAGCGCCAGTTCTACCGCCGGGCCGCGCCCTGATGGACGTCGAGCTGCGCGAGCTCACGCCGGCCGAGCGCTACAAGCTGATCGTGGGGTTGGTGATTCCGCGCCCGATCGCGTGGATCTCAACTGTGAACGAGAGCGGCGTGGCCAACTGCGCCCCCTACTCTTTTTTCAACGCGTTCTCCGAGGACCCGCCCCTGATCATGGTCAGCTTCGGGCCTCGGCGCGACGGCGCCGTAAAACATTCGCTGAAGAACATCCTGCGCACCGGCGAGTTCGTGGTCAACCTGGTCGACGAGGCGACCGCCAACGCGATGCACGTCTCGAGCGACGAGGTCCCCGAGGAGGAGAGCGAATTCGACAAGACCGGGCTCACGCCGGCGCCCTCGACTCTGATAGCTCATCCGCGCATCGCGCAGGCCGTGGCCTGCTTCGAGTGCCGCGTGTTCAAGCAGCTCGACATCGTGCCGGGACGGGTGTTCATCATCGGCGAGATCCTGCTGGTGTACGCACGAGAAGGCGTGATCGATCCCAGGACCAAGCGCATTTCGGACGCGGAGTACAAGCCGGTGGGCCGGCTGTACGCCAACCGCTACTGCACCACGCGCCAGCGCTTCGCCCTGCCGGGCGAGCTGCCGGACTAGAAGCCCCAGTAGTCCAGTCCCTCCGGCAGCGGCTCGCCGCGCGGCAGCGCGGCGAGCTTGCCGTACTGGCCGTCGGCGTACAGCAGGGGCTTACCCCGCTTGCCGAAAAGCACCTGCTCCACCTGGCCGAGAAAGATGGTGTGCGTGCCGTGCGCGATCTTCTTCACCAGCCGGCAGTCGAACGACACCAGCGCGTCGATCAGCGCCGGCGAGCCGGTAGCGAGGTGGGTCCAGTCGCGCGACTTGAAGCGCCCTTCCCCGCTCTGCGCGCCGCTGAATGCGGTGGACAGCTCCGAGTCCTCCGCGCGCAGGGTATTGACGCAGAACACGCCCGACTTGGCGATCGCGTTGTGCGTCGTGGTCGCCCTGTTGATGCACACCAGCAGCGTCGGGGGATCGGCAGTCACCGAGCACACCGCGGTGGCCGTCATGCCGTAACGATGCCCCGAATGGGCACTGGTGACGATATTCACCGCGGCCGCCAGCGTGCGCATGCCGAGCTTGTACTGCACGGCATCGACGCGATGGGAAGATTGATGTTCCTTGTCCACGCCGCGAAGTTTACCCGCTGCGTACAGGGCTGTAATTGACCAGCACGATGCCGGTGCCGACCATCAGCGCCGCCGCGACAAAGGTCGGCCGAAGGGGATCCGACAGCACCAGCACGCCGAACACGACGCCGAACATCGGCGCGAGAAACGAAAACACCGCGAGCCGACCCGCCAGGTAGCGCCTGAGCAGCCAGAACCACGCGAGGTAGCTCGCGAAGGCGACCACCACGCCCTGGTAGACGAGCGATGCGAGCGCGATGGCGCTTAGCCGCGAAACGCCGGGCTCCCCCATCAGGCGCGACGCCAGCAGCAGAAGGATCGAGGACACCGCGAGCTGGTAGAAGAGCGTCTTGCTCGCCGTGACGCGCGCCAGACGGCTGGCTCGGATCAACACCGTCGTCGACGCCCACAGCACGGCCGCGACCACTCCGCACAGGTCGCCGAGCGCCGTTGCGCCATGGGACGCGACGAAGCCCTCGGCAAAGGCGAGCACCAGCCCCGCAAACGACACCAGCACGCCGAGCCACTGACGCGCATGCATGCGCTCTCCCGGCACCAGCCAGTGCAGACCGAGCGCGGTAAGCGGCGGCGTGAGGTAGATGAAAACGATCATGCGCGACGCCGTAGTGTGGCCGAGCCCGGCGTAAATGAAGATGAACTCGGCGCCGAAAAGCATGCCCGCGACGATCCCCGGCCGGAGCGTGCCGTCGCGCGAAAACAGCGCGGTGCCGCGCAGCCGCGCCCAGATCAACAGCAGAATCGTCGCGCTGATCGAGCGGATCGCGGCCTGCATCACCAGCGACACGTCGCCCGCAGCGAGCTTGATCATGACCTGCTGGAATCCCCACGAGGCCGTGAGCAGCAGCATCACGGAGAACGCAGTGGCGTCGAGCGCGCGGCGATGGTCTGGCATGGGACGCGGCGCAGTCTAGCAGCGCCTATAGGGCCAGGCTATGTCTCCGATCGGAACAAGCCATTGGAAATCCATGTCAATTCTCCTTATCTTGATAGCCATTCTCAATCTTAGGAGCCAAACGATGCTACCCAA
>Ga0315556_1000084_pt1 | contig 47695 bp, 47 predicted proteins | sample SalMarSW160310MG_FD_202112 | JGI IMG/M metagenome (GOLD analysis project Ga0315556, IMG submission 202112) | Salt marsh sediment microbial communities from the Plum Island Ecosystem LTER, Massachusetts, United States - Salt Marsh Sediment SW1603-10 ...
CCAGGAGCAAGGAAAAATGAGCCAAATCGAAATCAAAGTGCCGCAACTTTCCGAATCGGTGACCGAAGCCACGTTGCTGTCCTGGCACAAGCAGCCGGGCGAGGCGGTGAAAGAGGGAGAGAACCTGATCGACATCGAGACCGACAAGGTGGTGCTGGAACTGCCCGCGCCCCGGGACGGCGTGCTGGTGAAAATCGTCAAACAGGACGGCGAAAAGGTTGGAAGTGGCGATTTGATCGCGATGCTGGATAGTGAGGCAGCGGCCACGGCAAGCAAGACAAAAAAGAAAGCCGCGCCGGCAGTATCGCCCGCTGCGCGCAAGCTGGCGCACGAACATGAAGTCGATGCCGGCCAGTTGCAGGGCAGTGGCCGGCACGGGCTGGTGACCAGGGAGGACGTGTTGGCCGCCGCAGTCGAAAAAGCGCCTGCTGCGGCCAGTGTTCCACAGGCGGCTGAGGGAACACGCGTCGAGCAACGTGTGCCGATGACGCGCATCCGCCAGCGCATTGCCGAACGCCTGCTGGAGTCGCAGCAGAATGCGGCTATCCTCACCACCTTCAACGAAGTGAACATGCAGCCGGTGATGGAATTGCGCAACAAGTACAAGGATGCATTCGAGAAGAAGCACGGCATCAAGCTCGGCTTCTCCTCATTCTTTGTCAAGGCCGCAGTAACGGCACTGCAAAGGTTTCCGGTGGTCAACGCTTCGATCGACGGCACCGACGTCATTTATCATGGTTATTACGACATCGGGGTGGCCATCGGCAGTGAACGCGGGCTGGTGGTACCAATCATCCGCGATGCGGACAAGCTGTCATTCGCCGACATAGAGCGGCAGATCGCCGATTTCGGCGCGCGCGCCAGGGACGGCAAGTTGACGCTGGAAGAACTCTCCGGCGGTACATTCTCGATTTCCAATGGCGGCGTGTTCGGTTCCATGCTGTCCACGCCGATCATCAATCCGCCGCAAAGCGCGATTCTCGGCATTCATGCCACCAGGGATCGGCCGGTAGCCGAGAACGGCCAGGTGGTGATCCGTCCGATGAACTATCTGGCGCTGTCCTACGACCACCGCATCGTCGATGGCCGCGATGCGGTGCTATTCCTTGCCGCGATCAAGGAGGCGCTCGAGTATCCGGGCAGGGTGCTGCTGGATATCTAGCAACCTTATGACCTTTCGCGCCTATCGCATTTTTGATGAAGGCGGCGTAACCGTTGCGCGCTTCGTCGATCTGCAGCTTTCCGATCTTGATCCAGGCGAGGTGGTGATCCGCACCCGTTATTCCGGTATCAACTACAAGGATGCGCTTGCGGCAACCGGTGTGGGCAAGGTGATCCGCCGCTTTCCCTGTGTGGGTGGGGTGGATGCGGCCGGCGTGGTGGAAAGTTCGCTGGACGAACGCTTCCGCCCTGGCGATGAGGTGGTCGTCACCGGCTACGGCATGGGCGTGGATCACGACGGCGGCTATGCGGAGTATGTGCGCGTGCCGGGAGACTGGGTGGTGCTGTTGCGACACGGTGCGGCGGAGCCGACGGGTGCGGGAGCAACAGCATCGCACCTCCTCCCGCAAGCGGCTGGCTTCGCCAGTAACGTGTCGGAGGTGCCGCTGCCACACGGCCTGTCAATGTTCGAGGCGATGGCGCTGGGTACGGCGGGGTTTACCGCAGCCCTGTCCATACACCGGCTGGAGCAGAACGACCTGACGCCGCAAAGCGGCAAGGTGCTGGTGACCGGGGCCACTGGCGGCGTGGGCAGTCTGGCCATTACCATGCTGGCGCACCTGGGTTATCACGTAGTGGCATTGACCGGCAAGGAGGGCGAGCATGAATACCTGCGCTCGCTGGGGGCGAGTGAAATCCTGGCGCGCAAGGATATTGATACGGACGATACGCGCCCGCTGGGTAAAGGGTTATGGGCCGGTGCGCTGGATGCGGTGGGCGGTGCAACGCTGGCCTGGCTGACGCGCCACATGCAGCAGGGTGGGGTGATCGCCAGTTACGGCAATGCCGGCGGTGCGGAGCTGCATACCACGGTGTACCCGTTCATTCTGCGTGGCGTGCGTTTGCTCGGCATCGATTCGTCCGCCACCGAAATGCATCTGCGGCATGTGATCTGGGATCGTCTGGCTGGTACGCTGCATCCGTCGCAACTGGAGATGGTTGCGCATACTATTCCATTCACACAGTTGCCGGAGGCATTCGAGCCCATACTGCAGGGCCGCTCACGCGGGCGGACGGTGGTTAAAATCGACTGACTGGGCCGCCATGAGCAGGATGTGCTACATGCTATAATCCGCCCCCCGTATGGCGTGGGCGAAAGTGGCGGAATTGGTAGACGCACTGGATTTAGGTTCCAGCGCCGCAAGGCGTGAGAGTTCGAGTCTCTCCTTTCGCACCAGCTGATCTTTCACACCAACTGAGTCTTCTTCAGGTTATTCAGCTTCCTGCGAACCCGGTTTCTGTTCTGGCTGTTTCTCTGAAACCTGTTCTGTTTCCATTGTTTCGTCCGGCTGGTTGGCAGGTTTTTTCGAGAATCCGCTTGCACGCAATCCGGAATAGGTCATGCCGTAAACACGCACGAAAATTATGATCGGGAACAACAGTACGAGAGCAAGAAAGATAAATATCAGGATACCTTCATGGTGCATAATCCAGTTCTCCTTGAGGTAGGTGTGGTTGCAAATGCTTCAGGGAATCTTATGGCCAAGTCTTCATGGAGCCTTTGAGGTTCTGCTTGGGTATTATAGACCTATTGGCTTCGGAAGGGTTGCAGACTGCCCTCTCGGCCTCGCCGGTCTGGCAGTCGTACGGTCCACGCGCAGGCGTTTCCCGCTTCTTTCGTGTTGTTTCCACAGCAAAGCGGTTATTAACGCACTTCTGCGTTGTGGTATTCTTCGGCCTTGGTCAATATGCCAGCTTTCCTGAAGCATGAGGAAGGCAAATCGGACATAAACAATTTGCAGTGAGAATATTTGGGAGCGAGAGTGCGGATCTGCATTCCGGCGCCGCGAGGTGCAAGAATACGGGCCTTTGATCTTTGGTTTATATCGCAGAATTAATTTTGAAATCGCAAGGAAAGTCAGCATGTCGAGTGTAGAAACCCTGGGTGCCCTGGAGCGCCGTCTTAATGCTTCCATCCCGCAGCAGCAGATGCGTGGCGAGGTTGAAGCACGCCTGAAACGTCTGGGGCGTACCGCCAAGATCCACGGTTTCAGGCCGGGCAAGGTGCCGCTCAAGATTCTGGAGCAGCAGTATGGTGCACAAATATTTCAGGAAGTGCTGGGCGAAAGCCTGGAGCGCGCATTTGCCGCGGAAACGCAGGCCCAGAGCCTGAATGTGGTGGGCACCCCCAGCTTTGAATTGAAGAGCGAGGATCACACGGCCGATCCACTTGAATATAGCGCAACCTTCGAGGTCTATCCTGAAGTTATCATTGGCGATCTGGGCGCGGAGTCGGTGGAGCGCGCAATTTATGAGATGGGCGATGCTGACGTGGAGCAGACCATAGACACCCTGCGCAAGCAGCGTGCAGTGTTTGAACCGGCAGATCGCGCCGCGCAGGCGGAGGATCAGGTGCGCATCGATTTTACCGGCACGCTGGATGGCGCAGTGTTCGAAGGTGGCGAAGCGAAGGATTTTTCCGTGATACTGGGGCAGGGACGCATGCTGCCGGATTTCGAAAACGCCATCATTGGCATGAAAGCGGGCGAAAACAAATCGTTCGATATGACTTTCCCGGAGGATTACCACGGCAAGGATGTGGCGGGCAAGCAAGTAACTTTTGCCGTTACCCTGCATGCCGTCGAGGCGCCGCGCTTGCCTGAGGTTGATAGCGAGTTTGCCAGACAGTTGGGTGTCGATGACGGCGATGTGGAGAAGCTGAAGTCGGAAATCCGCGAGAATCTGGAGCGTGAATTGCACCGCCGTATCAAGGCGCGCAACAAGGACAGCGCCATGGATGCATTGTTGAAGGTGTGCCAGACGGAACTGCCCAATGCGCTGGTAAATTGGGAGACGCAGAATCTGGCGCAGCAGACGGTGCGCGATATGGAAGAGCGTGGCATGAAGATTCCGAAGGGCATGGGATTGCCGCCGGAATTGTTTGCGGAACGCGCCCAGAAGCGTGTCAAGCTCGGGCTGGCGCTATCGGAACTGGTCAAGCAGCACGATCTGGGCGCCAAGCCGGAGCAGGTCAGGGCGCTGATCGAGGATTATGCGCAAAGTTTCGATAACCCGGAGCAGGTGATGCGCTGGTATGCGGCCGACCAGGCGCGGATGCAGGAAGCCGAGAATTTGGTGCTTGAGGATAACGTGGTAGCATGGGTGCACGAGCATGCCAAGGTGGTCGACAAGGCGGTCACATTTGATGAATTGATGGGGAATGAACAGGAGTTGCGCTAAATGAGAAGTGATAGTTCCTTGCGGGAAATCTGGGAGCCCCAGAGTATCGGTCTGGTGCCGATGGTGGTCGAGACCAGCGGGCGCGGCGAACGCGCCTATGACATCTATTCGCGGCTGCTCAAGGAGCGTGTGGTGTTCCTGGTTGGCGAGGTCAACGATTACACGGCCAACCTGATCGTGGCGCAGATGCTGTTCCTGGAATCCGAGAATCCGGACAAGGACATTCACTTTTACATCAATTCGCCCGGCGGTTCCGTCACCGCGGGCATGGCGATCTACGACACCATGCAATTCATCAAGCCCAACATCAGCACATTGTGCATCGGGCAGGCTGCCAGCATGGGGGCGTTCCTGCTGACTGCCGGCGAGAAGGGCAAGCGCTTTGCCTTGCCCAATTCGCGCGTGATGATCCACCAGCCGCTGGGCGGCTTCCGGGGGCAGGCTTCGGACATCGAGATTCATGCCAAGGAAATCCTGTACCTGAAGAAGCGCCTGAATGAGCTGCTGGCCGGCCATACCGGCCAGTCGATTGAGGTGATCGAGCGCGATACCGATCGCGACAATTTCCTGAGTGCGGCGGATGCGGTAAAGTATGGGCTGATCGACCAGGTTCTGGAACAGCGTACTTGAATCAACTCTGCAGGATTACCGATAACCTAGTGAGGGTGAAATGACATCGGATAAAAACAAGGGTGACAAACTGCTGTACTGCTCGTTCTGCGGGAAAAGCCAGCATGAAGTGCGCAAGCTGATTGCAGGGCCTTCCGTATTCGTGTGCGATGAGTGCATCGAGCTGTGCAATGACATCATTCGTGAAGAGAGCCAGGCGACGGAGATCGGCAAGGGCGAAAAGGCTGAACTGCCCGTGCCGCAGCAGATTCGTGCGCGCCTAGACGAATATGTGATCGGCCAGGAACAGGCGAAAAAAATACTTTCCGTCGCGGTATACAACCATTACAAGCGCCTGCAGAGCAACGACAAGGACGGGGTGGAACTGTCCAAGAGCAATATCCTGCTGATCGGCCCGACCGGTTCCGGCAAGACCTTGCTGGCGCAGACATTGGCGCGTCTGCTCAACGTGCCGTTCGTGATGGCGGATGCGACCACGCTGACCGAGGCCGGTTACGTCGGCGAGGATGTCGAGAACATCATCCAGAAACTGCTGCAGGCATGCGACTACGATGTGGATCGTGCGCAGCGCGGCATTGTCTACATTGACGAGATCGACAAGATTTCGCGCAAGTCCGACAACCCCTCGATTACCCGCGATGTGTCGGGCGAAGGCGTGCAGCAGGCGTTGCTCAAACTGATCGAGGGTACCAAGGCATCGGTGCCGCCGCAGGGCGGGCGCAAGCACCCGAATACCGAATTCCTGCAGGTGGATACGACCAACATCCTGTTTATTTGCGGCGGCGCATTCGACGGCCTGGAAAAAGTCATCCGCAACCGCTCCGAAAAGTCCGGCATCGGTTTCGGCGCCACACTGGCCAAGCGCGACGAAGGCAAGCGGGTGGGTGCGATCCTGACCGAAACCGAACCGGAAGACCTGGTCAAATTCGGCCTGATCCCGGAATTCGTCGGCCGTCTGCCGGTGGTGGCGACATTGCAGGAGCTGGACGAGGCGGCACTGATCCAGATCCTGACCGAGCCGAAGAATGCCCTGACCAAACAGTACCAGAAGCTGTTTGCCATGGAAGGGGTGGAGCTGGAATTTCGCGAGAATGTGCTGCATGCCATTGCCAAAAAGGCGCTGGCGCGCAAGACCGGGGCGCGCGGCCTGCGCTCCATACTGGAAAATGCCCTGCTCGACATTATGTTTGATCTTCCTTCCATGGAGAATGTCGAGAAAGTTGTTCTGGATGAAGGCAGTACCAGCGGGGAGATCAAACCCGCAGTGATGTACGCGGATACCCCCAAGGCCGCCTAGTTCTTGCAGGCAATTCCGGGGCGCTTGAATTTTTGCACTGCGCCCCAACCTTAAGCGTTGCATTGTCAACTGAGAGAGAATATTGCCATGTTAGAGCACGATACAGAAGTAACCAGCCCCACGCAGTTTCCGCTGCTGCCTTTGCGCGACGTGGTGGTTTTCCCGCACATGGTGATCCCGTTGTTTGTCGGGCGTGCCAAGTCGATTCACGCCCTGGAAGCCGCGATGGAAGCGGGCAAGAACATCACCCTGGTGGCGCAGAAGTCTGCTGCCAAGGACGAGCCTGCTACCGACGACCTGTATGATATCGGCAGTGTTGCCAACATCCTGCAAATGCTCAAGCTGCCGGACGGCACCGTCAAGGTGCTGGTAGAGGGTACGCAGCGCGCCAAAGTGCTGCGCGTGGTGGACGAGAAGACCCATTTTGAGGCTGAGGTGCAGCCGGTTCCTGCCGACGATGGCCTGGGGCATGAAGCCGAGGCGATGCGCCGCGCCCTGATCAGTCAGTTCGACCAGTACGTCAAGTTGAACAAGAAAATCCCCCCGGAGATCCTGACCTCGCTGGCGGGTATCGACGATGCCGGACGCTTGGCGGATACAATCGCCGCACATCTGCCGCTCAAGCTGGAACAGAAGCAGGAAGTGCTGGAAATATTCGATGTGCGCCAGCGTCTCGAGCACCTGCTGGGCCTGCTGGAGTCCGAACTCGACATCCTGCAGGTGGAAAAGCGCATCCGCGGCCGCGTCAAGCGCCAGATGGAAAAGAGCCAGCGCGAGTATTATCTCAATGAGCAGGTCAAGGCAATCCAGAAAGAACTTGGAGAGGGCGAGGAAGGTGCCGATCTCGAGGAGCTGGAAAAAAAGATCAAGGCTGCGCACATGCCCAAGGATGCGCGCGTCAAGACCGAATCAGAACTGAAGAAACTGCGCCTGATGTCGCCGATGTCGGCAGAAGCGACCGTGGTGCGCAATTACATAGACATACTGATCGGGCTGCCGTGGAAGAAAAAAACCAAGATCAGCTCTGACCTGAAAAAGGCCGAGGAAATACTCGAGACGGACCATTACGGTCTGGAGAAGGTCAAGGAACGCATCGTCGAATATCTGGCGGTGCAGCAGCGCGTAGACAAGCTGAAGGCGCCGATCCTGTGCCTGGTAGGGCCTCCGGGCGTGGGAAAAACCTCGCTGGGGCAGTCCATCGCGCGTGCAACCAACCGCAAGTTTGTGCGCATGTCGCTGGGCGGGGTGCGAGACGAGTCCGAAATCCGCGGTCATCGCCGTACTTATATCGGCTCAATGCCGGGCAAGATATTGCAGAACATGGCCAAGGTCGGCGTCAAAAATCCGCTATTCCTGCTGGATGAAGTGGACAAAATGGGTATGGACTTCCGCGGCGATCCTTCGTCCGCATTACTGGAGGTGCTCGACCCGGAGCAGAACCACACTTTCGTCGATCACTATGTTGAGGTCGAGTATGACCTGTCAGACGTGATGTTCGTGGCCACCGCAAACAGCATGAATATTCCGGCGCCGTTGCTGGACCGCATGGAGATCATCCACGTCTCGAGCTATACCGAAAACGAGAAGGTTAACATTGCCACGCGCTACCTGATTCCGAAGGCATTGAAGAACAATGGGTTGAAGCCGGAAGAGTTGAGTATTTCCGAAAGTGCGATCCGCGATATTCTGCGTTACTACACGCGCGAGGCAGGTGTGCGCGGGCTGGATCGCGAACTTTCCAAGATCTGCCGCAAGGTGGTCAAGGCGTTGTTGCTCAAGGGGCGCGAAATCAAAATGTCGGTCAATTCGCGCAACCTGGACAAGTACCTCGGCGTGCGCCGTTACAGTTATGGCATTGCCGAGAAGCATAATCAGGTCGGCCAAGTGACCGGTTTGGCGTGGACTGAAGTCGGCGGCGAATTGCTGACCATAGAAACTGCGGTATTGCCGGGTAAGGGCAAGACCACCACTACCGGCAAGCTGGGTGACGTGATGCAGGAATCGATTCAGGCGGCGCTGAGCGTGGTGCGCAGTCGTGCCAGCAAGCTGGGTATCGCCGAAGATTTCTACCAGAAGGTGGATTTGCACATTCACCTGCCGGAAGGCGCGACGCCCAAGGATGGGCCGAGTGCAGGTATCGGGATTTGTACGGCCATGGTGTCTGCGCTGACCGGTATTCCGGTGCGTGCCGATGTGGCGATGACCGGCGAGATCACACTGCGCGGCGAGGTGTTGCCTATCGGCGGCCTGAAAGAGAAGCTGCTGGCTGCACATCGCGGCGGGATCAAGATCGTGCTGATACCGGAAGAAAACACCAAGGATCTGACGGAAATCCCGGACAATATCAAGAACAAGCTGGATATTCATCCGGTTAGATGGGTCGAACAAGTTCTGGACATGGCGCTGGAACGCAAGCCGGAACCTTTGCCGGAATATGTTCCTCCCTCAGCTACGATCCCGGTTTCCGAAGAAAAAAACACTCCCTCTGTAATCAAGCATTGATGCGGGATGCGCGGATTTGCAATAAATCCGCGCAATAAAATATAAAATTTTTTGAATAGCTTGACCGGGCTGGAATCCCTTGATATAAAGCCGTTGCAGGTTTCTCCTGTCAATTTCACTCAACCAATCCGCAAAGGGGACTTACGTGAATAAATCTGAACTGATCGATGCAATTGCAAAGTCTGCAGACATTTCCAAGGCCGCAGCCGGCCGTGCACTGGATGGCACTATTGAAGCCATCAAAAAGTCTATGAAGAAGGGTGATCTGGTTACCCTGGTAGGTTTCGGTACGTTTTACGTTGGCAAGCGCGCAGCACGCAGCGGTCGCAATCCGCGTACTGGCGCGACCATCAAGATCAAGGCAGCAAAAGTCCCGAAATTTCGCGCTGGTAAAGGCCTGAAAGATGCGATAAACTAGCCGGCTTTTGGGGTGCTTAGCTCAGCTGGTAGAGCGTCGCCCTTACAAGGCGAATGTCGGCGGTTCGATCCCGTCAGCACCCACCAAAAGTCTCACGGTTTTATGGAGTGGTAGTTCAGTTGGTTAGAATACCGGCCTGTCACGCCGGGGGTCGCGGGTTCGAGTCCCGTCCACTCCGCCAGCTTGGGGCGAACGCGAGTTCGCCTTTTTCATTTTTAGTCTGTTCCTCCAGGTAGGTTGGTCTATGTTCGATTTCGTGCACGAGAAAAAACGGTCGGTACAGATAGTCCTGTTGTTGGTTATTCTTCCATTTGCCCTTTGGGGTGTGAGTTCCTACCGAAAGACATCTTCGGGCGCCGAGGCGCTGGCGACTGTCGATGGCGAGAAAATTACCCAGCAGGATTTTGATGATGCCATGAAGCAGCAGCAGGACAGGATGCGCCAGGTGATGGGCGAGAATTACGACCAGGCCATCTTTGACCAGCCGGGAATCAAGCATTCGATACTCAACGGCCTGGTCAACCAGCGCCTGCTGGTGAGCAAGGCGCGTGCCGCCGGATTAACAGTCAGCGACGATCAGTTGGCGCAGATTATTGCCGGTATTGCGGCATTCCAGAAAAACGGCAAGTTCGACAAGCAGCAATATGAGGCGGTGCTGGCCCGGCAGAACATGTCGCCGCTGATGTTCGAGTCGCGGGTCAGGCAGCAACTGGCCGTAAACCAGCTGACTGATGCATACAACAAAAATGGTTATGCCTCGGCTACCGTTGCAGACAACCTGATCAGGCTGAACGAACAGCAGCGCGTGGTGAGCGTGGCGCAAATCGCACCGGATTCCTTTATCAGGCAGGTGAAGGCCGATGATGCAGCCGTCAAGGCCTACTACGAAAAGAACCAGACTGAATTCAGGATGCCGGAACGGGCGCGTGTCGAGTATGTGGAATTTTCTGCGGATGCCCTGTTGCCGCAGATGACGGCCAGCGAAGACGAAATCAAGCAATACTACGAAGATCATAAGAATGAATTCGATTCGCAGGAGCAGCGCGATGCCGCGCACATCCTGATTTCGGTCCCCACCCAGGCGTCCGATGCAGAAAAGCAGGCAGCCAGGGCCAAGGCCGAGCGTATTTTGCAGGAGGTGCGAAAGTCGCCGCAGAAATTTTCCGCACTGGCCAAAAAATATTCGGAGGATCCGGGCTCAGCCAGCCATGGCGGGGATCTCGGATTTTTCAGCCGCGGCATGATGGTGAAGCCGTTTGACGAAGCGGTATTCAGCCTCAAGCCCGGCCAGATCAGCGGACTGGTGCGCTCCGAGTTCGGCTTCCATATCATCAAGCTGCTAGCCGTCAAGCCTGCCAGGACCAAGTCGTTGGCGGAGGTCAGGAACAGCATCGTGCAGCAACTTAAGCAGCAAAAGGCCGACGACAAGTTTACCGAACTGGCGGATAAGTTCAGCAACACGGTATACGAGCAGAGCGATACCCTGAAGCCCGCAGCGGAACTGGTGAAAATGCCGATACAGCAGAGCGGCTGGCTGGACAAGGGCAAGCCAGGCGCACTGCCCTGGACCGACAAGGCCATGCAGGCGGTGTTCAGCGACGATGTGCTGAAGGATAAGCGCAACAGCTCGGCGGTCGAAATCGCGCCCAACACACTGCTCGCAGTACGCTTGCTGGAATACAAGCCGGCCAGTACGCGCCCCTTGAACGAGGTGGCTGCCACCATACGCCAGAAATTGCTGCGCCAGCAGGCGGAGGAACTGGCGGTCAAGCAGGGGCAGAGTGTGCTGGCGCAATTACAGCAGGGCAAAAAAGCAGACTTGCACTGGAAGGCTGCACAGACCGTAACGCGCGCCAGCCATACCGGGCTGGAGCCTGAGCTGGCACGGCTGGTGTTCCGGGCAAGTGTGGACAAGCTGCCGGCCTATGTCGGGGCGGAAAGCGTGCAGGGCGATGGTTATCTGCTGGCGCGGGTGGAATCGATTAAACCAGCCGGCGCCATCGACGATGCCAGGCGCGCCCGCTACGAACAGCAGTTGCGTCAGATGACCGGCGATGAATTACTCAAGGCGTATCTGGAGAATGCCAGGAAACATGCCACTATCCACATGACGGAATTTACCGCGGACAGCAAGCAGTAGGATCGTCCAGGTTACAACATGAAAAACGCCACCCTGCGGTGGCGTTTGTTTTTGCGGGCGCGGCAGGAACTATGCTTCGGTGGTGCCGAGCGCGGTAGTGTTGAAACCGCCGTCCACATAGGTGATTTCGCCGGTGATGCCGCTGGCCAGGTCACTGCACAGGAAAGCGGCGGCATTGCCAACCTCCTCTATGGTCACGTTGCGTTTCAGCGGTGCGTGCTTTTCATTGTAGGCCAGCAATTTGCTGAAGTCTCCGATGCCGGCTGCCGCCAGCGTCTTGATCGGTCCGGCGGAAATGCCGTTGACGCGGATGCCCTGGCGGCCGAGTTGCATGGCGAGATAACGTACGCTGGCTTCCAGGCTGGCCTTGGCCATTCCCATCACGTTGTAATGCGGCATGGTGCGCACCGCACCGAGATAGCTCATGGTCAGCAGCGCGGCATCGTCGTTGAGGAGGGGCAGTGCCGCCTTGGCCATGGCCGGGAAGCTGTAGGCGCTGATGTCGTGGGCGATGCGGAATGCTTCGCGGCTAAAGCCGTCGAGGAACTCGCCATCCAGCGCTTCGCGCGGCGAGAACGCAATGGCGTGCACGAAGCCGTCGAATTTGTCCCAGTGCTTGCCCAGCTCGGCAAACACCTGGTTGATTTCATCGTCACTGCTGACGTCGCACGGGAATACCAGGCTGCTGCCAAATTCCTTGGCCATTGACTCTGTGCGGGCGCGTACGCGCTCGCCCTGATAGGTAAACGCCAGTTCTGCCCCTTCGCGGTGCATGGCTTGTGCAACGCCGTAAGCGATAGAGCGGTTGCTGATCATGCCGGTAACCAGGAGGCGCTTATTTGCCAGAAATCCCATGTTTTCCCTTCGTGTTGGATGGTTAATTCGTCAAGGCCGCGCAATTATAACCGTACTATCATTACTGCGCACTGTGCTGATGCAATCGTATATAATTCCGCGCTGTTTCTTTATATTACCGGAAGCCCGACACGCAATGCTGGAAGTCAGCGACCTTGCCTGTACCCGCGGAGACCACCGGCTGTTTTCCGGCCTGAGTTTTTCCCTGTCTGCCGGTGAGCTAATGCAGGTGCAAGGCGCCAATGGCAGCGGCAAGACCAGCCTGTTGCGCACCCTGTGTGGATTCATGATGCCGGAGGCGGGGGAAATACGCTGGCGCGGACAGGATATCCGCGAGCTGGATGAGGATTATTACGCCGAGATGGTTTATCTCGGCCATTTGAATGCCGTCAAGGATGAGTTGAATGCGCTGGAGAATCTGCGTATCAACGCCGGGCTGGCAGGATGCGAGGTGAGCGACGGGCAGGCGATTGCCGCCCTGCGGCGCATGGGATTGCGCGGCCGTGAAACTTTACCGGTCAAGGTGTTGTCACAAGGGCAGCGCCGACGGGTGGCGCTGGCACGCCTGCTGGTCAGCGATGCGGCATTGTGGGTATTGGATGAGCCGCTTACCGCGCTGGATATCGGGGCGGTCGGGCTGATGCAGGAACTGATAGGCGAGCATCTGCAGAAAGATGGGATGGTGATCTATACCACGCACCAGCCGCTGCAGGTAGGTAACGTGGAAACCCGGTATCTGGCGTTGTCATGAATAAGCTGTCGCTGTTCGGCTTGCTTGGCTTGGTAATCCGGCGCGATCTGGTGCTGGCGATGCGGCGCCGTGCCGACGTGCTGACCACACTGATTTTTTTCGTCATGGTGGTGAGTCTGTTTCCGCTCGGGGTCGGGCCGGAGCCTGACATGCTGCGCAAGATGGCGCCCGGGGTGGTATGGGTGGCCGCGCTATTGGCATCAATGTTATCGCTGTCGCGCATGTTTTCGGCAGACTATCAGGACGGCACGCTGGAGCAGATGCTGTTGGTGCCGCAGTCGCTGTCCATGCTGGTGCTGGGGAAAATCCTGGCGCACTGGATGGCGTCCGGTTTGCCGCTGGTATTGATGGCGCCGGTGCTGGGCCTGCAGTTTGACATGAGCGCGCAGTCGCTGGGCGTGTTGATGCTCAGTTTGTTGCTGGGCTCGCCGATACTCAGCATGATCGGTGCGGTTGGTGCGGCGCTGACGCTGGGCTTGCGCGGCGGCGGTGTGCTGGTATCGCTGCTGGTGCTGCCGCTGTGCGTTCCGGTGCTGATTTTCGGCACGGGCGCGGTGGAGGCGGTAAACAGCGGCATGAATTACGCTTCGCACCTGTCGTTACTGGCGGCACTGCTGATGTTGGCACTGGTGTTTGCGCCGTGGGTGACGGCACAGGCGTTACGAATTTCGATGGAGTGATGTGTTGGCAATAAACTGGTTCAAGTATTCAGCACCCACCACGTTTTACGGGCTGGCCGGCAAGTTGGTGCCGTGGTTCGCGGGCGTGTCTGCAATCCTGTTCGTAGTCGGTTTGTATATCGGCTTTTTCGTGGCGCCCACCGATGCCGTGCAGAGCGAAGCCTACCGCATCATGTTCATCCACGTGCCGACTTCCATCCTGTCGATGTTCCTGTACCTGGTGATGGCAGCTTATGCTGCGCTGGGACTGATTTTCAATACCCGGCTGTCGTCGATGATGGCGACTGCGCTGGCGCCGACCGGTGCGCTGTTCACTTTCATTGCGCTGTGGTCCGGCGCATTGTGGGGCAAACCGATGTGGGGCGCCTGGTGGGTGTGGGATGCGCGCCTGACATCTGAATTGATCCTGCTGTTCCTGTATCTCGGTTTCATTTCGCTGCATGCCTCGATCGACGATCCGCGCCGGGCCGACCGCGCCTCGGCATTGCTGGCCATTGTCGGTTCGGTCAACGTGCCGATCATTTATTTCTCGGTCAAGTGGTGGAATACCCTGCACCAGGGCGCGACCATCAAGTTTTCCGGCACCAGCATGCAGATCGCCATGCAGCATGCACTGTTTACCATGCTGCTCGCCTGCTGGACCTATGCCGTCGCGGTGACCCTGCTGCGGGTGCGCAGCATCATTCTGGAGCGCGAGCGCAACACCCAGTGGGTGAGCGAACTGCCTGAAGTGAAACTTGACGGAGGGGTTCAATGAGCTGGTCCGAATTTTTCGCGATGAAAGGCTATGCGTTTTATGTGTGGGGGTCATACGGCATGGCGCTGCTGGTATTCATCGTTGAGATCGCAATGGTGCGTCACAAGAGAAAAATCACATTGCAGCAGTTGCGCCTGATGCGCGATGCAGGAGAAGAGGAATGAAACGGCGTCAAAAAATATTGGCATTCATTGTGGCGGGCGTGGTTGGCCTGGGCATTGCTGTAGGTCTTGTGCTGTATGCGCTGAGGGGGAATGTTAGTCTGTATTTCACGCCAACCCAGGTATTCGACAAGCAGGCGCCGACAGGTCGCAACTTCCGCATCGGCGGCCTGGTGGTGGATCATAGCCTCAAGCGCGAGCGCGACGGACTGACCGTGCATTTCCAGGTGACCGATACCGACAAGACCATGCCGGTTGTCTACACGGGCATTTTGCCGGACCTGTTCAAGGAAGGCAAAGGCGTGGTGGTCGAGGGCAAGCTGGGCACGGATGGCGTGTTCCATGCGAGCCAGGTGCTGGCCAAGCACGACGAAAACTACATGCCGCCGGAGGCCAAGGAGGCCTTGGCGGAAGCCAAGAAAGCAAAGGCCAAAGAGGCCGCTGCCAAAGCTGCGCTTGCCGGCGGTAAATAAACCAGGAGGAGGCTCATCATGATTCCGGAAATTGGTCATTTTGCATTGATCGTTGCGCTAATGCTGGCTCTGATACAGGGCGTGTTGCCAATTTATGGCGCGGCACGCGGCAATGCGGTACTGATGGGTGTCGCGCGTCCGGTTGCGGTCGGCCATTTCGTATTTGTCGCCATGGCGTTCGCCTGTCTGGCCTATGCTTTGCTCACCAACGATTTTTCCGTGCTGTACGTGGCGGAGCATTCCAATTCGCAATTACCGGCGCATTACCGCTTTGCTGCGCTATGGGGTGGACATGAGGGTTCGCTGCTGTTGTGGACGTTCCTGTTGACCGTCTGGACTGTGGCCGTTACCCAGTTCAGCCGGCATTTGCCGCAGGAAATGGTGGCGCGCGTGATCGGTGTGCTGGGCCTGATCTCGGTCGGCTTCCTGCTGTTCATGCTGCTTACCTCCGATCCATTCGAGCGCCTGTTGCCCGCGGCAATGAACGGGCGCGACCTGAATCCGCTGCTGCAGGATCCGGGCATGGTGATCCATCCGCCGATGCTGTACATGGGCTACGTCGGCTTCTCGGTGGCATTTGCTTTTGCGCTGTCGGCGCTGCTCGGCGGCCATCTCGATGCCACCTGGGCGCGCTGGTCGCGGCCATGGACCACAGTGGCCTGGGTGTTCCTGACTTTGGGCATCGCGCTGGGCAGCGGCTGGGCCTATTACGAACTGGGCTGGGGTGGCTGGTGGTTCTGGGATCCGGTGGAGAATGCCTCGTTCATGCCCTGGCTGGCCGGTACCGCACTGATCCATTCGCTGGCAGTGACCGAGAAGCGTGGTGCGTTCAAGAGCTGGACCGTGCTGCTCGCCATAGGCGCGTTTTCACTATCGCTGATGGGCACCTTCCTGGTGCGCTCCGGTGTGCTGACTTCGGTGCATGCTTTTGCCACCGATCCGCGCCGCGGCATTTTCATTCTGGCCTTTCTGGTGGTGGTGATCGGCTCTTCGCTGACGCTGTTTGCCTGGCGTGCACCCAAGGTGGGGTTGGGCGGCAAGTTCGAACTGGTTTCGCGCGAATCTTTCCTGCTGTGCAACAATGTTTTGCTTTCGGTAGCGGCGGCTTCGGTGTTTCTCGGCACGCTGTATCCGCTGTTCATGGATGCGCTGGGATACGGCAAGCTGTCTGTTGGCCCGCCCTATTTCAATACCGTGTTTGTGCCGCTGATGGTGCCCATGGTGTTGCTGATGGGGTTGGGACCGATCGCGCGCTGGAAGAAGGCGAACATACCGGACATGTGGGTGCGCGTACGCTGGGCTTTTGGCGCCAGCGTGGTGATTGCATTGTTGCTGCCTTTCGTGCTGGGCAAATGGACGCCGCTGATCGCGCTGGGACTGCTGCTGGCATGCTGGCTGATTTCCTCGGTGCTGTTGGATCTGCGCAAGCGCATGCTGCGTGAGGGCGGCATCAAGACCCAGTCGCGCAGTTATTACGGCATGCAACTGGCGCACTTCGGTGTGGCGATCTTCATCATCGGTGTGACGCTGGTAAAAGGTTATGAGACCGAGCGCGACGTGCGTATGGCGCCGGGCGACACCGTGGCTGCCGGCGGCTATACCTTCCGTTTCGACGGTGTGCGCGCACTATCCGGCCCGAATTATGAGGGCAAGCAGGGCAGGGTGGTGGTCATGAAGAACGGCCAGCCGGTAGGCCAGCTATTCCCGCAAAAGCGCATATACGATGCTTCTGGCATGCCGATGACCGAGGCTTCTATCGATGCCGGCCTGTTCCGCGATCTGTATGTGTCGCTGGGCGATGCAATCCCGAACAGCGGTGGAGCCTGGGCGGTACGCGTCTACTACAAGCCGTTCGTGAACTGGATCTGGGCCGGTTGCGTGCTGATGGCGATGGGCGGCGTGTTGGCATTGAGCGACCGGCGCTATCGCATCCATGCCAGGAAAAAACAGGAGACTCATTCCACAGAACATACGGCAACGCATGAAGCCAGTGCAGCCGGCATGACAACCGGGAGCAAGCCGGCATGATGCGCTTTATTCTTCCTTTGGTCGTATTTCTGGTGCTGGCCGGCTTTCTGTACGTGGGTCTCGGGCTGCACCCGCATGAGGTGCCGTCGCCATTGATCGACAAGCCGGCACCGGCCTTCAGCCTGCCGCAACTGGACCAGCCGGCCAAACAGTTTTCGCCGGCGGAGATGAAGGGCAAGGTATGGCTGTTCAATGTGTGGGCCTCGTGGTGCGAGTCGTGCAAGGATGAGCATCCGGTGCTGCTGGATCTGGCAGAGAGAAAGTTGGTGCCGATCTACGGGCTGGACTACAAGGACAAGCCCGCAGATGCCCAGGCCTGGCTGAATACGGCCGGCAATCCCTATAAGCTGGTGGCCCAGGATACCGACGGGCGCGTCGGCATCAATTACGGTGTGTACGGTGTGCCGGAAACCTACATCATCGACAAGCAGGGCATCATCCGCTACAAGCAGATTGGTCCGATCACCATGCAGAACCTCAGGGCCATCATCCTGCCGATGGTGCACAAACTGGAGCAGCAGCCATGAAGAAGGTGCTGATTGCCTTGCTGCTGTGCCTGCTGCCGATGTACGTGTATGCCGGCGAGGCCAAGCCGTTGGCCAAGGACCCGGCCGTGGAAAAGCGTCTGGTGAATCTGGCGCAGAACCTGCGTTGCCTGGTGTGCCAGAACGAATCGCTGGCCGCTTCGCAGGCGGATCTGGCAAAAGACCTGCGCCAGGAAGTACGCGAAATGATCAAGAAAGGCATGACCGACCAGCAGATCAAGGATTACCTGGTGGCGCGTTATGGCGATTTCGTGCTGTACGATCCGCCGGTGAAGAAAACCACGCTGGTGCTGTGGTACGGCCCGTTCGCACTGATGTTGATCGGCCTGGCGGTACTGTTTTACCAGTTGCGCAAACGCCGCCGTACCGTGCTGGAAACCGAATTGACGCCTGAAGCGCAACAGCGCGCCACAGCCTTACTCAACGACGAAGAAAACAATCAAGCATGACTGAATTCTGGATAATCTGCGCGCTGCTGCTGGTAGTCGCGCTGCTGTTCATAGTGTTGCCGCTGTTGCGCAACACGGCGCAAAACACCGAGGTGGTACGCGATGCGGCCAACCTGGAAATTTACCGCGACCAGCTTGCCGAGATGGATGCCGACCTGGGCAACGGCCTGTTGACGCAGGAGCTGTACGAACAGGGTAAGCGCGAATTGCAGGCGCGCATGCTGGAGGAAGTGAAATCGACCGGAAGCAACGGCGGCCAACGGCGCAATCCGCTCAAGGTGCTGGCGCTGGTACTGGTGCTGCTGGTGCCGCTGGGCTCAGTCGGCCTGTACATGAAGCTGGGCAACCTCAACGTATTCCTGCCGCAGGACAAGGAAATGAGCGCCGAAGGCTTCGGCACCGTGCTGTCGCCGGAGGCGATCAAGAAATTGCAGGACGAAGTGACCAGGCAGCCGAACGACCCGAACAAGTGGCTGTTGCTGGCACGTTCGCTGGTGCAGCTGGAGCGTTATCCAGAGGCGGTCAGGGCATATGCCACGCTGACCCAGATGGTGCCGAACGAAGCGCAGCTGTGGGCGGATTATGCCGATGCGCTGGCAATGACCCAGGGCCAGAGTCTCATGGGGCGTCCGACCCAGTTGCTGGATCGTGCATTAGCCCTGGATCCGAACAATGCCAAGGCGCTGGCGCTGGGGGGGTCCGCCGCCATGGAACGGGGCGACTACCCGACTGCGATCCAGAACTGGGAGGACCTGCTCAAGCAGATTCCCAACAAAAATTCGCAGGAGGCCAAAATGGTTGCCGCCGGCATCAGCCAGGCCAAGGTCTTCCTGGCGCAGGTCAAGAGCGGCAAGGCACCGATGATGGCAGCACCTCCCATGCAACAGAGCAAACCTGCGGTTGCCCCGGGCAAGGAGCGCATCACGGGGACGGTAACGTTAAGCAGTGCCATGAAGGGTAAGGCCGCGCCGGATGACACGGTGTTCATTCTGGCGCGCGCCGAGAATGGCCCACCGATGCCGCTGGCGGTTTTGCGCAAACAGGTTCGGGATCTGCCGCTGAAGTTCTCCCTGGACGACAGCATGGCGATGGCACCGCAGATGAAACTGTCGAACTTCGACAAGGTGGTGGTGATTGCGCGGATATCCAAATCCGGCAGCCCGATGCCGCAAGCCGGCGACCTGCAGGGGACGAGCGCACCGCTCAAGCCCGGCAAGCAGGGCCTGAAAATCGATATCGACAAGGAAATCAACTAGCACGCCGTAATATGTGCAATAAAAAAGCCCTCGTAAGAGGGCTTTTTTATTTGTGTCAGGTTTCGGGATTCAGAGCAATTGCACCTGCACCGTAGCGCCGGCTTCCACGCTGCCCTGGTCAGTCGGCAGGATGATGAAGCAGTTGGCCTTGCTCATGGAACTGAGCATGCCGGAACCTTGTGCGCCTGTGGTGCGTACCGTCATTTCTCCGTGTTTGTTCTGGGTCAGGATGCCGCGCTGGAATTCGGTGCGGCCGGGCAGCTTGCGGATAGCCGTGGTGCAAGTGACCTGGAAGGTGAAGGGGGGTTGCGGTACCCGGCCCATCAGTATGCACAATGCCTCGCGCACGAATTGCAGGAAGGTCACCATCACCGCGACCGGATTGCCGGGCAGCCCGAAAAAGTGGCACTGGCCGATCTTGCCGTAGGCCAGTGGCCGGCCCGGCTTCATCGCGATCTTCCAGAACACGACCTCGCCGATTTCGGCCAGCAACTGCTTGATATGGTCCGCCTCGCCCACCGACACGCCGCCGCTGGTGATGATGACATCGGCATGTGCCGCCGCGTCCTGCAACGAAGCCTTGAGGCTGGTCGGGTCGTCGGCAATGCTGCCGCGATCCTGGATTTCCGCGCCGAGGTTCTGCAGCAGGCCGAGCAGGGAATAGCGGTTGCTGTCGTAGATCTGTCCTGCCTGCAACGGCTGTCCCGGCTGCTGCAGTTCGTCGCCGGTGGAAAACAGCGCCACGCGCAGCCTGCGATAGACCGGGATTTCGTCCAGGCCCAGCGATGCCAGCAGGCCCATTTCGGCAGGACCCACCAGTTGGCCGCGGCGCACCACGGCGGAGCCCTGCCCGATGTCCTCGCCGGTGCGGCGGATGTTCTGTCCGCTGCGCAACTCGCGCGTCAGTTTGATGCGGTCGCCCTCGGCTTCGACGTGCTCCTGCATGACCACACTGTCGCAGCCATCGGGAATCGGTGCGCCGGTCATGATGCGCACGCATTCGCCGGGCGCCAGGCTGCCGGCGAACGGGTGCCCGGCATGGGCGCTGCCGATCATCTTGAATTGCAGGTTGTCCGAGTCCGGGACGCTGTGCACGGCGTAGCCGTCCATGGCCGAATTGTCGTGCGGCGGCACATTCAGCGGGGACAGCACGTCCTGAGCCAGGGTGCGTCCCAGGGCCTCCCGCAATTTGGCGGGCTCCTGATCGGTGACGGGAATCAGGAATTGCCGGATGAACTGGCGCGCCTGCTCGACAGGCAGCGAGTTGGGATCGTAATCCGCAAGCGTATCGAGACGGGTCAGGGAAGATTGTAATTTCATGTTTGACGGGTGTGACTGTTGACAGAAGGGGTCTATGCTAAAAGATTATGAAGAAACCTGCGAATGAAGAAGGTAGAATATTGTGGCTGAAGCAGGCGGATCAATAAATAAAGCCCCCGGCATTGCCGGAGGCTTAGTTGAGCTGAATTACCTGGATTACTTGTTGTGAATTTTGGAGTCGTCCAGCAACAAGACTGCCCCCGGTATTACCAGACCGATAAGGATGAAGATAAGCGTCACAGCTTGGTCATGAGTCATGATTGATTCTCCTTAGAAATATTGCAATGGACACACAGGGAAACCCTTTCGGGTTTTGGTCTCTATTAGTTTTATCCAAGACTTTAAGGTTCCTGAAGTCTCCCTGTCTGTTATTTAGCCATTAAAGTCCTAAAAACGCAAGGGTTGTAAGGTCATTCCCCCAGCCCTGTTATCGGGATGGATTTATTGAACTCTGTGCCTGATTGCGTTTCAACTACTGAACAATTACTCGAGGAGGCATACTAATGAAGAAAATCATCCTGGTGGCGGTTATGCTGTTGTCTGGCTGTAGTGGTGGCAGTTCTCACGGTGTAAAGGATGCCGTGGGAGAAACCTCCGTGAAGTTCATAATTTGCTCCCAGGCGGAAAAGAACTGCTTTATTTCTGCCCGGTTCAGGGATCTCGATGGATGTCGGAACTACAAGCAGTGGGCGGAAATGGTATGCCAGACCGATGCAGGCACTGGGCAAATGGTATGCGACAAGGCCAAAAGAAGGGCTTTTTCTTATTGCGTGTTGTGAGATTTCGGGGCAAGTTCAATCCTTCATTACACTCCCAACAAACAAAAACGACACCGCTAGGGTGTCGTTTTTGTTTGTTGGTGGAGGCGGCGGGAATTGAACCCGCGTCCGCAAGCACTCTACAGTCAGTTCTACATACTTAGTCTGGTTATTTGATTTAATCCGGCAGACGCCAACCGACAGGCTGCTGACAGACGAGTTACCTTAAGTTTAGTACCGTACAAAGTAACCCTGCACGATACGATTCCATGTAATGACCTCACTCATCTCAACCTTGCGGTATCGAGCCCCTCCATGGACAGTGGGGTGTGAGGGCAGGCCTTAAGCGGCCAGTGCGTAAGTTTCGTCGTTTGCGACTATTTGTTTTCCAGCTTTTTACGAGGTGGCGGGTCCTCGGTATGCCCTGCGCTGCTTTGCAACCCACGTCGAAGCCAGGTCGCCCCCGGTTCGATTTGCTACAAAACCAGACGAATTGTAGCTTATTAGAGTAATGCCGTACCAATAAGTTCCAGCCAATCTTGCAGGAACTGCTAAGCGGGGGTGCTTATACTGGCTGCCGGGGATGGCCGCATTGCGTGAAGCAGATAACGCCCTGCATGCCGGTCGGATTTGGCGATGTGGCCGGTAAACCAGTCAAGCAGCAGAAGCTGGGTGCGGAATGAGAGGTAAGGCAGATCGCAATTGTCCTCATCAGCTTCTTCCTTGAGCACAGTGAAGTTTTCGATAAAGCGCTGGTGTTCCTGCATGTGGCTTTCGAGGAACGGATATTCATAATGACGCATCAATTCTTCCTCTTCGATCTCGCTTTCCGTGTGGTGGCTGGCAAGGTAGGCGAATATTTCACGAATTGCCGCACGGTCCCCGGTCATGGACGTTGAAATAAACTCATTCACTTTATGGAACAGATCATTGTGCGACATGTCGATTTCCTTAATGCCAATCTGGAATGCTTCCCTCCATTCCAGAGGGTTGTTCAGCTCGCCAGTGCTGTAATGCTGGCCGGAGGCCAGGAACCTTTCACAGCGCGTCAAGTAGATGCGGGCAGGGATATCCTTTGGTGTTGTCGCTATGCATTGCTTGAGTAGTTCTATTGCGCGCGGAATATTCTGCATGTGATAACAGGCAATCGCCTCCTCAAACTTGAGCTTGGTGACGCGTTTGCCGTCTCTTAGTCTGACAGGGTCGTTGTTGAAAACTTCATAGATGGATAACGGCTGTGTTTTACCCTTTACTCGAATTCGATCCAGAAAGCGGATATCGTATTTTCCCGGGACGGCAAGGTCATACAGGGTATTTTGGCTGATCAATAAGGGGGTTTGGTAGGTCTTGGTGGCTGCTTCGATGCGGGAACTCAAGTTGACGGCATCTCCAATAACGGTGCTTTCCATGCGGCTCACTCCACCTACCGTGCCGATCATCACCAGGCCGGTATTGAGTCCGAGCCCGATCTGGAGCGTTGCATATCCAGCGCGTGCGCGCCCGAGATTATATTCGTCCAACTCCTCAAGCATGCGGATTGCGCCGGTTACGGCGTCGTCAGCGCCTTGTGTGAATAGCGCGAGGATGGTGTCGCCCACATATTTGTCGATGATGCCGTGGTGTGCGCCGACAATCGGCTCCATCTGTTTAAGATAGGAGTTGAGGAAATTGAAGTTTTCTTGCGGGGTCATGGTCTCGGATAGCGAGGTGAAGTTGCGGATATCCGAGAACATGATGGTTAGCTTGCGCTCGACCTGGTCGCCAAGCTTGACATCGACGATGCTGTCTCTATCAAGAAGTTTGAGCAGTTGGTGCGGAATCAGGCGCCCGAAGGCTCCTTCAGTCTGTTGCAGCAATAAGATCGATTGTTGGTGGTCGGCATCTGCCTTTTTGCGGAGTTGCGTTTCCTGTTCGAGCTTTTCCTTTAAAGACGCCACTTGCATCGTGCGGCGCGTAATAGTCCATTCCGCGCGTGATGTTCGGCTTGTCATGCCAAGTATTGATGCGATCAGGATGCCGGTCAGGAACATTATCCATTGCATGTCCAGCTCGGTGAAGTAGATTGCAAAAACGAGCATCGCGGCGATCGCAATGACGGAAATGGCCGTAATATATGGCTGAACGCCGCGGAATAATTGTCGGGAACTCATCTCCCCCCCCCTTTGGGATAATTGTCCTGATCAGGCTCTTTTCCCGCAACTCTAACAGATTAAAAAAGATTATTTCATTCAAATTGCTGCAATAGCTGAGGTGGGAAATCAATGTTGCCTTGTGCCGGCCAGCTGTCAGCTTCCCCGGGTGTGCCGATGTATCCATAGCGCGCGACGATGCCGCGCATGCCGGCGGCCTGAGCCGCCTGCATGTCGCGCAGGTCGTCGCCCAGATAGATGCATTCGGTCACTGCAAGCTCCATTATTTCTACGGCCTTGAGCAAGGGATCGGGGTGGGGTTTGGGGTGTGCGCAGGTGTCGCCGCTGACCAGGCAGGCGGCGCGCTGCTCGTAGCCCAGCGCCTGCATCAGCGGGATAGTGTAACGGTGCGGTTTGTTGGTGACGATACCCCACAGTATGCCGCGCTGCTCCAGTTCTGCCACCAGTTCCGCCATGCCCGGGAACAGGGCGGTATGCACGCAGATATGGGTGTTGTAGTAGGCCAGGAAATCGACGCGCAGCGCATCGAAGCGCGGGTCGTCCGGAGCGACATCGAAGCCCAGCCCGAGCAGGCCACGCGCACCGTGTGAAGCCTGCGGACGGATGGTTTCCAGCGGCAGCGGCGGCAGGTTGTGCAGTTCGCGCACATGGTTCAGCGCGGCGGCAAGGTCGGGTGCGGTATCGGCGAAGGTGCCGTCGAGGTCGAACAAGACCCCTTTAATCACGATGACAGGAGAAGATGTAATTGACGTCCGCATCCTTGCCCAGCGAATAGACCTTGCTCAGCGGGTTGTAGCTCATGCCGGTGATATCGTCTACGCCGAGGCCGGCATTGCGGCAAAGCTGGGCCAGTTCGGAAGGTTTGATGAATTTGGCGTAGTCATGCGTGCCGCGCGGCAGCAGCTTGAGCAGGTATTCGGCGCCGACCACCGCGAACAGGTAGGACTTGGGGTTGCGGTTGATGGTGGAGAAGAACACGTGGCCGCCCGGCTTGACCAGTTGCGCGCAGGCACGCACCACGCTTTGCGGATCGGGCACGTGCTCCAGCATTTCCATACAGGTGACCACGTCGTAATGTTCCGGTTGTTCTGCCGCCAGCTCTTCTACCGCGATCTTGCGGTATTCGACCTGCTTGCCGCTTTCCAGCAGGTGCAGCTTGGCGACCTGCAGCGCCTTGTCGCCGAGGTCGATGCCGGTGACGTTCGCACCCAGTCCGGCCATGCTCTCGGACAGGATGCCGCCGCCGCAGCCGACGTCCAGCACCGCCTTGCCGGAAAGCTGTGCAATTTGGTCGATATAGCCCAGGCGCAGCGGATTGATCTCGTGCAGCGGCCGGAACTCGCTGCTGGTATCCCACCAGCGGTGGGCGAGTTGGCTGAATTTTTCCAGTTCGAGCGGATCGGCGTTGGTCATGACGGGTTTTCGTTAAGGTAATGGGGCGAATGTAGCAAAACCGCGCGTAATTAAAAAGCCCCGTGCCGTGTCGGCAGCCCGGATAAAGGGGCAATATTGTTTTGTCGCGGCAATCGCCTGCGTGATAAAATGACAGGCTGTTTTTATGCATTATTTCAGGTACCGTCATATATGGAACAATTTGCCAAAGAAACCCTGCCGGTCAGCCTCGAAGAGGAAATGCGCACGTCGTATCTCGACTATGCGATGAGCGTGATCGTCGGCCGCGCCCTGCCCGATGTGCGCGACGGCCTGAAACCGGTGCACCGTCGCGTGCTGTATGCGATGCACGAGCTCAACAACGACTGGAACAAGCCCTACAAAAAGTCGGCGCGCGTGGTCGGCGACGTGATCGGTAAATACCACCCGCACGGCGATACCGCGGTATACGACACCATCGTGCGCATGGCGCAGGACTTCTCGCTGCGCTACCCGCTGGTCGACGGCCAGGGCAACTTCGGCTCGGTGGACGGCGACAATGCAGCGGCGATGCGTTACACCGAAATCCGCATGGCCAAGATCGCCCACCAGCTGCTGGAAGACCTGGACAAGGAGACGGTGGATTTCGGGCCCAACTACGACGGTTCCGAGCATGAGCCGCTGGTGTTCCCGGCACGCTTCCCCAACCTGCTGGTGAATGGTTCCTCCGGTATCGCGGTGGGTATGGCGACCAACATTCCGCCGCACAACCTGAGCGAGGTGGTGGATGCCTGCATGGCGCTGCTGAAAGACCCGGAGATAGACATCGAGCAACTGATCGAAATCATCCCCGCGCCGGATTTTCCGACCGCGGCCCTGATTTACGGCATCAGCGGCATCAAGGAAGGCTATCGCACAGGGCGAGGCCGCGTAGTGATGCGCGCGCGTTGTCATTTCGAGGACATCGGCAAGGGCGAGCGCCAGGCGCTGATCATCGACGAACTGCCCTATCAGGTGAACAAGGCCAACCTGCTGATGAAGATCGGCGAGATGGTGCGCGAGAAGAAACTCGATGGCATCTCCGAGATTCGCGACGAATCGGACAAATCCGGCATGCGCGCGGTGATCGAGCTGAAACGCGGCGAAGTGCCGGAAGTCATCCTCAATCAACTGTACAAACATACCCAATTGCAGGACAGCTTCGGCATGAACATGGTGGCGCTGCTCGACGGTCAGCCCAGGCTGCTCAACCTGAGGCAATTCCTCGATGCTTTCCTGCGCCATCGCCGCGAAGTGGTGACGCGCCGCACGGTATTCGAACTGCGCAAGGCGCGCGAGCGTGGACACATCCTGGAAGGTCTGGCCGTGGCGCTGTCCAACGTGGATGAAATCATTGCGCTGATCAAGGCGGCGGCGGCCCCGGCCGATGCCAAGCGCGAGCTGATGGCGCGTTCCTGGCGTTCCTCGCTGGTGGAAGACCTGCTGAGCCGGGTGAGCGAAGCTTCGCGTCCGGAAGGCCTGCTGCCGGAATTCGGGCTGGTGGGCAAGGGCAAGCAGCTCGGCTACAAACTGTCCGACGCACAGGCACAGGCAATCCTGGAACTGCGCCTGCAACGGCTGACCGGCTTGGAACAGGACAAGATCGTCGGCGAATATCGCGAGATCATGGACAAGATCGCCGACCTGCTCGACATCCTGGCCAAGCCGGAGCGTGTGACCAGGATCATCGGCGACGAACTGGTCGCGATCAAGTCGCAGTATGGCGACAAGCGCCGCAGCGAGATCATCACGCATACCCAGGACATGAGCATGGAAGACCTGATTGCGCCGGAAGACGTGGTGGTCACGCTGTCGCACGGCGGCTACATGAAGGCGCAGAAGCTGGACGAGTACCGCGCGCAGAAACGCGGCGGGCGCGGCAAACAGGCGGCCAGCACCAAGGAAGACGATTTCGTCGAAAAGCTGTTTATCGCCAACACCCACAACTACATCCTGTGCTTCTCCAGTCGCGGCCGGGTGTACTGGATCAAGGTGTACGACGTGCCGCAGGGCAGCCGCACTGCGCGCGGCAAGCCCATCGTCAACCTGCTGCCGCTGGAAGAGGGTGAAAAGATCAATGCCATCCTGCCGGTCAAGGAATTCAGCGAAGACGAATTCGTGTTCTTCGCCACCAGCAATGGCACGGTGAAGAAGACTGCGCTGTCGGATTACGCCAACCCGCGCAAGGCCGGCATCATCGCCATCAACCTGGATGAGGGCGATTACCTGATCGGCGTGGCACTGACCGACGGTGAGCACGACGTGATGCTGTTCTCCGACGGCGGCAAGGCGGTGCGTTTCAACGAGAGCGACGTGCGCGCCATGGGTCGCGTATCGCGCGGTGTGCGCGGCATGAAGCTGGCCAAGGGGCAGCAGGTGATTTCACTGCTGGTGGCCGAGGGCGAGGACCAGGCAGTGCTGGTCGCGACCGAGCACGGCTATGGCAAGCGCACGCCGATTACGGAATACACCCGCCACGGGCGCGGCACCCAGGGCATGATTGCGATCCAGACCTCGGCGCGCAACGGCAAGGTGGTGGCGGCAACGCTGGTGAACCAGGATGACGAGATCATGCTGATCGGCACCAATGGCGTGCTGATCCGCACCCGCGTCAAGGAAGTCCGCAAGATGGGACGTTCGACTCAGGGCGTGACACTGATGAGCCTGGAGAAGGAAGATAAACTGGCCGGTCTGAGCCGCATCGTCGAGCCGGAAGAGGAAATCGAATAAATCATTAATCAGGGGGGGAGTGCATGACGATTTACAATTTCAGCGCGGGTCCGGCCGTACTGCCGAAGGAAGTGCTGCAGCAGGCACAGGCGGAACTGGTCGACTGGCACGGCAGCGGCATGTCAGTGATGGAAATGTCGCACCGCGGCAAGGAATACATGGGTATCCAGGCGCAGGTCGAGGCCGATTTGCGCGAATTGCTGGCGATTCCCGCCAACTATAAGGTGTTGTTCCTGCAGGGCGGCGCCAGCCAGCAATTTGCCATGGTGCCGCTGAACCTGCTGCGCGGCAAAAAATCAGCCGACTATCTCAACACCGGCGCCTGGTCGAAAAAGGCCATCAGCGAAGGCAGGCAGTTCTGCGACGTGAACGTGGTGGCCAGCGGCGAGGACAGGAATTTCAGCTACATCCCGGCATTCGATAGCTGGCAGTGCAAGCAGGATGCGGCTTACCTGCATTACACGCCGAACGAGACCATAGGCGGCGTGGAATTCAACTGGGTTCCCGACACGGGCGAGGTGCCGCTGGTAGCGGACATGTCTTCCAACATCCTGTCGCGCCCGGTCGAGGTGGCCAAATACGGGCTGATCTACGCCGGCGCACAGAAGAATATCGGCCCGGCGGGACTGGCCATCGTCATCGTGCGTGAAGACCTGCTCGGCGAAACGCTGCCCGGCACGCCCACCATGCTGGACTACAAGACCCATGCTGACAACGACTCGATGTACAACACGCCGCCCACCTATGGCATCTACATGGCGGGGCTGGTGTTCCAATGGCTGAAAAAGAACGGCGGACTGGCGGCGATGGAACAGGTCAATATTGCCAAGGCCGGACTGCTGTACGGAGCAATCGACGGCAGCAACGGTTTCTACAATTGTCCAACCGCAACCTCAGACCGCTCGCGCATGAACGTGCCGTTTACCCTCAAGGATGCTTCGCTGGACGGCGAATTCCTCAAGCAGGCGGGCGAACATGGCCTGCTGCAACTGAAGGGCCATCGCTCGGTCGGCGGCATGCGCGCCTCCATTTACAATGCGATGCCGGCGGAAGGAGTGCAGGCCCTGGTCGACTTCATGACACAGTTTGCGAAGCGCCATGGCTAAGACATTCCAGATACTGACGCTGAACAAGATTTCCGCGGCCGGCCTGAATCGCCTGCCCGCGGAGCGTTACGTTACCGGCAGCGAGATTGCCGAGCCGGACGCGATCATGGTGCGCTCGCACAACATGCACGAGATGCATATTCCAGACAGCGTGCTGGCCATCGCGCGCGCTGGTGCCGGCACCAACAACGTGCCGGTGAAGAAGATGAGCGAGCGCGGCGTGCCGGTATTCAATGCGCCTGGCGCCAATGCCAACGCGGTGAAGGAATTGGTGATCAGCGGTATGCTGCTGGCCTCGCGCAACATCGTGCCCGCCCTGCAGTTCGTATCCGGTCTTTCCGGCGACGATGCCGCGCTGCACAAGCAGGTGGAGGAGGGCAAAAAACACTACGCCGGCACCGAGTTGCGCGGACGCACGCTGGGTATCATCGGCCTGGGCGCGATCGGCTGCCTGGTGGCGGATGCCGCCATCGGCCTCGGCATGAACGTGATCGGATTCGATCCGGAGATCACCGTGGATGCGGCGTGGAGCCTGCCGTCGCAGGTGCGCAAGGCGAACGGCATTGAAGATCTGCTGCGGCACAGTGACTTTGTGACCCTGCACGTGCCACTGCTGGATGCCACGCGCAAGCTGATCGACGAAAAACGGGTACAGGCGATGAAACAGGGCAGCGTGCTGCTAAACTTCTCGCGCGATGCCATCGTCGATGAGGCGGCAGTGCTGGCTGGCCTGGAGAACAAGCACCTGCGCTGCTACGTTTGCGATTTCCCGACCAACGGCACGCAGAATAATCCTCGTGTAATCGCGCTGCCGCACCTGGGCGCATCCACGCGCGAAGCAGAGGAGAACTGTGCGGTGATGGTAGCCGAGCAGTTGCGCGATTACCTGGAACACGGCAACATCGTCAACACGGTGAACTTTCCCAGTGTCGGTATGCCGCGCGAATCGAACTACCGTGTGGCGATTGCCAATGCCAACGTGCCCAACATGCTGGGCCAGATTTCTACCACGTTGGCCGATGCCGGCATCAACATCCATAATATGGTGAACAAGTCGCGCGGCGACATGGCCTATACCCTGGTGGACGTGGACAGTCCGCTGCCGCAGCCGCTGATCGAGCAGATTGCTGCCATTCCCGGCGTGCTGATGGTGCGTGACCTGGCGCTAATGGTGTAATTGCGAATGAGCGACGAACTGAAACAGTGCCGCGAACAGATCGACCGCATCGACGACGAGTTGCTGCGGCTGTTCAACGAGCGCGCCAGGCTGGCCCAGGAAATTGGTCATGCCAAGGGCGACAGCGCGGTGCTGCGTCCGGAGCGCGAAGCGCAGGTGCTGCGCCGGATGGCCGACGCAAATCCCGGCCCGCTACCCGAAGCAAGCATTAACCGTTTGTTCACTGAAGTCATGTCGAATTGTCGTGCGCTGGAAGCGCCGATCTCCGTGGCCTACCTCGGACCCGAGGGGACGTTCAGCGAACAGGCGACCATCAAGCGTTTCGGCGGTGCGGTGCACGGCCAGCCATGCACAAACATCGACGACATCTTCCGTGCGGTGGAGAGTGGTGCCGCGCTTTACGGCATGGTGCCGGTGGAAAATTCCACCGAGGGCGCCATCGGCCGCACGCTGGATCTGCTGCAGCAGACGTCGCTCAAACTGTGCGGCGAAGTGATGCTGCCGGTGCACCAGTGTCTGCTGTCGTACCAGAGCGATCGTGCGTTGATCAAACGCGTGTATTCGCATCCGCAGTCGCTGGGGCAATGCCAGGGCTGGCTCAATGCCAACCTGCCGCATGCCGAGCGCATCCCGGCGGCGAGCAACGCCGAGGCGGCGCGTCTGGCCGCGACCCATATGCACGACGGCGCAGCGATCGCCGGCGTACAGGCGGCAAAGAACTACGGCGTGCCGGTGCTGGAGGAGAACATCGAGGACGATCCGCGCAATACCACGCGCTTCCTGATCATCGGCAACCAGGAAATTGCGCCGTCCGGCCGCGACAAGACTTCGTTGGTGATGTCAGCGGCCAACCGCCCCGGCGCGGTGCACGACCTGCTGGTTCCGCTGGCGAAACACGGTGTATCGATGACCCGCCTGGAATCGCGTCCGGCGCGTTCCGGCTTGTGGGAATACGTGTTCTTCGCGGACATCGAGGGGCATCAGCAGGATGAAACAGTCGCTGCCGCACTGGACGAGCTGAAACAGGCGGCGGCGTTCCTGAAGGTGCTGGGCTCCTATCCAGCCGCCTAGTCTTTAAGCCTCTTTTGTTTTTTTAGATGACGAGCATGAATTTTTCCGAACTGGCGCCTTCCTATATCCGCGCCATCGCACCCTACCAGCCTGGCAAACCGATTGCCGAGCTGGAGCGCGAGTTGGGCATCAGCAATATCGTCAAGCTGGCATCCAACGAGAACCCGCTGGGCTGCAGTCCGCAGGCGACGGCCGCGATGCAGGAAGCGCTGAAGACCATTGCCTTGTATCCGGACGGCAACGGCTTCGAACTGAAGGACGCGCTGCATAAACGCTACGGTGTGACGCACGAGCGCATCGTGATCGGCAATGGCTCCAATGATTTGCTGGAACTGGCAGCGCGCGCCTTTTTGACCGTAGGCGACAAGGCGGTGTACTCGCAGCATGCTTTCGCGGTGTATCCGCTGGCGGTACAGGCCGTAGGCGGCGTTGGCATCAGCGTGCCGGCGGCCGATTTCGGCCACGACCTGCCGGCCATGCTCAAGGCGGTGACGGACAACGATGCCAAGCTGGTGTTCGTCGCCAACCCGAATAACCCGACCGGCACCTTCGCTGAAGCAGATGTGCTGTTGGATTTTCTGCGCGCGATGCCACCGCATGTGCTGGTGGTGCTGGACGAGGCCTATAACGAATACCTGCCGGAAGCGTGCCGTTACGATTCGGTGGCCTGGCTCAAGGAATTCCCGAACCTGATCGTTTCGCGCACCTTCTCCAAGGCCTACGGACTGGCTGGTCTGCGCGTCGGCTATGCGTTTGCCGATGCACAGGTGGCGGACATGGTGAACCGCGTGCGTCAGCCATTTAATGTCAATAGCGTGGCGCAGGCTGCGGCGGTAGCCGCGTTGGGCGATGAGGACTTCGTACGCAAGACCCACGAAAGCAATCTGCGCGGTATGCGGCAGATCACGCAGGGACTAGAGAAATTGGGGCTGGATTACATTCCATCGTACGGCAATTTCGTCAGTTTCAAGGTCGGCGACGGTGCGAAGATGTACCGCCGCCTGCTGGAGCTGGGCGTGATCGTGCGTCCGGTGGCCAGCTACGAGATGCCGGAATACTTGCGGGTGAGCATCGGCACGGAACAGGAGAACATCAAGTTTTTGGCTGCGTTGCAGCAAGCAATCAAGGAAGTTAAGGGAAGTTAAATGATCATAGTAATGGGCAGGAAAGTCACCGACGAACAGATCGGCGCGGTGGTAAAGAAACTGGAAGCGGCCGGCCTGCAGGCCAATATTTCGCGCGGCATCGAGCGCACGGTGATCGGCGCCATCGGCGACGAGCGCAGTCTCGACCCGGAGATGTTCACGCCGCTGCCCGGCGTGGAATCGGCGATGCACATCGCCAAGCAGTACAAGATCGTATCGCGCGAGTCGCACCCCGAGAGCACGGTGATCGACATTGCCGGCGTGCCGCTCGGCGGCAGGCAGATTCAGGTCATTGCCGGCCCGTGCTCGGTGGAAACGCAGGAGCAGATGGATCTGTCAGCGAAGTATGTGAATGAAGCCGGTTGCCGGCTGATGCGCGGCGGTGCATTCAAGCCGCGCACCAGTCCCTACACTTTCCAGGGCAAGGGCAAGGAAGGGCTGGACATCTTCCGTACCGCGGCCGAGAAATACAAATTGCCCATCGTTACCGAACTGATGGATATCCGCATGCTGGACACCTTCCTCGAATACGACGTCGATGTGATCCAGATCGGCACACGCAACATGCAGAATTTCGACCTGCTGAAAGAGGTGGGCCGCATCAACAAGCCGGTGATTCTCAAGCGCGGCATGTCGGCCACCATTGGCGAATGGCTGATGGCGGCGGAATACATCGCGGCCGGCGGCAACCACGACATTATTTTCTGCGAGCGCGGCATCCGCACGTTCGAGACCTACTACCGCAACGTGCTCGACGTGACCGCGATCCCGGTGCTGAAGAAGGAAACCCACCTGCCGGTGATCGTCGATCCCTCGCACGCCGGCGGCAAGGCATGGATGGTGCCGGCGCTGTCTCAGGCCGCGATTGCTGCGGGTGCGGACGGACTGCTGGTGGAAATGCACCCGAATCCGTGCGACGCATGGTGCGATGCCGACCAAGCGCTGGCACCGCAGGAACTGAAAGACCTGATGGGCACGCTGGGTGCGATAGCAGGTGCCATTGGCAGAACGCTTTAGGGGAAACAGCATGCCCGACATGGAATTCACATTGAAGCTGACCCGGCAGCAGGACTACCGCTTCAACGTGGAATTCGATCTCGCGGGCGTGCCCGATCTGCAACTGGACGAACCGGCGCCGCTGGGTGCGGGAGAAGGTCCGAATGCCTCGCGCCTGCTGGCGGCGGCGGTGGCGAACTGCCTGTCCGCCAGCCTGCTGTTTTGCCTGAACAAGTTCAAGCAGGAACCGGGAGAAATCATCGCCAAGGTAAAGGGTAAAATGGTGCGCAACGAGAAGGGTCGGCTACGGGTCGGCGGTTTCGAGGTGGATATCCGGCTCGGGCAAACCGTCGAGCGTCTCGAACATTGCGTCGAACAGTTCGAGGATTTTTGCGTGGTGACCGACAGCGTGCGCAATGGCATTCCGGTCAGCGTGCAGGTGCTGGATGCCGCAGGACAACTGATACACCAGAGCGAATCATGACAACTCAGAATTTTCGGAAGATCGTTATATTCGGCGTCGGCCTGATCGGCGGCTCGTTTGCGCTGGCCATGCGCAAGGCGGAAGCGGTGGGCGAGGTGGTCGGCTTCGGCCGTACCAAGGGGACGCTGAAGAAGGCGCTCGAAGCCGGCATCGTCGACCGCATCGGCGAGGACGTGGCGCTCGAGGTGGCGGATGCCGACCTGGTGCTGCTGGCCGTGCCGGTGGCGCAGATGGCGGAAATTTTCGCAAACATTGCGCCGCATCTCGGCGCGGATACGCTGGTCATCGACGGTGGCAGTACCAAAAGCGATGTGGTGGCTGCGGCGCGTGCCAACCTGGGAGACAAAATCGGGCAGTTCGTGCCCGCGCATCCGATTGCCGGCGCGGAAGCGAGCGGGCCCGCCGCAGCGTTGGCAGACCTGTACATGGGCAAGCGAGTGGTGCTGACGCCGCTGCCCGAAAATAGCAACGAATTGCTGATTCGCGCCTGCGCGGCATGGGAAGCCTGTGGCATGGCGGTGAGCCGGTTGACGCCGGAGCAGCACGATGAAGTGTTCGCCGCGGTCAGCCATCTGCCGCACCTGCTGTCATTCGCGCTGGTACACGACCTGGTGCAGCGCGAAAACCACAAGCTGTTGCTGTCGTTCGCGGCCAGCGGTTTCCGCGATTTCACCCGCATTGCCGCCAGCTCGCCCGAGATGTGGCGCGACATCTGTATGGCCAACCGCGAGCCGCTGCTGCGTGAACTGAAGCTGTACGCCGACGAACTGTACGCGATGTACCAGGTGCTGGAATCGGGCGACGCGGACAAATTGGAAGAAATATTCCAGTTAGCGAGCGATGTGCGCGGCGATTGGTCGCAACAATAGTCTTTAAATTAATATGTCTGAGCAGGAATATCTCGACCTTCCTCCATTGCTGAGCGCGCACGGTACGGTGCAATTGCCGGGTTCGAAGAGCATTTCCAATCGTGTGCTGCTGCTGGCTGCGCTGGCTGAGGGCACGACCGAGGTACGCGACCTGCTGCATTCCGACGACACCGAGCGCATGCTCGATGCCTTGCGTACGCTGGGGGTGTCGGTCGAAGTGCTGGGCGACAACGCCCTTCGACCAGGCTCAGGACAGGCTTATCACGTGGAAGGTTGCGGCGGCAATTTCCCTGTCAAAGAGGCCAAACTGTTTCTCGGCAATGCCGGTACCGCGTTCCGGCCGCTGACCGCAGCGCTTGCGCTGGCGGGAGGAAATTATGAATTGTCCGGCGTGGCGCGCATGCACGAGCGACCGATCGGCGACCTGGTCGATGCGCTGCGCCAGCTTGGCGCGGACATTCGTTATCTCGGTAACGAAGGTTTTCCGCCACTGCAGATATGTCCCGGCATGCTGGCGGGCAATACGGTGCAGGTACGCGGCGATGTGTCCAGCCAGTTTCTCACCGGCTTGTTGATGGCGTTGCCACTTACCGGTGAGGCAGTGGTGGTCGATGTGGTGGGCGAACTGATTTCCAGACCCTATATCGAGATCACGCTGGCGATGATGATGCGTTTCGGCGTGCGCGTGGAACGCCAGGACTGGCAGCGTTTTATGGTGTTTGGTGCCCAGCGTTACCGGAGCCCCGGTACGATCCATGTAGAAGGCGATGCTTCGTCGGCCTCGTATTTTCTTGCCGCGGGTGCCATCGGCGGCGGGCCGGTACGGGTTGAGGGTGTGGGGCGCGACAGCGTGCAGGGCGACGTGCGTTTTGCCGAGGCGCTGCAACAGATGGGTGCGCAGATCGAGATCGGCGATAACTGGATGCAGGCAAGTGCACCGGCGGGTGGCAAGCTGAAAGCCATTGATCTCGATTGCAACCACATCCCGGATGCGGCCATGACACTGGCGGTGGCGGCGTTGTTTGCCGACGGCACCACCACGCTACACAACATCGCCAGTTGGCGGGTCAAGGAAACCGACCGCATCGCGGCGATGGCGACCGAGTTGCGCAAAGTGGGTGCTGTGGTGGAAGAGGGCGCGGACTTTATTCGGATAACCCCTCCTCAACCCTCAATCCTCAATTCTGCCGCAGGCATCGATACCTACGACGATCACCGCATGGCGATGTGTTTCTCGCTGGCCGCCTTCGGCGGGGCAGGCGTGCGCATCAACGATCCAGGCTGCGTGGCCAAGACCTTTCCGGACTATTTCGAGCGTTTCGCCGGCGTGACGCAGGCGGTGCCGGTGATTGCCATCGACGGTCCCTCGGCTTCCGGCAAGGGAACAGTGGCGATGCTGGTGGCCAGGGAGCTTGGCTTCAACTATCTCGACAGCGGGGCGCTGTACCGGGTGCTGGCGCTGGCCGCGCAAAAACACGGCGTGGCGCTGGCCGACGAAGCCGGCCTGGCCGAACTGGCCGGAATCATGGATGTGCGCTTCGAGGGAGCTGATATCTGGCTGGACGGGGAAAAGGTCGGCGACGAAGTGCGCGGCGAACAATGCGCCGCCGGGGCCTCGAAGGTTGCGGCGCTACCCGCGGTGCGAGCAGCCTTGCTGGACAAGCAGCACGCCTTCCGCCGGGTGCCGGGGCTGGTTACGGACGGGCGCGACATGGGCTCGGTGGTGTTCCCGGACGCGGTGCTCAAGGTGTTCCTGACCGCCTCTGCCGAGGTGCGTGCGGAGCGGCGATATAAACAGTTGATGGAAAAAGGAATGAGTGCTAATATTGCCGCCCTTTTGCAGGAAATCCGCGCACGCGACGAGCGAGACAGCCAGCGCAGCGTGGCCCCACTGCAACAGGCGACGGATGCGAGTCTGCTGGATACGACCGATCTGAATATCAATCAGGCGGTGCAGGAAGTGCTGGCACGTTACCGTCATTGAAGTAAAGGCTCCGCAACGGCCATGCTGTTGCGGGATGTTTAACTAACCCTTCCGCCCCAAGCGGAATTTGTTCCCAGGTACCTCAATACATTATGAATGCTAATGATGCTGCTGTAGCCGATCCCGAAAGTTTTGCCGCCCTGTTCGAAGAAAGCCTGAGTCGCAAGGAAATGCGCGTCGGCGAACTGATTACCGCGCAAGTCATGCGCGTCGACCAGAACGTGGTGATCGTTAATGCCGGACTGAAGTCCGAAAGTTTTATCCCGGTCGAGGAATTCCTCAACGACCAGGGTGAGCTCGAAGTCGCTGCCGGCGATTTCGTTACCGTGGCCATCGAATCGCTGGAGAACGGCTATGGCGAAACCAAGCTGTCCCGCGAAAAAGCCAAGCGCCTCGCTGCCTGGCACGAGCTGGAAGTGGCGATGGAAGAAGGCAAGGTTGTCGAAGGCTTTGTCAGCGGCAAGGTCAAGGGCGGCCTTACCGCCATGGTCAACGGCATCCGTGCCTTCCTGCCCGGCTCGCTGGTGGATATCCGCCCGGTCAAGGATACTGCACCGTACGAAAACAAGACCATGGAATTCAAGGTCATCAAGCTCGACCGCAAGCGCAATAACGTGGTGGTGTCGCGCCGTGCCGTGCTGGAAGAAACCATGGGCGCCGATCGCGAGGCCGTGCTGGCCAGCCTGAAGGAAGGCGCCGTGGTCAAGGGCGTGGTCAAGAACATCACCGATTACGGTGCGTTCGTCGACCTCGGTGGTATCGATGGTCTGCTGCACATCACTGATCTGGCCTGGCGCCGCGTCAAGCATCCATCCGAGGTGTTGGCCGTGGGCGACGAGGTCGAAGCCAAGATCCTCAAGTTCGACCAGGAAAAGAACCGCGTTTCGCTCGGCATCAAGCAGATGGGCGACGATCCGTGGAATGGTCTGGCCCGCCGCTATCCGCAGGGTACCCGCCTGTTCGGTAAGGTGACCAACCTGACCGACTACGGCGCGTTCGTGGAAATCGAACAGGGTATCGAAGGCTTGGTACACGTTTCCGAAATGGACTGGACCAACAAGAACGTCCATCCATCCAAGGTGGTTGCGCTCGGCGACGAAGTCGAAGTGATGATCCTCGAGATCGACGAAGGTCGCCGCCGCATTTCGCTGGGCATGAAGCAGTGTCAGGCCAATCCGTGGGACGATTTCTCGCTCAACCACAAGAAGGGCGACAAGGTACAGGGCCAGATCAAGTCGATCACCGACTTTGGTATTTTTATCGGCCTGGACGGCGGTATCGACGGTCTGGTGCACCTGTCTGACCTGTCCTGGGCAGTGCCCGGCGAAGAAGCCGTGCGCAATTACAAGAAGGGCGATGAAGTCGAGGCCGTGGTACTGGCGATCGATGTCGAGCGCGAGCGCATCTCCCTCGGTATCAAGCAGCTGGATGGTGATCCCTTCAACGGTTTCATCGCTACCCACGACAAGGGCAGCGTGGTAGACGGCACGGTCAAGTCGATCGACGCCAAGGGCGCAGTCATCAGCCTGGATGGCGATACCGAAGGCTACCTGAAGGCATCGGAAGTTTCCGCCGATCGCGTGGAAGACATCCGCAACCACCTCAAGGAAGGCGATACCGTGAAAGCAGTCGTGATCAATGTGGATCGCAAAAACCGCAATATCAACCTGTCGATCAAGGCGCTGGACAGGGCTGAAGAAGCGGCCGCAATGCAGAAGCTTTCCGCGGAGAACGCCAGTTCTGCCGGTACCACCAACCTGGGCGCATTGCTCAAGGCCAAGCTGGATACCAGCAAGACTGAGAATCAGTAAGGAGGAGTAAGTAAATGACCCGTTCCGATCTTATTGCCAGGCTTGCCGAGCGTTACCCGCAATTGCTGGCGAAGGATGCAGAGTTGTCGGTCAAGGTGATCCTTGACACCATGGCTTCGACGCTGGCCCAGGGCGGCCGCATCGAAATCCGCGGCTTCGGCAGCTTTGCATTGAACTATCGCCCGCCACGGGTGGGGCGCAATCCCAAGTCCGGTGAAAAGGTCAGTGTGCCCGCCAAATACGTGCCGCACTTCAAGGCGGGCAAGGAGCTGCGCGAGCGGGTCGATCATTCTTCCTGACCTGTTCTGATGATGAACAAATTGGCGGCCTGTCGCGAGATGGTGCCGCCAATTTTTTGGCTGTTGTGTTAATGTGCGGTCTCGAACCCGTTGTGAGTAAACCATGCGCTATGTGAACTGGTTATTGCGTATTTTGCTGTTTTTCATCCTGCTTGGACTGGCGATGAAAAACGACCAGCCAGTGGACTTGTACTATTTCCTGGGCTACAAATGGCAGACTTCACTGGTGGTAATCATGCTGCTGTTCTTTGCGGCGGGAACGGTGGTGGGGATGCTTGCGGTGCTGGGCAATGTGCTGCGGCAACGCCGGGAAATATCCGCGCTCAAGCGCGAACTGCACATGAAGAATAAATTGATCGAAGCCGGGGAGACGGCATCGTCACCGCCCCGGCCTTCCTGATTTAGCACAGAACTGCTTATGGAATTCGAACCGTGGATGTTGTTGGCCTTTCCCCTGTTTTTCGGCATGGGCTGGCTGGCGGCGCGCATCGATATCAAACAACTGGTGGATGAATCCAGCGCACTGCCGCGTTCCTATTTCCAGGGGCTCAACTTTCTGCTCAACGAACAGCAGGACAAGGCCATCGATGCTTTTATTGAGGTGGTCCAGGTCGATCCGCAGACGGTCGAACTGCACTTCGCGCTGGGCAGCCTGTTCCGCCGCCGCGGCGAAGTGGATCGCGCCTTGCGCATGCACCTCAACCTGGTTGAGCGCGCCGATCTCGACGACGACAAACGCCAGCAAGCGCTGTTCGAACTGGCACAGGATTACCTCAAGGCCGGCATCCTGGATCGTGCCGAGGAATTGTTCCAGGATTTGCAGCAAACTTCCTATGCCGGGCCGGCGCTGGATTTTCTGCTGGAGATTTACCAGAAGGAGCAGGACTGGCTCAAGGCCATCGCTGTGACGCAGCAATTGACTGGGCTTACCGGCGAGCCGCATCACAGGGAAGCAGCCTTCTTTTATTGCGAACTGGCCGCGGGAGAAATTGCGCACGGCCAACTCGATGCGGCGCGCGCTCACCTCGGCCAGGCACTGGAAACGAATCCGCAGTCGGTGCGCGCCAGCATGATGCTGGGCGACATGGAAAGCGCGGCTGGAAACCATGCCGGAGCCATCGAAACCTGGCAGCGCATCGAACAGCAGGACCCGCAGTACCTGCCGCTGGTGGCCGAACGCCTGCTCGAGGCCTATCGGCAGAGTGGGCGCGACGACGAGGGTATCGCCCTGCTGCAGCAATATCTGTCCAGGCATCACTCGCCGGATCTGGTGGATGTGCTGTTTCATGCCATCCTGCAGCGCGACGGCGGGGAAGCTGCCTACCAGATGGTGCGCGACGAATTGGAACGCAATCCCTCGCTGCTCGGGCTGGACAAGTTGCTGGAAGCGCGGCTGCTGGACCAGTCGCTGCAGCGCCGTGGCGATGTCGAGCTGGTGAAAAAACTGGTGCATCAGCGTACCCGTTCACTGGCGATGTACCACTGCACCAGTTGCGGCTTCAAGGCGCGCCAGTTCTACTGGCACTGTCCGGCTTGCCACAGCTGGGAAACCTATTCGCCGCGGCGCAGCGAAGAGAGCAGGCAGGAAAACATATGAGCAGCGACCCGAAAATTATTGTGGCAATGGACTACGCCGAGGCCAGGCCGGCACTGGAACTGGCCACGCAGTTGCGGCCTGAACTGTGCCGCCTGAAAGTCGGCAAGGAACTATTCACCACAGCCGGGCCGCAACTGGTGGAGCAGTTGATGCAGCGTGGTTTCGAGGTGTTCCTCGATCTGAAATTCCACGACATCCCCAACACCACGGCGCAGGCGTGCAAGGCTGCCGCCGCGCTTGGGGTGTGGATGGTAAACGTGCATGCGCTGGGCGGACGCAGGATGATGGAAGCGGCGCAGGAAGCAATGGCGAGCGTAAGCAAGCCACCCAAACTGATTGCCGTCACCGTGCTGACCAGCATGGGGCAGGAAGACCTGACAGAGTTGGGCATCGCCGCCACGCCTGCCGAAATGGTGTTGCGGCTGGCGACATTGGCGCGTGCCAGCGGGATGAACGGAGTGGTATGTTCGGCGCAGGAGGCGCCGTTGCTGCGCGCGCAATGCGGCAATGAATTCTGCCTGGTCACCCCGGGCATCCGGCCGGCGCAGGCCGGGCTCGACGACCAGATGCGGGTGATGACGCCGCGCGAAGCGCTGGATAATGGTTCCAGCTACCTGGTGATCGGGCGGCCGATTACCCGTGCTATCGATCCGCTGCAGGCGCTGCAGGAGATTTCGCAACAGACAGGAGATGCGGCATGAATGAACTGCCGTCGTTCGATAACGCGCGCGTGCTGGTAGTGGGCGACGTGATGCTGGACCGCTACTGGTTCGGCGACGTCGAGCGCATTTCGCCGGAAGCGCCGGTGCCGGTGCTCAAGGTGGCGCGCGTCGAGGACCGGCCAGGTGGCGCGGCCAACGTGGCGCGCAACATCGCGGCGCTGGGCGCGCAGTGCACGTTGCTGTCGGTGGTCGGCAGCGACGAGCCGGGCAGCCGGCTGGAACAGTTGATGCGCGAGCAGCACAACGTCAATGCGCTGCTGTACCGCGACGACACCATCGCCACCACCATCAAGCTGCGCGCGGTCGCGCGCCAGCAGCAGTTGCTGCGCATCGATTTCGAGACCCAGCCCAGTCACGAAGTGCTGCGTGCCAAGCTGGAGGATTACCGCGCCAAGCTGTCGCAGGCCGATGTGGTGGTGCTGTCGGATTACGGCAAGGGCGGGCTGGCACACATCAGGAAAATGATCGAGCTGGCCAGGGAGGCCGGCAAGCAGGTGCTGGTCGACCCCAAGGGTGAAGACTATGCGCGCTATCAGGGCGCGACGCTGCTCACGCCGAACCGCAGCGAGTTCCGCGAGGTGGCAGGCGGCTGGAAGAACGAAGACGAACTGACCGCCAAGGCGCAGAAACTGCGCGAGGAATTGCAGCTCGACGCGCTACTGGTGACGCGCAGCGAAGACGGCATGAGCCTGTACCGCGCCGGCCAGCCGGAGGTGCACCAACCGGTGCATGCGCGCGAAGTGTTCGACGTGAGTGGTGCGGGCGATACCGTGATTGCAGTGCTGGCTGCAATGCTGGCGGGCGGCGCCGACCTGCCACAGGCGATGCGCATTGCCAACCGCGCGGCGGGCATCGTGGTTGGCAAGCTGGGGACGGCGGTGGTCAGCCGTGAAGAAATCATTCAGGACATGAACGGGTAGATTATGTATTACATAGTTACAGGTGCCGCTGGTTTTAGCTGCGGCATAACGCGCTATCGCGCATTAGCCTTCACTGAAACCAGCAGGGAGAGATAAGCATGTATTACGTTGTGACGGGGGCAGCTGGTTTTATCGGTTCCAATCTGGTGAAGGCGCTGAACGAGCGCGGCGAGAACAACATCATTGCCGTCGACAACCTGAAGAATGCCGACAAGTTCCGCAACCTCACCGATTGCGACATCGCCGACTACATGGGCAAGGAGGAATTTCTCGACTATCTCGGCAGGGGCTATTTCGACGGCTTGCTGAAGGCGATGCTGCATCAGGGCGCCTGTTCCGACACCATGGAAAGCGACGGCCGCTACATGATGCAGAACAACTACCGCTATTCGCTGCAACTGCTGGATTACTGCCAGAAAGAGGAAGTGCCGTTCCTGTATGCGTCTTCCGCTTCGGTGTACGGCGCGGGGCCGGTGTTCAAGGAGAGCCGCGCGCACGAGTCGCCGCTCAACGTCTACGCCTATTCCAAGTTCCTGTTCGACCAGGTGGTGCGCCGCCGCATGGACAAGCGCACGGCGCAGATCGTCGGCCTGCGCTATTTCAACGTGTACGGCCCGCGCGAGCAGCACAAGGGACGCATGGCCTCGGTGGCCTGGCACTTCTTCAACCAGTATCGCGCCGAAGGCTACGTCAAACTGTTCGAGGGTTGCGACGGCTATGAAAACGGCGCCCAGTTGCGCGACTTCGTGTCGGTGGAGGATGTGAGCAGGGTAAACATGCATTTCCTCGACAATCCCGACAGGTCGGGCGTTTTCAACCTTGGCACCGGCCGCGCGCAGAGCTTCAACGATGTAGCGGTGGCGGTGATCAACACGCTGCGCGCCAAGCAGGGCGAGGACGTGCTGACGCTGGAGGAAATCCGCAGCAAACAGTTGCTGCGCTACATCCCGTTTCCGGAACAGCTGAAGGGCAAGTACCAGAGCTACACCCAGGCCGATATGGCCGATCTGCGCGCCGGCGGCGGCTACGATGCGCCGTTCTTCGACGTGGAGCAGGGCGTGGCGCGTTATGTTGCCTATCTGCTGGACCGCGGCTGATTCCCGCGTGAGGGCTTAATTCAATATGAGCACACTAGCCTGGATTGTTGCCTCCAGTATCATGGGCGGTGCGCTGAGCGTGCTGCTCGCGGCGATCTTTGCGCTTAACGAGCGCATGCAACGCTATCTCGGCGCGATGGTCAGCTATGCCATCGGCGCCATGCTTGCCGCGGTGTTCCTCGATGTGCTGCCGGAGGCAATCAAGCAGACCAAAAGCGTTCCCGTGCTGAGCGGCACGGTGCTGTTTGGCATTCTGTTGTTCTTTGTCCTGGAAAAGATGGTGCTGTGGCGGCACTGTCACCAGGAGCATTGCGAGGGACATGAGTTGCTGGCCAGTGAGCACGATCACGATCACGGCCGCAGCGGCCTGATGGTCACGGTGGGCGATACCGTCCACAACTTCGTCGACGGTATCATCATCGCTGCGGCGTTCCTGACCGATACGCATCTCGGGGTGGTTACCGCAGTGGCAATCATCGCGCACGAGATACCGCAGGAAGTCGGCGATTTCGCCATCCTGCTGCATTCCGGCTATGGCAGGGTACGCGCGCTGAAATACAACATGATTTCCAGTTTTGCCTCGGTAGCAGGCGGCGTGCTCGGCTACCTTACCCTGCAGACCATGCAGTCGTGGATACCGACCATGCTGGCGCTGGCGGCGGCAAGCCTGCTTTACGTTGCCGTGGCCGACCTGATTCCGGGCCTGCACAAACGCGCGCATTTACGCGACACTGTGCAGCAGGTGCTGCTGATTCTCATGGGCGTGGCGACGGTGGCGCTGACCATACATTTTATGGCCGAATGATATGTCGGTGCTGCGCGTGTCCGTGCAGCACGTATTTGTTAACCAGAAAACCCAGATAGACCACATGAAACTTTTGACCTGCCCGCACTGCGGCCATGCCTTTACCCTGAAATCCCCCGAAGTGAGTCCGATTGCTGCGTCGCGTCATTGCCCGTCCTGCAACGGTACATTTACAATCGGCTTGCGTTGGTCGTTTATGTTGCTGATGTTTGTGCCGCTGGTGCTGCTGGGGATATTCCTGCATCCGTGGCTGGGCTCGTGGGGGCCGTTTTTTGGCGTAGTGCTGGTGGCTATCCTGAGTATTCGCCTGGTAAAAGCAGAAGGCGAGAGCGACGGCAAGCCGGCCGGGTAATCCGCAGCCATGGCTGAAAATCCCGGTTGCCTCATTCCGGCGAGTCCGGACCTGTTCGCAGTAATGGTGGTAAAGCTGGCGCCACAACCATCCTGCCATTGGAGATACAGGCGCAAGCGGATTTGACTTCGCGCAAGCAGGCGAGTCCAATAAAAACAGGCTATCTATTTCGGCGGAAAGATCGCGATGGAAGAACAGCTCGCCTCCACCTTGTCGGCTGACGGTTTCGCCGCCGCCTGTACCGAATGCGGCACGGCCACCCATGACCGGCAATATGTCCGGATACTCGGCCGCCATACCTGTGAGCATTGCCTGCTGAATTCGCGCAAGCAACGCGGCGGGCTGGGAAACGATCCCTATGAACTGTTCGTCGAGTCCCTCGCCGAGGCGCTGGACCTGAGGGAAAAGGAAACCGGCCTGCATTCCAAGCGGGTCGCGACGCACACCTTGCTGCTGGCGGCGCACCACTACAAGGAGGCGAGCGACCTGCGCGAAGTCTACTGGGGCAGCCTGCTGCACGACATCGGCAAGATCGGCGTGCCGGACGCCATCCTGCTGAAGCCGGACCGTCTGACCGACGAGGAATGGCAAATCATGCGCGAACATCCGGCCAATGGCCACCGCATCCTGCACAACCTGCCATTCCTTGCCATGGCTGCGAACATCGTGCTGTGCCACGAGGAATGCTATGACGGCTCGGGCTACCCGGCAGGCCTCAAGGGCGCGGAGATCCCGCTCGCGGCCAGGCTGTTTGCCGTCATCGATACGCTGGATGCGATGATTTTCGACCGCCCCTACCGCAAAGGGCTTGGCTTCGATACCGCCAGGGCAGAAATCGTGCGCATGGCCGGCAGCCAGTTCGATCCGCTGGCGGTGGAAACTTTCCTGCGCGAAGAAGATGCGCTGCGGGAAATGGCCGCGATGGAGTTCCCGGGCGCGAAAAAGCAGGTGTAGCCGTCCGGATTTTTACGTCCGATACCTGTGACCGCCGCCGGAAAGGAGCGGAAGATGGGCAGATATCTGTTGCTATGTATGTGGCTGGCCAGCCTGGTTGCAGGTGCCGCAGAAATACCGGCCGTTAGCGTCAGGGTGGCCGGGTCCGGTGTCGAAGTCAGCAGTTCAGTCGTGCTGCCGGTGCAGCCATGCGCGGCTTACGCCATGCTGACGGACTATGCCAGCCTGCCGGAATTCATTCCGGGGCTGCTGTCCATTCAGTACCGGCGCATCGCAGAACACCGGGTGAATGTGATGCAGGTGGGCCAGGTGCAGGTATTCATTTTCCACGTGCGCATGCAGTCTCTGCTGGAAATGCAGGAGGTGCCGGACCGGCGCATTCTGTTCCGGCAGATCAGCGGAGACTTCGTGGCTTACGATGGCGAGTGGGATTTTTCCACGGATGCTGCTGGAACCCGGGTCGATTATCGGGCAACCATGTCCTTCAAGCCGTATGTCCCGCTGTTGCTGGCCAGATCGATACTGGAACATGACGTGAAGGAAAAATTCGCGGCGATAGGCCGGGAGGCAACCGACCGAAAGAAGCGCGGCCTGTTGCACTGCGCTGCGGATGCACCGCCGTGAAAACGGAATTGTTGCTTGCCGTGATGGCCGGCATGGTGCTGTCGCTGTTCCTGATCGTGGGAGAAATCGCCGCATTACGCACACATGTTTCCAGAGTGCGCCGGTACATGTGGGAACTGCTGCGGCAGGGAAGGTTTGTGCGGTTGCTGGCTGTGCTGCTTGGCATTGCCGCATTCTTCCTGGTGCAGCCGTTCATCGTCGCGTTCCTGGTGATCTCCGCGCTGGACAGCCTGGTGCCGCATTTTTCCGGCAGCGTCATCCAGCAATTTCGCGAGGTGCTAACGGCAATTTTATAGACCGGGCTGGCAGTTTCGCATAGTCCGATCAATCCTGGCGGGGCTTCTGCTTTTCCAGGAACGGCGTCAGCAGATCCATCGGCAGTGGAAATATCACGGTTGAGTTCTTGTCAGCACCGATCACGGTGAGTGTTTCCAGATAGCGCAACTGGATAGCCTGAGGTTCCTGTGCGAGTATCTTGGCGGCCTGGAACAGCTTCTCCGATGCCTGCAATTCGCCCTCGGCATGGATCACCTTGGCGCGCCGCTCGCGTTCCGCTTCGGCCTGCCGCGCGATGGCGCGCACCATGGATTCGGTCAGGTCAACCTGCTTGATCTCGACGTTGGCGACCTTGATGCCCCAGGAGTCGGTCTGCGAGTCCAGTGCTTCGCGAATATCGTTGTTGAGTTTCTCGCGTTCGGCCAGCATGTCGTCCAGCTGGTGCTTGCCGAGCACCGAGCGCAACATGGTTTGCGACAGTTGGCTGGTGGCATTGAGGAAATTTTCCACCTGGATGATCGCCTTCTGCGGGTCGATCACGCGTAAATACACCACGGCGCTGACTTTCACCGACACGTTGTCGCGCGATATCACGTCCTGTGTCGGCACTTCCAGCACCACGGTGCGCAGATCCACCCGCACCGCCTGCTGGATGCCGGGCAGTACGATGACCAGTCCCGGACCTTTCACCTTCCAGAACCGTCCCAGCGTGAACACCACACCGCGCTCGTATTCGCGGTAGATGCGCAGGCTCGAGAACGCGAACAGGGCGAGCAGTACTATAAGGAATCCAAAACTAAACATGTCATTCTCCTCTGTATCGATTATGCGTTGTCATCCTGTTGCGGCTCCACTTCCAGCGTCAATCCGTCCAGCCGCACCACTTTGATCTTTTGTCCGTGCGCCAGCGGCTGCTTGCTGCGGATGCGCCAGGTTTCGCCGTGCACCTGCGCCCAGCCGCTGGCGCCATCGAAATCCTCTTGCACTTCGCCCACGGCGCCGACCATCTCCTCGCTGCCGCTCACCACCGGGCGCCGGTATGACCTCAGTGCCATACCCGCGACGAAGAAAATGAACAGCGCGCTGAACAGCGCAACCGGCACGATGACGGTCCAGGAAATGCCGTAACCCGGCACGTCGGTGTCGACCAGCATCAGCGAACCGATCACGAAGGCGGCGATGCCGCCGATGCCGAGGATGCCGAAACTGGGCATGAACACCTCGCCGGCCATGAAGGCGATGCCCAGCACGATCAGCCCCAGCCCGGCATAGTTGATTGGCAGCACCTGGAACGCGAACAGCGCCAGCAGCAGCGAAATCGCGCCGACCACGCCGGGCAGCACGAAACCCGGGTTGGAAAACTCGAAGAAGATGCCGAACAGGCCGGCCAGCATCAGCAGGTAGGCAATACTCGGGTCGGCGATGGCCGACAGCAGTTTGCTGCGCCAGCCCGGCTCCAGCGTGACGACGTGCGCACCTGCCATATGCAAGGTGCGCTCCGCACCCTGTACGTTTACCGTGCGGCCGTCCAGTTGCCGCAACAGATCCGGTACGTCGGCGGCGATGATATCGATCACGTTCTGTTTCAGGGCCTCGTCCGCGGTCAGGCTCACGGCCTTGCGTACCGCCTGTTCCGCCCATTCGATATTGCGCCCGCGCATCTGTGCCAGGCTGCGGATGTAGGCGGCGGCATCG